>Ga0310691_10001135_pt1 | contig 42958 bp, 35 predicted proteins | sample 176DNAGHGlowgp2_FD_203887 | JGI IMG/M metagenome (GOLD analysis project Ga0310691, IMG submission 203887) | Sheep rumen microbial communities from Palmerston North, Manawatu-Wanganui, New Zealand - 1766 DNA GHGlow gp2 (v2) (version 2) | ecosystem: Host-associated > Mammals > Digestive system >... | reverse complement strand
CCCGTGGTGGAAGAGTGAACATCCGCGTGAAGGCGATGAACGACGGCAACAACGAGCTGATCGCCTGGATGCTCGACCCGACGAGCCCGAAGGATTTCTCGGTGAAGTTCGTGAACACCGTAGACGGCGCAGCCATGAAGGAGATCAAGGGCACCAACTGCTACTGTGTCAACTACGTTGAGAAGTGGGAGGACGGCCAGCAGCACTACGAGGAAGTCGAGATCGTGTGCCAGAAGCTCGAGAACGGCCCCGTCAGCTTCGACAATCCTTGGAAGTAGGCGATTAAGCGAGAGGAGAGCCCGAATTCATTCGGAGCTCTCCCGAGCGTGAGCCTACTCGAAGCGCAGCATCAAGTAGGCGTAATTCTACTCGACGCAAAGCGTCAAGTATATCCCAAAAAGAGGGTGTGTCAAATAGGCACATCCTCATTTTCTTATCGCAAGACAATGTCACTCGTAAGGAAGTCATGAAAGTCATTAGTCATGAATGTCATTAAGGATTTTGGAGAAAAAAGAAAGGGTATTTTTAATCATAATTATATATATAATATATTATATATATAATTATGTCTATATTTCCAAACCCAGAAACGTTAATGACTTTAATGACTAATGACATTAATGACTTACAAGATGACATCAGAATATGAAATTATCTGACAATTCTCTATGTTCGAAATACTGCCGAAGGAAGGGCTGAGCAAAGCGGGAGTTTCATGGCAGGAAAACACAGGTTTCATGGCAGGAAAGCAGAAGTTTCAAGGCAGGAAAGTCTATGCGCCTGAAAAGCACGAAAAACGGGCAGTTTTGACTGCCCGATGTATTGGTAAATAATGTTTACTTCTGTCGATTGAGGTCACAACTGAGGATAAATCTGTAGTGGTGGGGCTGATTAGCCAGGATGGTGTATTGCGGCAGGGTGCGCTTTCCCCAAGTGTCAGCACCGCCTACTCCATGGATGGCGGCATCGATATTGATATTGACAAAGCGCCCTCGCGTGATGTCACCGGGATGACGGGCACCCTCCAAATCCTCCTCACCATAGTCCCAGGCGCGGATGCAGAGCGGATCAAAGCCGTCGATAACGATTGTATGCTTGTCAGAGGATATCTCGAACGTACGGATATCACAACGGTTGCCGTTGTCCTGCGGATGGATGTATTCCGTCTGATACTCGCTCAGCGGCATCTCATAGATACCCAGTAAGGCAGAGCGCTTGCGGTCTGGATAGTTCTCCCAGGGTCCGCGCCCATGGTAGCGTATCTGCTTGAAGTCGGCCGGTACCCGCATCCTCATACCGAACTTAGGCATGGTCGGGATGTCGGGGTTCGTTGGCTGATAATCCATATCGACCAGAATGCGGCCGTCGGCCTTCAGGTCGTAGGTCACCGTCAGTTCGGCACCTACAGGCAGTGACATCTGCACGATGACCTCAGAGCCCCCATCAATGACGGCATTGACCGTGCGTTTCTCCCCTGCATCCTTCCACATGGCAACGCGCTCAGCGAAGTGGGCTGCGTGCTGGTTGTCGTTCTCAGGCTTCCAGAAGTAGGGCTCCAGCGGGGCCTGCAGCAATTCCCTGCCATCGACGATCCACGAGGTGAGGGCCCCAGTGCGTGAGATGGTGACGGAGCCTGTTTCCGTCGGAGCCACGAACCCCTCGTCGGTTTCTTCCACGACGGTAGCCCTGCCAGCAAAGGCGAGGTTGAAGTCGTAGGGCCAGATGGCGAACTGCTCGCGTGCGACGACGAATCCCTTCGGAGCCCAGGGCTTGGCCTCGCGCAGACGGGCACAGACATTCAGCAGCGTCTCATATTCCAGGTCTATCGTGTCGCAGGTGATGTTGTATTCGTCGGGAGAGGTGAAGCAGTCGCGGTTGATAATGCGGATGCTGTCGCCCTCTCTGACGAACTTCAGCGGCTGATAGACGTACTGCACCTCATAGTAGTGCGGATGGGGCTTGCGGTCGGGGGCAATCAGACCGTTGATGCAGAAGGGTCCGTCGTTGGGCTTGTCGCCGAAGTCACCACCGTAGGCAAATTGATGATTTAAGACAGAAGATTGAAGCCCCTGGTCCACCCAGTCCCAGATAGCGGCGCCACAGATAGACGAATCGTTGTAGATCACATCCCAGTACTCCTGCAGGTTGCCACACGAGTTGCCCATGGCGTGGGCATACTCTCGCATCATGAAAGGCTTGTCGGAGACCTTCTGGGCGTTCAGGCGCAGGTCTTCGGGATAGAGATAGCTGTCGTCCCAGATACAACTGTATCGGCGGTCGCTGTCGTAGAACGGCGGTCGTGTCTGATCCAGTTCGCGCACCTTCCGATACATGGCCTCGATGTTTGGGCCTACCCCACCCTCGTTGCCGAGGCTCCAGAGGATGACACAGGGATGGTTGAAGTCACGCTTCACCAACGACTCCGCCCTATCGACATGGGCCTGTTGGAAAGTGAGGTCTTCTCCCATCACATGGTTGGCATAGCCGTAGCCGTGGGTCTCGTGATTCGCTTCGTCCATCACATACATACCCCAGCGGTCGCAGAGCTCATAGAGGTATTCGCGGTCGGGATAGTGCGAAGTGCGCAGGAAGTTGATGTTCGCCTGCTTCATCAGCCGGATGTCTTCCTCGTAGGTGGCATCGTCTACGTAGCGTCCTGTCTTAGGATGATGGTCGTGACGGTTTACACCGCGCAGTTTCACATTCCTGCCGTTGATCTTGAACACCTCGCCGACGACCTCCACCTTCTTCACACCCAGGTGGTAGTCGAAGTGCTCGACGACGGTGCCCTGGGCATCGTGCAGCTCGATGCTGAAGGGGTAGAGGTTCGGCTTCTCTGCCGACCATAGCAGGGGCTTGTCGATGCTACAGGTCAGCCTGACCGTCACAGTATCGCCTGCCGTCAGTTTCCTGACACTCTCTTGGAGCGTCCTTGCTGATCCTTCTTGATCCGATGCCGGATTCAACTGCATCACCACCCTCAGGTTCTTCACAGCCTTCAAGCCCGTGTTACAGAGACTGATGCTTGCCTCGACGGTGGCCTCCGAATAGTCGCCGTTAGGAATGGCCGTCACATGGTAGTCGCTGATATGCACCTTTGGCCTCACCCAGAGTTGCACGGGACGGAAGATGCCCGAGAGTCGCCACATGTCCTGATCCTCGAGATACGAGCCATCGCACCAGCGATACACCTCGACAGCCAGACGGTTTCTTCCCTCCCGCAGGAAACTCGTCACGTCGAACTCAGCGGGCGACATGGAGTTCTGGCTATAGCCCACCTTCCGACCGTTCACCCAGACATACATGGCCGAGTGTACGCCTCCGAAGTGCAGGATGAGGTTCTGGGAGAGCATCTCCTTGGTGATTTCGATGAATGTCACGTACGAGCCTACGGGGTTACGGTTTTCGTAGGCCGTCCAGTCCTTCGGCGGCTCTGAAGTCACGCTGGGGCGATTCTTCACGAAGGGGTAGTTGATGTTTATATAAATAGGTGTGCCGTAGCCCTGCGTCTGCCAATTGCCTGGAACGGCTATGGTTCCCCACCCGCTCACGTCGTAATCCTCTTTGTAAAAGTCCGCAGGCCTCTCCTCCGGATTGCGGCTCCAGTGGAACAGCCACTGGCCGTCGAGACTCACGATCTCCTTGCATTCCTTCTCTCGCGACGGCAGTTGCAGCGTGGCATGATACGGCAACTTGTTCACGCCCAGTACCCCGGGATTCTCCCAGTCGTGAGACTGAGCACAAACATTGGAGACAACACATAACGCCATCAGCGTCTTCAGTACCATTTTCATATCGGACTATCTTTAAATTAAAAAAATGCATTTATGGGGACAAATATAGCGATTTTTCCCAGGAACTCACTAGGCGTGATACCAGTCATCCGCTTGAAGAGACGCGTGAAGTGATGGGGGAAATCGAAGCCAAGCAGGCGGGAGGTCTCGCTGATGTTGTGACCGTTCATCAACAGACTCTTGGCCTGATTGATGACATAGTTGTGGATGTAGCCAATGGCTGTGCCGCCTGTAGCCTTGTGGATGATGTCGCCGAAGTATCGCGATGAATAGGCCAGTTCAGAGGCGCAGTAGGCAACAGTGGGCAAACCGTGCAACAATTGGCGATTCTCGCGGAAATACGTCTGCAGCAGGTTGTGAAAGCGCTTCAGAAGGTCGCTGTTATCCTTGTCCTCATCAGAAAGTTGACGCAGATAGATGCGGTTGCAGTATTCGAGTATCAGTCGCAGGTAGCCCAGCAGCACATTTCTCAAAGACGGGGAGTCCTCGTGGGATGTCAGCTCCTGCCTCATCTGGACCAGCAGTTGGGTGATGCAAAGCCATTCGTCGGGCTCCATATGCAGCGATCCGTCAAAGAAGTACGAGAAAAACTGGTAGCGGTCAATCTGGCGTTCCAGTTCTGAGCCATGCAACAGTTCTGGCGACCACAGCAGCACCCAGCCACACAAGGAGATGCGCTCACCATTGTCTTCCAGTCCGCCTATCTGTCCTGGTTCCACGGCAATGATGGAGCCATCACTCACCTGCAATTTCCTCATGCCATAAGAGAGATTATGGGGAAATTGCCGCTGGATGAACAGCCCATACACGCCATAGTTGTTCAAACTATGACGGAAAGGCGCCAGTTCGTCATAATGGATGATGCTAACCAGTGGGTGTAACACCGGAGCATCCACAAAACGAGCGTAGTCGTTGGGGGTGTCAACCTTCAAAATATTCCGCATATCGATGGCAAAGATACGAAAAATAGTCTAATAATGGTATATATTTTACGTTTTTTAAGCACTTTCTGCGAAATTGGTATATAATCAGCCAATTTGTGTAATATCTATATTATATAATGTATGTACCTTTGCATCCAGAAACTTTAAAGCGAATCAAATTATGTTAGGCAATTTTACATTCCACAATCCCACGAAGCTGCACTTTGGTGAGGATTCTTTGAGCAAACTGAGCGAAGAACTGAAAAACTATGGCAAGAAGGTGATGCTCTGCTATGGCGGCGGTAGCATAAAACGATATGGCATCTACGATCAGGTGATGGCAGAGCTGAAAAAGGCTGGCTGCGAGGTGGTAGAGATTGCTGGTGTGATGCCAAACCCTACTATAGAAAAGGTATTGGAAGGTGCCCATACGGCTCGCCAGGAGAATGTCGATTTCATCCTTGGCGTGGGCGGTGGCTCTACCGTTGACTACTGTAAGGCCGTAGCCGGAAGTGCTTGGTACGATGGCGATCCTTGGGAATATTACTTCAAGAACTGGCAGCCGATGACCTGCCGCTGGATTCCTGTGGGCTGTGTGCTGACGATGGCAGGAACAGGTTCTGAAATGGACAGCTGTTCGGTCATCTCCAGTCACTCGGAGAACCGCAAGTTGTTCTATAACTTCCGCAACCCCGACTTTGCCATTCTCAATCCCCGCTTCACGTTCACCGTCCCCAAGTATCAGATGGTTGCTGGCATCTACGACATCATGAGCCATATCCTGGAGCAGTATCTCTCCGGCACCGACGACAATACCAGCGACTACATTGCCGAAGGTCTGATGCGTTCGCTTATCGTCAGCTCACGCAAGGCTAATGTCAACCCAGAGGACTACGAGGCTCGCTCGAACATCATGTGGACAGCCACCTGGGCACTCAATACGCTCATCGACCGCGCTAAGGCTACCGACTGGATGGTTCACATGCTTGGTCAGGCTGTAGCAGCCTTTACTGATGCCACCCACGGCCACACACTCGCTGCCGTCAGCGGTGCCTACTACCGTCTGCTCATCAGCAAGTCGCCCGATGCCGTACTGAAGTTCAAGCGACTGGCCATGAACGTATGGGGAGTTTCTGCTGAGGGTAAGACCGACGAGCAGGTAGCGATGGAAGGTCTTGAAACTATGGAACAGTGGATGCGCGAACTGGGACTGGCGATGAACATCACCGACTGCGGTGCCAAGTCCGAACAGATTGAAGGCATGGCTGATGCATGTCCTATCTGTCAAGGTGGCTACTACATCTTGAATCGTGACGAAATAGTACAGGTACTGAAGGAAAGCCTTTAAAATATGAAACAAATTCGAAAGGTGGATGGCAAGGCTGAGGGAATCTGAAATAGAGTAATTGAGTAAATTATGAAAAGAATCGTTTTATTTTTAATCGCAGTAATTACGATGGCAACAGTAAATGCACAAACGCTGACGGAGCGTCAGAAAGGATTGGCAGCATGTGCCTGCCTGATGGCACAGGGTGATATGGAACGTTTGAAGCCTGCCGTGCGCATGGCGCTGGACAATGGTGTAACTATCAACGAACTGAAGGAGGCTTTCTCGCAGCTCTATGCTTACACGGGTTTTCCACGAAGCTTGAATGCATTAGGAGTGCTGAGTAAGGTGCTGGAGAACAAACAGGCTAACTGGCAAGAAGGCAAGCCTTGGAAGCGTCCTAGTGAGTGGGATGATGCCAAGAAGGCATACGAACTGGGCACAAAGAATCAGACACAGCTCTCAGGAAAGCCCTTCAACTATACTTTCTGTCCGCAGGACGACTACTATCTTAAGTCACACCTCTTTGGTGATATCTTCGCTGGCGACCAGCTTTCTGCTGCCGACCGTGAGATAGTTACCGTAGCAGCCCTAAGCGGCCTTGAAGGTGTTGCTCCACAACTCGCCGCCCACAAGCAGGGCGCTGTGAACATGGGCAATACGAAACAATTTGTGGATGAACTCTGCACATGGCTCTGCAACGAGGGTTACACCCTGAGCACCAAGTGGCCCAAGGGCGAGCCCAATCCTTACGGCAAGTATTTCACAGGACAGAGTTATCTGGCCGATGTCGGTGGTGGTGTCATGAACGTTACGTTCGAACCCCGCTGCCGTAATAACTGGCACATTCATCATAAACAGGTGCAGGTATTAATTTGCGTTGCCGGTCGTGGTTGGTATCAGGAATGGGGCAAGGCTCCTGTTGAGATGACTCCCGGCACCGTCATCACCATCCCTGCCGAGGTAAAGCACTGGCACGGAGCGCAGAAGAACTCATGGTTCCAGCACCTCACCTATCATAAGGATGTGCAAGAGGAAGCATCGAACGAGTGGTGCGAGCCTGTGACGGATGAAGTGTATGACACGCTTAAGTAATGAAGGATATGGATATCAACAAGCAGATCAACAGAAGAGATGCCCTGAAACGCATGGGAACTCTGATTGTAGGAGCAGCGATTGCGACTACCCCTCTTGCAGCAAAAGTCGTAACTCCCAAACCAGCAAGAATCAAGAGACTCGTCTTTTTCTTCTCGGCAACAGGCAACAGCCTTTACGTCGCCCGGCAACTGGGCGGCGACAAGGCTGAATTGCGCAGTATCTCACAGGAAATCCACAATGAGAATCCCGTCTATGAAGCGGAAGAAATAGGTTTTGTCTGCCCGGTCTATTGCTTCATACTGCCGGCAATCGTCCAGGACTTTATCGCCCGTTCCACTTTCAAGGCCGATTATTTCTTCACCGTCGGCACTTTTGGTGCGCATAGTACCATCTTTCCTGAGTTTGTTGACAAGTTTGCAAAGGAGCACGGGGTGCAGATGAACTATATTTCCACCATTCAGATGGTCGATACATACCTGCCGTATTTTGATGCAGAAAAGGAAAAGGCTGACCCTAAGAATCAGCGTATTCCAGAGCGGATTGCCGCCATTCTCGCGTCCATTAACAGTCGTGAGAACTATATTCAGACGGTCACTCAAGAGGACCGTATGATCTGCGAAGGCTATTACCGCCACTCCGGCAGGGATCGTCAAAGACCTACGGTCACCCGTTCCGAGAAGATTGTCTTTTCGACGGATGCATGTGTAGGATGCGGTGTCTGTACCTCCGTCTGTCCGCACGGCTCTTGGAAGGTAGTCGACGAAAAGGGTGTTCCTGAAGGCGATTGCGAGAACTGTCTGGCCTGCGTTCATAACTGCCCGCAGAAAGCCATTTCCATCATCCCCACGCCTCCAGAGCCTGAAGAGCCGAACCGCAATGCCCGCTATCGCAACCCCAACGTGAAACTTGGCGACTTGATAAAGGCCAACAGCCAGAATTAAATGAAATCAGGAACAAATATGAAACATATTTTATTATTCCTCGCAGTAATGCTTCTGACAGGTTGCTCGAAAGACAGTGAAGTGATGGCACAAACTATGACACAGAAATTGTATATCACCATCGACGGCAAGACGCTCTCCGTTGAGCTGGTCGATAATGCCGCCACGCAGACGCTGGTGACGGCCCTGCAAGAGGGTGACATCACCTATGAGGCCCATGACTATGGTGGTTTCGAGAAGGTGGGCGCACTAGGGCGCTCACTGCCCACGAGTGACACGCAGACAACAACACAGGCAGGCGACGTCATCCTCTACAGCGGCAACCAGATCGTGCTCTTCTATGGATCAAACTCATGGAGTTACACCCGTCTGGGGCATATGGAGTATTCATCGCAGGCGGAATTGGAGTCTTTCCTCAAAGCCGGACAAGGGAATGTCACAGTGAGATTGTCGCTCTCGTCGGGCGCAACGGCTATCAACGGCACCCGAAGCACAAGTGCTGTAGATGGTGCTTACTATTCATTGAATGGCCAACGGGTGGAGCATCCGACGAAAGGATTGTTTATTAGAAATGGTAAAAAGGTAATTATTTTATGAAGAAGGTATTATTAGCCGCAGCGCTCTTGGGCGGGATGCTCACTGGCTGCACAAACAAAGAACAAACTAAAGCGGAAGAAAATATGACGACACTAAATTTGACACAAGAATGGGACAAGGTGTTCCCATTGAGCGAGAAAGTGAACCACCGTAAGGTGACGTTTGAAACACAGTATGGCCTGACACTGGCAGCAGACCTCTATACGCCTAAGGATGCCGAAGGTAAGTTGGCCGCTATCGCTGTCAGTGGTCCTTTCGGAGCCGTCAAGGAGCAGTCGAGCGGACTCTATGCGATGAAGATGGCAGAACGTGGTTTCGTGACGCTGGCCTTCGACCCTTCCTATACAGGTGAGAGCAGCGGTGAACCGCGTCGTACGGCTTCGCCCGACATCAATACTGAAGATTTCATGGCTGCCGTCGATTTCTTGTCGAAGCAGGATAATGTGGATGCCGAGAAGATTGGCATCATCGGCATCTGCGGCTGGGGAGGCATTGCTCTGAATGCTGCCGCAGCCGACACACGTATCAAAGCCACCGTAGCCTCAACAATGTATGATATGACGCGTGTCAGCGGCAACGACTACAACGATGCTTTCGACAATGAACAATGGCGTCATAGAAACCGGGAGAATCTGTCAAAGCAGCGTCTCGCCGCCCCCAACGCGATGGCTGGTGGTGTGCTTGACACTGTGCCACCCCAGGCGCCTCGTTTCGTTCACGACTACTACGACTATTACAAGACTCCACGCGGCTATCACAAGCGCTCAGGCAACTCTAACGACGGTTGGCGAGTCATCGGAACTCAGGCCTACTCCAACAGTCGCTTCCTTTACTACATCAACGAGATCCGTTCTGCCGTTCTCGTGATGCACGGTGCAGATGCCCACTCACGCTACTTTGGCGAGGCTGCCTATCACTACATGGTTGAAGGCAAGGCAGAGGGCTATAAGTTTGTTGGCGAACCCAATCCCAACCCCGAGAACAAGCAACTGCTCATCATCCCCGATGCCACTCACTGCGACCTCTACGACGGCGGTTATGAGGAAAAAGCAGGCAAGGGTCAGCCCAAGAATATGATTCCTTGGGATAAACTGGCTGAGTTCTTCAAAGAGAATCTTTAGACCTCTCCCAACCTCCCCAAGGGGAGGAGTGCCTGCGGACAGAATAACCCGTGACCCCAGTAGGACCTCCCCTCCCTTGGAGGGGGTCAGGGGAGGTCCCTAAATTAACTGTTCTTCTTATAGCTCTGCACTGCCCAAGTAGCCATGAAGGCTCCGATGGCAAGCAGGGCTATTATTTGATGGACTACGTTCTGGAAACCACCACCACGAATGAATACGGTTCGGATAGCATCAATGAAGTAGTGCATAGGGTTGATGTAGGTGGTCAGGTAGGCCCATTCTGGCATAGAGCGCGTTGGAGTGAAGAGACCAGAGAGCAGCATGATGCTGACCACGAAGAACCACATGACAAACATGGCCTGCTGCATCGTGTCGCTGTAGTTGGAGATAATGAGCCCTAACGATGAGAAAAACAACGCCAGCAGCATGGCAAGCACGTAGATGAGCCATACAGGACCTGCGGGTGTGAGACCGTAGACAAGCCAAGCCAACAAAAGGCAAACAGTGATGACAAACAGCGCTATGAGCCAGTATGGAATGAGTTTGGCGAGGATGAACGACCATTTCGACACAGGCGTTACATTCATCTGTTCGATGGTGCCTGCCTCTTTCTCTCCAACGATGTTCAGCGTGGGCAGGAAGCCCGTCATCAGCATCATCACAATGGCAAAGAGCGCAGGAATCATGTAGAGTTTGTAGTTCTGATGGGGGTTGTAGAGGGTGTATTTCGTTACTCCTACCTCATTCCTCGTTCCTCCTTCCTCATTCCTCGTTCCTCGAAGAATCTGACTCAGGTATGCCGAGCCCATCGAGCCTTTTGTGCCATTGACGGCATTGGCAGCAATAAGATACTTGCCATCGCGAATCTCCAGTATCACGTCGGCCCTACCCCTTTCAATATCTTTCATAGCCTCAGTATAGCTGGCCTTCTGTCCGCCAAAGATGAAATAGTTCGAGACTGCGATCTGCTCAATAAGTCGCTGCGACTCTACGGTGTGATCGATGTCGACAACATCAACCACAATGTTCTTCACCTCCATCTGCATCACCCAAGGCATCACACACATAATCATGATGGGGAACGCAACGATGAGTCGCGGCAGAAATGCATTGCGACGTATCTGTAGGAACTCTTTATGGATGAGATAACGAATCATTTTGTATACAGTTTACGGTTTACAGTTTACAGTTTACAGATGATTACTCCAGACGGGAATTGAACTTCTTCAGAGCGATGATGAGCAGCAGGATGGTCATGCCCGAGAGGATGGCCACTTCCTGAGCCACTTCGCCTATTCCTACACCCATGATCATCAGCTTACGCATAGCCTGGATGTAGTAGCGTGGAGGCACAATGGCCGACAGCCATTGCAGCACCTGCGGCATCGACTCAACAGGAAACAGCATACCCGATAGCATGACCACAGGCATGAGCAGCACCATCGCCGAGAGCAACAATGCCACAAGTTGTGTTTTTGCCACGTTGGATATGAGCAATCCCAGAGAGAGGGCCAATAGTATATATAAGGTACTGACGGCCAGAATCCAGAACAGCGAACCAGCAAGCGGCACATCCAGCACGAAACGTGCCATCAGCAGGATGGTGATGAGAATGGCGAAGGCAAGCACCAAGTAAGGAACGGCTTTGGCAATGATGACCATCAGTGGGCGCACGGGCGACACCAGCAGCACCTCCATCGTACCCTTCTCCTTCTCGCGGACTATCGATATCGACGTCATCATGGCACAGATGAGCATCAGAAGCATACCCATGATGGCAGGCACAAAGTTGTAGGCCGAACGCATCTGGGGATTATAGAGGAGTATAGAGTGAAGAGCGTCCAAAGGGCGGGCGGCTGACGCGATGGTTTGCTGGGCATAGGTAGTCCATTGCTGCGCCATATTAGGATCGCTGCCGTCGACGATGAACTGCACACCCTGATTCTTTGCAAACACCAGCGCCATATCAGCCTTCTGACTGCGGATGAGCCGCTCAGCCTCTTGTGGTGTATTGACGGTCTGTGTGATGATGAAATATTCTGACTGCGCCAGTCGCTCTACGGCTCGCTGCGTCTGGTGATCCATCATCGAAGTCACCACTACCGTCCGCACGTTCTTCACGTCTGTCGTGATGGCAAATCCAAAAAGGAACATCAGTACGACGGGCATGCCGAAGAGTATCAGCATCGTACGCTTGTCGCGCAGGATATGCTTGGTCTCTTTCTTTACAAATGCTATAAACTGCTTCATTCAACTGTAAACTGTAAACCGTAAACTGTAAACCGTAAACTGTCAACTGTAAACTGTCAACTGTAAACCGTAAACTGTAAACTGTCAACTGTCCCCCCTCGTGGCTTGTCTGGCCAGATACGTGAACACGTGGTCCATATCCGGCTGACGGTATTCCTGCTTCAGTTCTTCAGGCGTACCCATCGCCTTGATCTTGCCATCAACCATAATAGAGATGCGGTCGCAGTACTCTGCCTCATCCATATAGTGGGTGGTGACGAAGACTGTGATGCCACGACTGGCCGCATCATATATCAGCTCCCAGAACTGGCGGCGTGTAGCTGGTTCAACGCCACCCGTTGGTTCATCGAGGAACACCACACCTGGGTCATGAAATATCGAGACAGAGAAGGCCAGCTTCTGTTTCCAGCCCAGAGGCAACGAACCCACCAAGTCGTCCTTATGATCCTCAAACTTCAACTGTCGCAACACCTCATCCATCTTCCTTCTCACCTCTTCCTTCTTCATCCCATAAATGCCTGCAAAGAGGCGGATATTCTCAGCGACGGTCAAGTCCTCGTAAAGTGAGAATTTCTGTGACATATAGCCGATGTGCTTCTTGATCTGCTCGTATTCAGTACGGATATCATAGCCTACTACCCTACCCGTTCCGCTCGTTGGCTGATTCAAGCCTGTCAGCATGTGCATAGCCGTTGTCTTGCCTGCGCCATTAGCGCCCAGAAACCCGAATATCTCACCCTTCTTCACCGTAAACGATATATCATCCACAGCATGGAAATCTCCGAACGCCTTTACCAGATGTTCCACCTCGATAACCGGCTCTGTTTGTTGTTGTGTCGCAATGACAGCCTCACCGTCATCATGACCGATGCCCGGAGGGCAAAATATCTCCTTGAACTCCTCAAGTATCACCTCCGGTGTTCCTATCCCCCTCACTTTTCCCTGATCCAGAAAAGCCACGCGCTCACAGCATCTGACCTCGTCGAGATAAGGTGTAGAGGCCACGATGGTGATACCGCGCTCCTTGAGCATCAGCAGCATCTCCCACAGTTCCTTGCGGCTCACAGGGTCCACTCCCGTCGTCGGCTCGTCAAGCAACAGCACACTCGGCTGATGCACAAGCGCACAACTCAGCGCCAGTTTCTGCTTCATACCGCCTGAGAGTGCTCCTGCCCTACGGTCCTTAAACCGCTCTATCTGCAGATAGATGGCCTTAATCGAGTCATAGCCCTCCTCGACAGTCGTTCCGAAAAGCGTGGCAAAGAACTTCAGGTTCTCCTCGACAGTCAGATCCTGATAGAGCGAGAACTTGCCTGGCATATACCCCACGCGACAGCGCACGTCGCGCATCTGCCGAACCACATCGAAGCCATCCACAGCAGCCGTTCCCTTATCTGGCAACAGCAGCGAACAAAGGATGCGGAACATCGATGTCTTACCGGCACCGTCAGGACCTATCAGCCCGAACACCTCGCCCTTGCCGACTGTGAACGACACATCGTCGAGTGCCTTTACCCGACCGTAAGACTTCGATACATTATTGACAACAATTGCCTCCATAGCGGTAGCAAATTCTTCACTCTTCACTCTCTTCACTAAACCTGATCCCGCCATACATTCCTATCTTCACGAATCCGTCGTTCTCGCCTTGCGAGCGAGCAGAGGTCGAGCGCTTGATGGCCACCTTGACGGCATAGACCAGATCAGCACGCTCATCATCAGTAAGGATGGTCTTGGGCGTGAACTCCGAGCGACTCGATATCCAGCTGATCTTGCCTTCATACTCCTTCCGCTGATTGTCGCCATAGTCAGCAAACACCTTCACCTGCTGTCCTATTTTGATGTTCTGCAGCTGAGCCGAAGTGACATAGGCACGCAGATACATGTTCTCCGTATCCGCTATCTTGAACAACGGCTTGCCGACAGCCACGAACTCGCCCCGCTCCACGTATTTCTCAAGCACGGTGCCGTTCGTCGGCGTCAGGATGTGGCATTTGTGCAACATATCCCGCAACTGGCTCACCTGCACGTCAGCGGCCACCGTCTGCTTGTCCAGCGAACGGGTGCTGGTGGATAGCGACGAGATCTGGGCATCCAACTGCTTCTGCAGCACCTTTACCTGACTGCTGGCATCGTCGAGCATCTTCGAGGGTGCAGCACCGTCGGCCACCAGTTCCTTGTATCGCTGCTCGTCCTGCCGGGCTTTGGCCAGCTGCTGGCGCGTGGCTGCGATCTGCCGCTCCATATCGGGTTTCTGACTCTGATACACCTCCTTGGTTGCATTCAGCTGCAGAATCTTCAACCACGTCTGGGTCGTGTCGATGAGTCCAACCTCTTTGTTGGCCTCGATGTTGTCGCCCTCGTTCACGCTGAACGAAAGCAGCACCCCACTCTGCTCTGCATAGACGGTGGTCTCCGTAGCCTCAAACGTGCCCGTAGCATCATACTCTTTCTCGTTTCCTCCGCAGGCGGCCATCATCAGCGCCATACCTGCCATTATCACTATTTTCTTCATATCAATTGGTGGTGAACTTTTTGTCGTAAATCTCCTTCAGCATCTCAATCTCGTGCATCGACTGTTGCACACGGGCGGCGTTCTCTGCATTGATCTCGCGCACCAGGTCGTTCACGTCGATGATACCATGCGAGAGCTTCGACTCCGCAGCTTTTCTTACAGCCTGTCGCAGCGAGATGATCTCTTCGTCGTCGGCCATCAGTTTCTTGTAACGGCTGATGTTCTCGTTCTGCTGGATCTGTTCCAGATTGTTATTGAAGAGGAACACATCTCGATTCGACTCCGTCAGGTCGCGCTGCAACTGCAGTTTCGCCTTGTCGTTCTTGCGGGTATAGAGAGCACCGATGTTCCACGTCAGTCGTGCCCCCACAATACCGTTCAGGCTCCAGTCGTGCCGCATCATATCCTCAAACATATTCAGTCCCGGATAGCCGTAAAACCCTTGCGCAAACACACCCAGCTTCGGCATCAGCGCCGCGTCCAGCGCCTTCTCCTGCGCATTGTAAAGCCCTATCTGCGCATCCAGCGCCTTCAGCTCCGGCCGGCGATTTTCCCCTCCAGAGTCTGGAGGAGTCAAAGGTGGCCTCGACAACTGCTTCACCTCTATCCCGCAAAACGTGCTCAGCATCCTCCGTATCATCTGCTTATGCCCTTCCAGATCCGTAGCCTGCTGCACCACGTTCAGCCGCTCAGCCTTCACGTTCTGCCAATCGCTCTCAGCCGCCGTACCGTTCTTCACCATCGAGGCCAGTTTCCTCTCATTCCCACTCAGCAACTCTTGCAGATCCTGGTTCAACTTCATCTGTTCGTCGAGCATCAGCAGCGCAAAATACATCTCATTTACGCGCTTGCGAACATTATATATATTCACTTCGTTCTGAGCTGTCAGCACCTTTCCCTGCTCGCGGGCTATCCGTTTCTGACTGCTGATGGCGCCCCCGTCATAGACGGTCTGGCTCACGTCGATGCCCACCCGATACTGATCCTTCGTCAGGCCTTTCATGTCGAGCCCCATCTGCTGATAGATGGTCTGCATCTGGTCAGGGAAAGCCACCACGTCGCTCTGATACGTAGCTTGTGCCGATGCCGACACCTGCGGCAGCCATCCCTTCTGGATGTTTGCCACCGTCAACTCCGTCGTCTTCTCGATAAGTCCGTATTGCTTGATCAGCGGATAGTTCCTCTCCGCCGCCAGCTGGCACTCCTCGAGCGTCTGCGCTGTACAAAACGACAGATGGCCGATAATCATTGATATACCCAATACTATTCGTCTCATAATTCTCTGCTCTTTTGAATTCTGCTGCAAAATTACGACGATATTCCCAATCCTTCGTTATCTTTCAGAATAGAAAAATGTTCTTTTTGTTCGATTTATGCAAAAACAGAACATCAATTCAATTAAAAACATTATCTTTGCACACAAATAAAGAGCGTAAACATGAACAAACCACTCGACAACAAAGGGCGCACGCCCAAGCATGAACCGCGACTGATGGACCGACTGCAGATGCAGGACATCCTGGAGCCAAACATGGCGAAAATCCAACAGCAAGTATTCTTCAACAACGAACTGGGCATCGTACACGGCGACCCAACGCTGTTCCGACTCATTATGAAACAGCGCCCGCCCTTCATCATCAACGACCACCGCATGGGCATCGTGGTACGGGGTGAGGCTGACATCAACTTCAACCTGCAAGACCGCCACCTCAAGGCAGGTACGCTGGCCTACCTGGGGCCGGGCACCATCATCACTCCGCAACATATCTCCAACGACTTTGAGATACGCGGCGTGATACTGTTCAGCCAGTTTCCCTTACCCTTTGCACCAGGACAGCTGCCGTCGGCCTTCAATGGACAGGTGCGTGACTTCCAGCTGCCCGTCGGCGAGGCTGATTTGCAAACTGCACACAACATCATTGAAACTCTCTGGCAATTGGTGCATCAGCCCGACTATCATCATCCTACGCTCCACATGCTCATCGCCGCCCTGATGCACCACTACGACGGTTGCTATCGCAGACAGACGGATCAGTCCCTCCTGTCGCTGTCGCGCGAACAGACCATCTTCGACCGCTTCGTCTCGCTCGTGAACCAGTATTGCTGCGAGCACCACCAGATAGGCTACTATGCCGAACGGATGTGCCTCACGGAGCGCTACCTCACCACCGTCATCCGACAGACCAGCGGCACCACCGCCAAAGACTGGATTGACCGAGCCCTCATCACTCGCATCAAGATTGAACTGCGCCACACCGACAAGCCTGCCGCGCAGATCGCCGAGGAGATGCATTTCGCCAACCCATCGTTCTTCTCAAAATACTTCCGCCGACTCACGGGCATGACCCCGCTGAAGTACAAGGATCAGCTTTAACCGAAAATCATAAATTATTGTAATTTTGAGCTCAAAACGAGCCATGAATCATTTCTTATGATTATCTTTGCAAGATAACAGCCATCGTAGTGGATTACAATTATACTGAATGATGACAAATTCTAACACATTAATGACAATGAAAAGAAGTACACTATGGATGATGGCCGCCATCCTCATTTGCGGCTCATTAGTACTCTCATCGTGTACAGGTGACAATTATGACAACCCCGTACAGCCAGAACCAGCAGAATATAAGGGTGTGCCCCTCGTGATTCTCGACACGGATATAGGCTCCTCTACCGACGACTTCTTCGCTATGGAGATGCTCTATCGCTACGAAGACGAAGGGCGCTGCAAACTGCTCGGCATCGTGGTGGATCGCCCAGGTGAAGACAATGCCGCTCTGGCTGACTTGATGAACACATACTTCGGCCATGGCAGCGTACCCATTGGACTGGAGCGCAACGGCATCAAGAATCCTAAGGTGTTTATCGACTACAAGAATCTCCCTAATCACACGACCGACAAAGGGGAACTGATGTTCAAGAGAACCGTCAGCGACTATTCTGCACTGCCCGACGGATGGCAGCTCTACCGGCAGCTGCTGGCCTCACAGCCCGACCATTCGGTGAGCATCTGCTCGACAGGTTTTGTAAGCAGCCTGGCCCGACTGCTGGCATCGGAGCCCGACGACCTCTCGCCGCTATCGGGTGTAGAACTGGTGCGCAAGAAGGTGAAATGCCTCTACCTCATGGCTGGTGTGTTCACATCGTCGGAAGAGGCCGACTACAATTTCCTTCAAGATCCTGCCACTACAAGGAAACTCTATGAACTATGGCCTCGCGATGTACATGTCGTGTTCTCACCCATGGAGGTGGGCAACGATATCGAATACAGGCCTGAATTAGTGCTCAGCGACATCAACTGGACGGACGTTCACCCCATCAAGCAGGTCTATATGAAGTACAATTGCGACACAGGTCAGAAGATGTGGGATCCGCTGACCGTGATCAATGCCGTAGAGGGCGATGCCGTGTTCACGCTCTCTGAGCCGGGTACCGTCACACTCACAGAAAAGTTCAGCACCCGCTTCACTCCGACGCCCAATGGCAATGAGCGCTATCAGAAACAGGGCTCTAAAGCGTGGTGCGATGAGATGCTGAACAAAATCAGGAAATATACCATTTCCAATGTCATCTGTAACGTGTAACGCGCACATGCCTTCATAATCGTTTATAAGAAAAAGTTATATTGAAATATTGATTATTGATTTTACTTTTTTCCTAAAGGGTAGGAATTGTAAGAGAATAGAGTATATAATTTATATATAACTATTTGATTATTAATATATTATAATAATATTACCATTAATATTACTTACAATTACAACGGCCTTCATAAAAAAATGAAATCAATAATCAATATCTCAATATAGCTCCAAGTCGCAGAAGATAAAGTCGAAACATCTTCGCTCCAACAAACAATGATGAATTTATTTTACATAGTCAAAGGAACGAAAAGTCCTCCAGACGAACCCCTAAGTAAACTCTTAGTTTAGATAGACTAAAGTGGGACTTTACCCTAACTAAACTCCGACTTTAGTGCCACTAAACTCCGAGGCACGATTTTAGGGCTATTTCTGCGATTGTTAGGTAGATTTGAGAATATTGAAATTATTTTACACATAAGAAAACTGGAGCCGTGTGCATGAGAGTCGTGTGCGTGACACGTTACAGATGACAGTTTTATAACAAGCTACTACCAAGACGCATAGAGGGGACTGGAGTCGTGTGCGTTAGTCACCAAACATGACATGTTATGCACCGCGTCATGAGTTGGGGTTGCGTATCTCAAGTAACCGTGTAGAAAAGGCAAATGACTTGGTTGTAGCCACACGGCAGAAGCATAATGGTATGTCGTGGTCAAGAAAAGGAAGTGGAGCACTTGCCGTTATTACCGCAACTATGATTAACGGAGAAATGGAAGGATGGATGGCTGGGCATACAATAAGCTATCGGATGGCAAGCTAATACGAGTTTTCAATCGTACAGGTCGAAAAGTTTTATTGGGTGTTAATACCCATTCTGGCCCTATCAGGATGTATGTCCGAAGACAATCCGTTCACTGTCAATCCTGTCCAACCCGAGAAAAGTATCGTGATCCTCTATGAGAACAACGTGCATTGCGGCATCGACGGCTACGCCAAGATGCGCGGACTGCGCGATGCCATCGTGAGAGCCGACACCAGCTATGTGGCTTTGGTGAACGCGGGAGATGTGGTTGTGCTCTCACATCTGGGTGAGACGGAGCCTCATACCGGCATCAATTCCCACAAATTGGTAGAATCCACGCGCGGCATCGATGTGGTGCTCGACGGTCATACCCATTCGGTCATTCCAAATGTAACGATTGAGAAAATGGCCACCACAGACTTCGACCTGCCGGATATGGAAGGCTCGACATGGCTGGTGCGCCATCAGGAGACGACCATCGGCAATCTGATATCCGATGCCTTCCGCACCATCTTCGATTGCCAGATCGGTCTGATAAACGGGGGTGCTCCTGAATGCCACATACACGCTCTGTACGACCGACTATTGCTATAACAGGGGCGGTATGTACAAGACGCTGGCCAATTGCAAGCTGGTTAGTATAGAGCCGAGACTCAGTCGGGACGCGCTGAGAGACTATCTCAAGGACACCCTCAAGGGTGTCGTCCCTGAAAGATACAAGAATGTTGAAGGTCGCATCACGATTGTCAACGATTAGAGGACGATTGTGTAGAAGACATGACTCCTGACTCCATGTTAGAGAGTAATGATTAGGGCCCGCATTGTTGCGAGCCCTAAACATTTATAGATTCATGTAAGTTTCGTCTTAGATCAACGAGAAGGCGACATCCATCATGTGGGTGAAGTTGTTCTGGCGCTCCTCGGCAGTGGTGGCCTCACCCGTCAGGATATGGTCAGAGATGGTGCAGATGCCCAAGGCACGGTTGCCTGAACGGGCTGCATTCATATAGAGGGCGGCAATCTCCATCTCTACAGCCATCACACCCATCGAGATCCACTTGTCGGTGTGGGGATTCTCACCATAGAACGTATCCGACGAGAGCACATTGCCCACCATATACTTATAGCCCAGCCGTTCGCAAGACTCAGCGGCAGCCCTCACAAGACTGAAGTCGGCTATCGGGGCGAAAGTGCCAGGCAGTTCATACTGGGCTGCAAAGTTGCTGTTGGTGCAGGCACCCATAGCGATAGCCAAATCGCCGATATGGAGGTCTTTGTTGATGGATCCAGCAGAACCAACACGGATGATGGTCTTCACACCATAGAAATTGTAGAGTTCATAAGTATAGATGGCAATGGAGGGCATACCCATACCATGACCCATCACACTGACACGCTTGCCTTTGTAACTGCCCGTATAGCCGAGCATGCCGCGAACATTGTTGAACTGGACGGCATCGTCGAGGAACTTCTCGGCCATGAGTTTCACACGCAGCGGATCGCCTGCCATAATCACTGTCTCGGCGATATCGCCGTACTTGGCCCCAATATGAGGAGTTGGAGTATTGTTCATATGTTTAGTTATTAAATGATTGTGTATTCTTTATTGAGGGTTCTTTGTCAAGGAATGAGCAACGACGAGTCGCCATAGCTCAGGAAACGGAAGTCGTGAGCAAGGGCATAGTCATAGATCTTATGCCAGTCGCCGCGAACAAAGGCGCTGACGAGCAGCAGCAGTGTAGACTGCGGCTGGTGGAAGTTGGTGACAAGCATCCTGACAATCTTATACTCATAGCCTGGTGCAATGATGATCTGGGTGCTGCTGTGGAGGACTTCAAGACCTCTGGCATCCATCCAGTCAAGCAAAGCTTGAAGGGAAGAGCGAACAGGGAGAAGCGAACCTTCTTCCCTTTCATAGGGCTCCCACTGGGACACATGAAGCTGCTCTTCTGAAAGGGCAGGATTGGCAGCGACCTTCAGTCCCATGTAGTAGAGACTCTCAAGAGTCCGCACGCTGGTAGTGCCGACGGCAATGGCCTGACAGTCGTGGTCGAGAAGCTTGGTGAGAGTCTCTCGGCGGACACTGATATATTCGGTGTGCATCTCGTGTCCCTCCATCTGCTCACTCTTGACAGGCTTGAACGTGCCTGCTCCGACATGCAGCGTCAGTTCTTCACGATCGATGCCATGAGCATCAAGGTCGGCCAGCACCTCAGGAGTAAAATGCAGTCCTGCCGTTGGTGCAGCCACACTACCTTTGATCTTTGAATAGACGGTCTGATAAGTGGTCTTATCACTATCCTGAGTCTTACGATTCAGATAGGGAGGTATGGGCAGTTCGCCCATAATGTCAATGACCTCTGCGAAACTCAAGGGCAGATCCCATTCGAAATCAATCCTATGAGAAGTGCCATGAATGGGGCCGCGTGTAGCCTTGACAGTCAGCAGTCCTCCCGCTGTCTCAATGGTGCGCTGGAGCGGGCCTTCCTTCCACTTCTTCAAGTTGCCAACCAGACAATACCAGGCACAATGCCCAACGGACTGGAACATCTGTTCATAGTCGGCAGGCATCGCTGGTTCCAGAAGAAACACCTCTATCAGCGCTCCAACAGCATCACCCGCAGCATTCTGTTTCCGGAAATGCATGCGAGCCTGAATGACTTTAGTATTATTGAAGACCATCAGAGCACCTTTCGGGAGATAGTCGGACAGATGGCAGAACACATCCTCCCCCACTACACCTTTATTATATATAAGGAGCTTTGACTGGTCACGACGGGCCAAGGGGAACTTGGCTATACGCTCATCAGGCAAGTCGTACTGATAGTCGCTGATACGAATATGTCGGGGATCGGTCATCACAGAATTGGATAGAAATTACACAATGCAGGAACGGATAAGGGCATAGAGAAGCGTGAACACCAACACTGCCACAGGGATGTCACAATCAGGAAGCAGATAACCCGTCGATGTGTATTTGGAAGACACGAAACGGCGATTTGAAGACGACAGCTTCCTTGTAGTCCGATAGTACAGGAAATAGGAGAACGACCCCACCATAAAGCCCCACGTCAGTCCGACGAGGATATCGCCTGGGAAATGGACACCGAGATACATGCGAGTCCAGCAATTCGTCAACGACCAAATGACCAGAGCCCAGGAGAGCACTCGGCTACGGATGAGCCAGCAGAAGAATACGGCTATGCTGAAGGTGTTGGCAGCATGGGCAGAGAAGAAACCGTAGTTGCCTCCACGATATCCATTCACAATATCAACCTGCATACCGATCTCAGGATCGTGAGTAGGTCGCCAGCGAGCCACCAGAGGCTTGACGATCTCATCATCAACCGCACCTGCCAGCAGGACACAAAGTCCGGCACCGAGCAAGACGTAGATCACCTTCCGCACACTCTCATTGTTGTGGAGCACGACAAAGAACAGGCTGAGATACATCGGAAGCCAGGTGATGGCCGTCGTCAGCACTTTGGCCACACGATCCAGAAAGAGCGAATCGCTGCCGTTGACAGCCAGCAGCCACTCCTTGTCGAGTGCAATAAGGGACGAACCTAAGTCCCCAGCTACTAACAGAAGATCTGAAAACACCATTATATGATCCTTATCAGTTTACTTTCTATCCAACCCTCCTTACCATCGGCAATATGAATCTCCTTCCAGTCCTTCATGGAACCGTCGATGATGGTCACCTTCGTTCCTTCATGAAGAATAAAGAGGTCTGTACCATTGGCTGCAGGAGTACTCTTCACTGTCACGGAGGGGGCGAAGATGATGGCGCCCTTACGGTTCAGCAGATCTTGCTTCTGCTGCCAGGCGAAGAGGTTACCCGCAAAGAACAACAAGAGAAGCGCCACTCCTCCGAAGAAGCCCACCTTACGAAGCCAGAGCCTGTCGGAGAAAAGATAGACGAGCAGCAGGACGATCGTGAGTCCCAGTGCTACCAATGCCGTACGAGCCCAGCCGTCGACACTCATCAAACTGACCAAAGACCGATACCAAGTGACGAAGAACATCTCCGACTCTGGCACAATCTTATCGTAAGTCTTGGAACGGGCTATCTGCAGGTTAAAGCGGATGTCACGGTCACCTGGCGACAGTAGCAGGGCACGTTCGTAGTTAAGTACCGCCTGAGGGATGTTCTCCGTACGGTAATAAGCATTGCCGAGGTTATAATACAAATCGGCACTGACACCTTGTTTCAACAGCGCTTCATAGCCGTTGATGGCCTGCTGGTACTCTCCACGTACATAGGCACTATCGGCCTCAGCCTTGGTCATGGCTGATGAGGAAAGAGGAAGGAGGAAAGAGGAAAGAGATATGCAGATAAACACGAGCATTCTCGCCACATTGGTATTCTCATTCCACATTCCACTTTCCACTTTCCTCTTATTACGCTTTTTCATCGTTCCCTCAATCTGTTCGATGGCCGTCATAGCCTTCTCATATACCTTATTCATATTACCTTTAGGATCACCTGGGGCGTAGCGCTCGAACTCACATTCGTCGAGAGCACCCATGAACTGGGCGACAGTCTCCTCTCCCACATTACGCTCTGCCAGACGCTGACTGATATTGTCATGCGACAGCTGCTCGACAGGCATGTTCAGTTTGTCACCCACATAGCCCCACAAAGCACGCAGCACCTCATCATAGAACTCGCCAGACTTGTTTTCAGCCATGAGTTTCGAGGCTTTCTTCAGACGCTTCGTTGCCACCTTGTTAGCCTTACCGGCACGACGCTTAGTGACATTGGCATTCTCAATAGCCCGCTGGCGGAAGATGACAAACAGGGATATAAACACAATGGCCATGATAAGCAGTGTGACCCAATAGGCCGTCGAGCCAAAGAAGAATTCTCCAAAGCCTTGCTGCTTTACATCACCTGTCTTGATATAACGGATGTCGCGGCTCAGTTCCTGCAAATCCTGCTGACCAGAGAAATCAGCCACAGATCCTGGACCTGCGCCCTTGGCCACATCAAGCACCATCGGCTCACTCTTAACGGTCTTATAGGCATTAGCCGATGTGTCAAAATAGATGAGCTCTACGGGAGGTATCTCATAATGTCCCTGATGGCGGGGCACTATCAGAATGTCGTAAATCATCGAACCCTCTATGCCGTTGGATGTCAGTTTGGTCTTGTCTGTTACCTTTGGCTCATACTTGTCAAAGTGCTTCGGCAGATTAACCTGAGGCTGCTTGACGAGTTTCAGGTTACCAGCACCGCTGACCGTCAATCTCAAAGACACGGGATCATTGGCCTTCGTCTCTGTTTTGTTCAGCTGTGCGGAAACACTGAACTGTCCCACACCACCAGAGAATCCTACAGGACGCTCAGGCAGAGGATCAACCTGGATCTCAACACTCGGAGCCACGATTTTCTTCTTCACCTCAACATAGCCTGAGCCACCATTGAAGAACGCTTCAAAAGGATCGATATTGCGGTTCTGCTGTACGACAATGCCCTCAAAGGTAATACTCGGAATCTGAAGCTTGCCCGTCATCTGAGGGAACATCACATACTGGCTCCACGTGGTTGTCTTATAGGGGCGACCGTTGAAAGTCTCGACGGAGAAAGACTTCTGCGAGGGAAGACTCACCTCCTGAGTATAGAAGCTCTTCAGATCTGGCATGTCACCACGCAGGCTGGTCAATCCCACCAACGTGTAAACCTTATAAGTCAGCAGAATGGGTTCCTGCTCATGTACCCGTTTCTTATTGGCACTCACCTTGATGAACAAGTCGGAGCCTGATATCTGACTGCCTGCATCACGAATCTCGGCCTCATCATCCTGACGACGCTGACGCGGAGAACCGCTATTGCTGCTTTGCGGGGAACCACTCACCTTGATTGTCACCGTATTAGAGGAAATGGTCTTTCCTCCGACGACGACATGAGCCGGAGGAATGGTGAAAGAACCATTCTTCGTGGCACAGACGATATAAGTATAGGTAATAGACGATGAGGAACTGGTATGCCCGTTAATCATCTGATAACTCGACTGCATGGAGCGGTTCGGACCTATCAGGACCTCCAGTTCTTCAGGAATATCACCAGCTCGGAAGTCGCTGACATTCTGGGTGTTAATCGTATATGTCAGACGGAATTGCTCTCCTACTGCCACATGAGATGGAGCAGAGCCCGTGAGTGTCTGAGAATAAGTGGAAAGAGGAAAGAGGAAAGAGGAAAGAGATATGCAGATAAACACTGCAAATCTCGTGGCAAGAGACAATTTCTCACCTCTCACCTCTGTACTCCGATATTGCCATTCTTGTATAGTAATCATCTATAAACTATAAACTATAAACTATAAACAAATCTTTACCAATTATTTTGGATGTTGCGTCGCTGAGGCTGCTGCTGGGCCTTCTTCAGCTTGTCCTGCGTCTGCTTCTCGTTCTGGATAGCGGCATTCAGCAACTGCTCGGCATTATCCTTACTCATCTGGGGCTTTTGCTCCTGTTGCTTCTTATCCTGCCTTTCTTTCTCCTGATCCTGCTTCTGCTGGTCTTTCTTATCATCCTGTTTACTATTGTCATTACCCTGTTGGTTCTGCTGGTTCTGCTGCTGTTTCTGTTGCAGATGCTTGCAGAGTACAAGGTTGTAACGCGTCTCATCATCATTGGGGTTCAGCCGGAGAGCATTTTTATAGGCCTCAATAGCTTCACCATACATCTTGTGCGACTGACAGACGACACCTATATTATGATATGCTTTGGCCTTACGTAGCGGGTTCGTCTCCAGCTTCGCGGCACTCTCGAACTGTGCCGTTGCAGCAGAGTCCTTCTTCTGTGCCATGAGAGCATTGCCCAAATTATAGACTGCCTGCGGGTTCTTGGGATTCTTCTCTATGGCCTTGCGATAAGACACCTCTGCATTGGGATAGTCACCACTTCTGAACTGCTTGTTGCCCTGACGGATATACTGACGGTCGGACTGGGCCATCGAGGAAAGAGAAAAGAGGAAAGAGGAAAGAGAAACACAGATGAACACTATCATTCTCACTGAATGATGCAAACCTCTCTCTTTACTCCACTTGTCTCTTTTAAAAAGCGACAGATTCTTCAACAGCGGATTCCGACGATCCAAAATACATATCTCCAGAATCAACAACAGAATGGCCAGGATACCCACAGCCTGGAACTGTTCATCGTACTCACTATATACGGTCGTCGACGTCTCCTTCTTCGCCAGTTTATCCAACTCATTATCAAGCTGTTGCTGGGCTGCGCTGTTATTCTCCACATGGATATAGGCCCCACCTCCAGCCTGAGCCACTTGCTTACACATATCCTCGTTCAAGGCTGTCATGATGGTGTTACCAGTCCTGTCCTTCATATAGTCACCAGTACCTGTGATGGGAATAGGTGCGCCATTAACCGAGCCGACACCCAGCACAAAAACCCGCATGCCTAAATCTTTTGCTGCCTCAGCAGCCTCTACTGCCCCACCCTCGTGATTCTCACCATCGGTGATGACAATGATGGCCTTGCCGATACCTTCCTCTTGAGTAAAACTGTGAGTAGCCATCTCTATGGCCTGGGCAATATCAGTTCCCTGCGCTGCTATCATCGAAGGGTCGATGCTGGAAAGGAACATCTTCGCCGAGACATAGTCGCTGGTGATGGGAAGCTGTACAAAAGCGTCTCCTGCAAACACAATCAGACCTATCTTGTCGTTGGTAAAATGATCCACCAAGTTCTCGACCATCATCTTGCTGCGGTCTAGACGACTTGGCACCACATCTTCCGCCAGCATCGAGTTACTGATATCCATAGCGATAATCGTCTCGATACCCACCCTTTTCTCGTGACTGATCTTCGTACCCATCTGAGGACGAGCCAGCATGACAATCAGCAGAGCCAAAGCACCAAGCAACAGCCAGAACTTTACTGATGGACGAAAACGCGACACGTCTGGCATCAGTTCCTTCAGCAGTTCCGGATCGCCAAACTTACGGAGCCGTTTACGCTGGTTCCTATAAGAGACAAACCTGATTATTGCCAAAATGGGAATCAGCACCAGCAGATAGAGATATATTGGGTCTTCAAATCTAAACATTATGGTATCCTCCTGAAAATAGTGACTCGCAGCAAGATCTCAAGCAGCAGGGCGAGGACAGCCACAAGGGCAAAAGGCTGGTAGGCCTCATACCGCTTACTAAACGTCTTCACATTAAGCTTGCTCTTTTCCAGCTGGTCTATCTCCTTATATATATTACGAAGTTCCTTTGTATTGGTGGCACGATAGAAATCGCCCTCCGTTGCCGCAGCGATCTCACTCAAAGTCTTGGTGTCAATCTCTACGGGTATATTCACATACTGCACCCCTCCTGCGACAGGCATCGGATAAGGCGCCACGTTGTTTGTTCCCACACCGATGGTATAGACTCTGATACCCAGACTTCTGGCTATCTCAGCAGCCGTCATCGGCGAGATATCACCGCGATTGTTAGAACCATCAGTCAGCAGAATTACCACCCTACTCTTGGCCTTCGATTCCTTCAGACGGCTCACGGCATTGGCAAGCCCCATACCGATGGCTGTTCCGTCCTCTATCAGTCCACGGGCTGCAATATCCGTTCGCACGTTCTGAAGCAGATTCAGCAACGAGGCATGATCAGTGGTCATCGGACACTGGGTAAAGGCCTCACCGGCAAAGATGGAGAGACCGATATTGTCATTAGGACGTCCGGCTATGAATTCCGACGCCACCTGCTTGGCAGCCTCGATGCGGTTCGGCTTCAAGTCTTCTGCCAGCATACTGGTGGAAACGTCCATCGCCAGCATAATATCGATACCCTCGACAGATTTGTTGCTCCATGAATTCTGAGTCTGAGGACGTGCCAGCACCAGAACTATCATTGTAAAAGCCAATATGCGCAGCAGCATCGACAGCGGCATAAGAGTCACCTTCCAGCTCCTCGGCGCATAACGGAAGGCGAACGTGTCGCTCATCCGCATAGTGGGCTCTGTCTTCTTCCTGTACATCACATACCAGATGAGGTACGGGATGATCAGCAGGAGCAGCAGCAGATATTCTTTATTGGCAAATTCCATTCTATTTCCTAAATTACCTAATTACCCTAACAACAAATAAAGCATATACACCACATATCCAAAGAGCGCCAGGCAAACGACAGTAATGGCTGTGATGAACGACTTCAGCACGCGCCGTGTCTTCTGAGAACGCTGGTCTTCCTCTGAGAGCTGTGGCTTCACAGTCTCTTCTACAGGCATATTCTCAAGTTTTGTCTGGTTAATGAACTCGATGGCATTGACAAGATTAGCATCGTTCTCATTGATGAGCGTGGAATATTTGGCAAACTTCACAAGATCAGCTGTCGTAAAGAGCTGGTGCAATTCATCGAGGGCTTTCTGATCCTGGGCAGACGTCAGCCTATCAATGATTTCGCTGCTTGTCATCTCCATCGCATTGAAACCATAACGCTCTTCAATATATTTACGGAGGGTATCAGTCAACTTTGTATAATACTCCTTCGAATTCTCCGACGACACCATCTTGTCAGCCTTGATCTGCTCTATCTCCTTCATGGCCTTCTGATGAGGAAGAAGTCGCTTCACAATCCGTATATGAGTAATAATAGGCTTGTTGTCACGCAGACGCAGATAGAGATAGTATCCAAGGGCCAGCAAGAGAAGCATCAAAACACTCAGCCAGAACGGCAGACTCCAGTCGCTCCATTGGAAGGGGTTGTCTTGCACATCCTTAGGACCAAAGAACTGATCGGCATGAAGCGTGTCTACCTCGATGGTCAGCACCTTCAGCGCAAGACTCTTGCTTTCGTACGGCTTACCGTCGATCTTCACCTTCATCGGGGGAATATAATATAAGGTATCGTCGAACGAGGTCATCGTATAAACCATCGAACGCGTCACGTAGCCATTATCCTGCTGTTTGTTCTCCAGCTCCCTGCTGTCGAGCACCTCCACACCGGGAGTCACATACTGCATGGGTTTAAACTGCGGGAACTCCACCTTGGCATTCTCCTTGGCAGTGGCCCTCAGCGTCACATGGGCCTGTTGCCCCACGAAGATCTGGATAGAGTCAATCTCTGCCTCTACAGACACTTGTGCTTTTACCGCTGAAAGAGGGAAAAGGAAAAAAGAAAGAGAAATACAGATAAACATGAGTATGCTCTTCGAAGCATTCTCTTGGCATTTTTCCCTTTCAACCTCCCTCTTAATTGCTTGTATATCAACCATTTCAGCTTCTCTTTTTAAACAAAATCAGCAACGCCTTTACGAAGTCTTCGTCCGTAGCGACACTCACATGATCGACATTGCTCTTGTTGAAGGTTTCCTCCAACTGAGCCTGACGGTTCTTCCAGTATTTATGATAGGCCTGACGCAGCGTCTTGGAACCAGTGTCCACATACTGCTCATAGCCTGTCTCAGCATCCACAACCTTCATCAAACCGACATCAGGCAGTTCCCGGGCACGCTGGTCATAGACCTGGATAGCCACCACGTCATGCTTTCGGTTACAGATTTGCAGAGACTGCAGGAACTCGTTACGGACATAGAAGTCGCTGAGGATGAATGCCGTCGTACGACGCTTCTGCACACTCGACAGGAACTCTACGGCCTGCCTCACATCAGTCCGCTTCGACTCTGGCTGGAAATCCAGCATTTCACGGATAATATAGAGGATGTGCTTACGACCTTTCTTGGGAGGGATATATTTCTCTATCTTATCAGAAAAGAACACCACACCTATCTTATCGTTGTTCTGGATGGCACTGAAGGCTATCGTGGCAGCAATCTCCGTCACCATGTCGCGCTTCATCTGCTTCTTCGTACCGAAATCCAGCGAACCGCTGACATCGATGAGCAGCATCACCGTCAGTTCACGCTCTTCCTCGAACACCTTCACATAGGGACGATGGAAACGTGCCGTCACATTCCAGTCTATATCGCGCACATCATCACCAAACTGATACTCACGCACCTCGCTGAAGGCCATTCCCCTACCCTTGAAGGCAGAGTGATACTGACCTGCAAAGATGTTTGAGCTCAGACCGCGAGTCTTGATCTCTATCTTACGAACCTTCTTGATGATTTCAGATGTCTCCATCTTCAATTCTTCAATCTTTCAATTCTTCAATCTTTCAATTTCCAATCTTACTTAGGGCACCTCTACTTTATTGATGATCTTCGAGACGATTTCCTCACTGGTGATGTTGGCTGCCTCAGCTTCGTAAGTAAGACCGATACGATGGCGCAGCACGTCATGTGCCACAGCCCTCACATCCTCAGGCACCACATAGCCACGACGCTTGATGAAAGCATAAGCACGAGCAGCCTTCGCCAAGTTGATGCTGGCACGAGGAGAGCCACCAAAGGAAATCATGTCCTTAAGGTCTTTCAGTCCATAACGGTCTGGATAACGGGTGGCAAACACGATATCGGCAATATACTGTTCGATCTTCTCGTCCAGATAGACCTCACCCACCACGGAACGTGCCTTCAGAATCTCTTCGGCCGTCGTCACAGGACTAACCTTCGGCATCTCTCCTGCTATATTCTCGCGGATGATCTTCTTTTCCTCCTCGAGAGACGGATAGTCGATGACCACCTTCAGCATGAAACGGTCTACCTGTGCCTCAGGCAGCGGATAGGTACCTTCCTGCTCTATAGGGTTCTGGGTTGCCATCACCAGGAAAGGATTCGGCAGACTGAATGTCTGACTTCCAATCGTCACCTGCTTCTCCTGCATGGCCTCAAGAAGGGCACTCTGCACCTTTGCCGGAGCACGGTTGATTTCATCTGCCAGCACGAAGTTGGCAAACACTGGACCTTTCTTCACCTGGAACTTCTCGTCTTTCTGCGAATAAATCATCGTACCGATGACGTCGGCAGGAAGGAGGTCTGGGGTAAACTGGATACGGCTGTACTCCGAGTCAATGAGCTGTGAGAGCGTCTTGATGGCCAACGTCTTAGCCAGTCCGGGCACACCTTCCAAGAGAATATGCCCGTCACTCAACAGACCAATGAGCAATGAGTCTACCAGATGTTTCTGACCTACGATGACACGGTCCATACCCGTCACCAAGTTCGTTACAAATGCACTTTGTTGTTCAATCCGGATGTTCAGTTCACGGATATCAATTGCTTCTGCCATAATACTTTTATATGTTTTTTCGAATTTGAGCGCAAAAGTAGTAAAATAATAGGATTTCACACACATCTGCGTGACTAAATAATATTAAAAAAGTTTCCCAAAACCTAAGTTTTAAGAAACTTTTTCATTATTTCCCATTTTTCTTTACTTTTGGGCTGCTTTTTTCTTCTTCAGCACCAGTTTTGGGATATTGATTTCCTGACCAGCTTTCAACGCAGAATTGGGCTTCAGATTATTATAGACCTCAATATAACACTCCATATCCTGCCCCAACGTCCGTTTGGCAATACGCTGAAGGTTATCACCTTCTTTCACCTTTAACTTATAGTCCAGGCCAACGATACGATAGGCACCAGTACGGACACGGGCATCCATTGCCTCATACTTGTCCAGTTTGACTTCGGCAGGAGCCTTCACTTCTGGCTGCTTCTGAGGCTCAGGCTGGTTCTGTGTCTTTGCCGGCACAGAAACTTCTGGCTGTTTCTGAGGCTCGGGTTGCTTCTGAGGTTCGGGTTGCTTCTGAGGCTCGATCTCTTTCACCTCAGGCTCTTCCACCTCAGGCTTTTCTGCATCAACCTCCTTCTGCTCATCCGTAACAGGCTTGGCCACAGGCTGAGACTGAACTGCCGGTTTGGCTGGTATGGTCTTTTCCACCTGAGGAACGACTTTTTCCTCGGATGCTGTCTGATTTCTGAATGGAAGATAGTTCCCGAGCAGATAACCTAAACCCAAAGCCAGAAGACAAGCCAGAAGCCATAGCATCCAGCTCTTATCGCCTGACAGTTCCTCTTCGGCATCAGGGTATGCTTCTTCTTCGACGCTTGCCCCCCCTTCTTCCACAAGTTCCTGGTCTGCAGGTTCCTCTGGTTCTTCTGATGACATCAAGGCATCCGGAGTATCCAAAGACTCCTGGACAGAAGGCTCCGATACCACAGGCGTCTCAACGAGAGGCTCCTGCTCTACTACAGGCTCAGGTTCTACTATAGGCTCATGTTCTACTATAGGCTCATGTCCTACAGGCTGTTCCTGCTCTACTACAGGCTCTGGTCCTACAGGCTCCGACTCTACTTTTTCTCCAAGATCAATAGGCTTCATGTTGGCAGGAGTCTCATACGACCCATACACCCACTCCAGACTATTTCCATCCCCCGACGCTTCCGACACGAAATCCACAAGGGGCATACTTTCTGCTTCATTCTCAGTAGCTTCACCTGTCTGTTCCTGTTCTGACGGATCCTTAAAGTCTACGCCGTCATTCAGTACGATGGTCTCAAACTGCGAGAAGGGCTTGTTGACAAGTTCCTTCATCAGGACGTCAGGGGTGAAGGTGATCTTGTTATGTCCTTCGATAAGCACCCGTTCACCAGTGTTTACATTCACACTCTCACGGGAGTCCACGTCAATGATCTTAAAGGTTCCAAGTCCTTTGACCTTCACAGACTTATCCCGTTCCAAAGCCTCACGGATTAAGTCGAACACCTTATTGGTGAAGTTGACTGCGTCTTTCTTACTCAGTCCGTTCTGAGTTGTCAGTTTAGTGGCGATATCCTGTACTGTAACCTTTCCCATCACTCAGCTCCTCCATTCTTTACGCGTTCTTTCCAATTCGCATTAGGCTTGAAGTTCAGCACCAACTTAGGTGGAACGAGCATGCGCTGACCTGTCGAAGGGTTGACCATCACACGTTCCAGTTTCTTCTTGACCTCAAAGGTCCCGAACGTGGGGATAAGCACCATGTTGTCGTTCTGAAAATGATCACCCATCGTCTCCACGATCACATTGACCATCTTCTGCGTGTCCTCGGGCGAATAACCCGTCTGCTGCGCTAATTCTGAAATAAAATCCTTATTAGTCATAATCACAGATTGATTGTAGTTCCATATAAGTCAAATTCCTCTGAGTCAGTCATACTGACATCATAGAACTCGCCGATAGTCAGTGAACGCTCTGATACGGGTATCAACACCTCGGGATCCACCTCTGGAGAGCAGAATTCCGTACGTCCTACATAGTAGGCACCCTCCCTGCGGTCGATGATCACCCTGAACGTCTTGCCCACCTTTTCAGCTTCCAACTCTGCGCTGATATGCTGTTGTATACGCATCAGCTGGTCCAGTCGGCGCTGCTTCACATCCTCTGGCACGTCATCCTCATAATGCTGTTCCGAATAGGTTCCTTCTTCCTCTGAATAGGCAAAGGCGCCCATCCGCTCAAAGCGTGCCCACTTGACAAACGCCTTCAACTCCTCAAAGTCCTCCTCGGTCTCACCAGGGAATCCCACCATGAGCGTTGTACGGATATGAATGCCAGGCACCTCTCTCCTCAGGCGTTCCACCAGCTCGTAGGTCTCTGCCTTCGTCACATGCCTCTGCATCCGACTCAACATATTGTCTGAGATATGCTGTAGGGCGATATCAAGATATTTGCACACATTCTTCTTCTCCCGTACCACTCTGAGCAGATCCCAGGGGAAGTGCGTCGGATAGGCGTAATGCAGCCTGATCCATTCAACACCAGGAATATCTGACATACGCTCCACCAGTTCGGCGATATGCTGCTTGCCGTCGATGTCGACACCATAGTATGTCAGTTCCTGAGCAATGACGTTAAATTCCTTAACACCTCTCTTCACCAGATTGCGAACCTCTTCAAGGATCTCTTCCATAGGCCGACTCTGGTGACGCCCCGTAATCAGCGGTATGGCACAATAGGCACAGTGACGGTCACAGCCCTCACTTATCTTTATATAGGTATAATGTGGTGGAGTTGTTATTTTTCGAGGACAATTCTCCTTCCTCACTTCTCCTTCCTCATTCCTCGAAATATCCTTCAGCAGGTTCTTATAGTTGAACTTCCCATACCATCCGTCCACCTCTGGGATTTCCTTCTCCAGGTCTGCGAGATAACGTTCTGACAGACAGCCCATCACGAAGAGTTTCTCGATTCTTCCCTCCGTCTTAGCCTGCGCAAATTCAAGGATGGTGTTGATGCTCTCTTCCTTGGCATCGGCGATGAAGCCACAAGTGTTCACAACGACGATTTCTCCCTTGGGGTCATCGCTGTCATGAGTACACTGATAGCCGTTGGCCTCCATCAGGCCCATCAGCCATTCACTGTCCACGAGGTTCTTCGAACAGCCCAGAGAAATAATGTCTATCGTCTTCTTCAAGTTTCAATCCTCAATTTTCAATCTTTCAATCCTCAACGTTTAGCGTCAAACAGCGAGTCGACAAACTGCCGTTTGTTAAACAGCTGCAGATCCTCCATCTTCTCGCCGAGGCCGATATATTTCACGGGCACCTTCAGCTGGTCTGAGATGCCGATCACCACACCACCCTTGGCCGTACCATCGAGTTTGGTGATGGCCAACGACGTAATCTGGGTGACAGCGGCAAACTGTTTGGCCTGCTCGAAGGCATTCTGGCCTGTCGAGCCGTCGAGCACGAGCATCACCTCGTCAGGAGCCTCAGGAAGTACCTTCTTCATCACATCCTTGATCTTCTTCAGTTCATTCATCAGTCCCACCTTATTGTGCAAACGGCCTGCCGTATCTATCAGCACCACGTCGGCACCATTGGCCTTGGCGCTCGAGAGCGTGTCGAAAGCCACACTAGCGGGATCAGAACCCATCTGCTGCTTCACCACAGGCACACCTACGCGCTCACCCCAGATGCAGAGCTGCTCTACAGCGGCAGCACGGAAAGTGTCGGCAGCACCGAGATACACCTTCTTGCCTGCCTGCTTGAACTGCCAGGCCAGCTTGCCGATGGTCGTGGTCTTACCTACACCGTTCACACCCACCACCAATATCACATAGGGCCTATGGTCATTGGGCAAATCCCAGTTGTCCTGGTCTTCCGTATTGTTCTCCGCTAACAGCGAGGCAATCTCGTCACGGAGGATGGCATTCAGCTCCGATGTGCTCACATATTTGTCACGGGCCACGCGCTCCTCGATTCTCTGTATGATCTTCAGCGTAGTGTCCACTCCCACGTCAGAGGTGATCAGCACCTCCTCGAGGTTATCCAGCACGTCGTCGTCGACCTTCGTTTTTCCGGCTACTGCACGTGCCAGTTTGTCAAACACGCTCGACTTCGTCTTCTCCAGACCCTTGTCAAGCGTTTCTTTCTTCTGCTTATTAAAAAAACCAAATATTCCCATATCTCGTGATTTAACATGTGCAAAGGTAGTGCAAACCGAGTGAAAAACCAAATTAAATTTGGATTTTTCCGAGGTGCAATCTATCTTCGCCCCTTTTTTAGGGGCAAAGATAATAATTTTATTCGAGATGGACAAAAAAAGAGGCCGCAAAATGACTTGCGACCCCTTTTTTATGTGAAAAACAATAATTAATTCTTGAAGAAGTCCTTAACGTCCTCGTTAGGAACCATCTGCTCATCAAAGATGTAAGCACCCGTCTTGGGGCTCTTCACCATCTTAATCACCTTTGTGTAAGCGCGACCATCCTTAGAACCTTCATGGAGGGTAGCAACGGTTTTCTTTGCCATAATCTATAAACTATAAACTGTAAACTATAAACTATCTCTAAACCGATTACTTGATCTCCTTGTGAAGAGTCATCTTCTTCAGGATCGGGTTATACTTCATCAGCTCCATACGCTCCGGCGTGTTCTTACGGTTCTTAGTCGTCACGTAACGACTTGTACCAGGCATGCCGCTGTTCTTGTGCTCTGTGCACTCAAGAATCACCTGAACGCGATTTCCTTTTGCTTTCTTACTTGCCATTGTATTGTTCCTCCTTATTATTAGTTCTCAACATCACTCCAGGCAATGACACTCTTCTCAAGCTCGTTCCAGTCCAGGAAGCCTTTTTCGAGAGCCTGGCGCACAGCTGCGTCGAGTCCCACCTTGTTGATCAGACGGAGACCGGCAGCGCTAATCTTCAGTTTAATCCAGCAGTTCTCCTCTACCCAGAAAAACTTCTTGCTGAAAAGGTTGACATCAAAGCTTCTCTTCGTGCGATGCTTTGAGTGAGACACATTACAACCAATCTGTGCCTTCTTTCCTGTAATTTGACAAATCTTAGACATTTCTATCTACGTTTTTACTTGTGATTTACACTTACTTATTCCAAACAGCGTGCAAAGGTACACATATTTTTTGAGATAACGACACCCGCCTAAGCGGAAAAGCGACGAATTATGCTTTTTTAACCATTCTGCGCTCCATTCGCTTCCATTTCCTCCTTCAAGAAGTTCAAAAAGAGCTCCATGGCATGGTTCGTGGCGATGGCCAGATTGATGTCGCGGCCATGGTCTTCCTCCACTTTCATCGTCACCACACGATCCAAACTTCCGCAGGCCAGCCAGATGGTGCCGACGGGTATATCCTTCGTGCCTCCCGTAGGGCCGGCAAAGCCTGTGGCAGAGATGGCATAGTCGGTCTGCAGAGCCTGACAGGCTCCTTTCACCATCGCGATGGCAACTTCCTCACACACAGCGGTCTTCTCCTCCAGCAGCTGACGGTCTACGCCCAGCAAACGCTCCTTGATCTCATCGACATAGCAGATAATGCCACCCTTGAAATATTTCGAAGCACCTGGCACGGCAATCATGGCCTCGCCTATCCTACCACCCGTACAACTCTCTGCCGTACTTACAGTCTTCTCCGTCTCCCAGAGAATCTCACTAATATCCCTACTGGTAATCTTACTTTCAAAATCCATATCTTCTTTTATTTTGTTTACTGTTTACGGTTTACAGTTTACAGTTTACAGTTGATAACTTGGCAAGCCATTCGCAATGCCATTCACAGCATACAGATCTGCCTATAGAGTAATCATCTGTAAACTGTAAACCGTAAACTGTAAACATATTCATTCTTACTTAAACGTTACTTTCGAAAACGCAGGTGCATCGATGCTGCAGAACTCGCCATCGAGATACTTATAGTATCCCACAATGCCGATCATCGCCGCATTGTCAGTCGTATAGCTGAACTTGGGGATGTAGATGGTCCACCCATAGCGTTTCTGAGCGTCGTAGAAAGCATTGCGCAGGCCGTTGTTGGCACTCACGCCACCAGCCACAGCCACATGCTTGATGCCCGTCTGCTTCACAGCCTTCTTCAGTTTCTTCATCAGAATGTCCACGATGGTCCATTCCAGCGAGGCTGCGATGTCCTCCTTATGATGCTCGATGAAGTCGGGATCGTCCTTCACCCATTTCTGGAGCGAATAGAGGAACGAGGTCTTCAAACCGGAGAAACTGTAGTCCAGATCAGGGATGTTCGGCTCAGCAAACTTAAATGCCTTCGGATTGCCTTGACGCGCCAATTTGTCGATGATCGGGCCTCCAGGATACCCCAATCCCATCACCTTCGAGCATTTGTCAATGGCCTCGCCTGCCGCATCGTCGATTGTCTGTCCCAGCACCTCCATGTCGTTATATGCATTCACCTTCACGATCTGCGAGTTGCCACCTGATACCAACAGGCAGAGAAACGGCAAGGGGGGAACGGAGGTGCGGGGGTGCGGGGGTACGAGATTACCCTCTGCACCCGAGCTATTCTCCTTCCTCATTCCTCCTTCCTCATTCCTCGAATCTTCAAGGATAAAATGCGCCATCACATGCCCCTGCAGATGATTCACGTCTATCAACGGAATGCCCAGACTCCTGGCAAATCCCTTGGCGAAGCTCACACCCACCAACAGCGATCCCATCAGTCCGGGGCCTCTGGTGAAAGCCACTGCTGAGAGCTGTTCCTTCGTAATGCCAGCACGCTTGATAGCCTCATGCACCACAGGCACCACGTTCTGCTGATGCGCCCTCGATGCCAGTTCAGGCACCACGCCACCGTAAGCCTCATGCACAGCCTGCGACGCCGTCACGTTCGACAACAGCACCCCATTCCTGAGCACCGCAGCCGACGTGTCATCGCAGCTCGACTCTATACCTAGTATATATATATCCTTGTCTGTCATTCACCTTATTATATTATATAAGATCAGCAGATTCTTCCAAATCCGCTGCAAAGGTAATGCAAATCGAGCGAAATGCAAAATAATTCGCGATTAATTTTCATTTCCGAGATGCAGCCTACCTTCGACCAAAGGTCAAAGGTACGAATAAGTGAGAAGAAAACCAAATAATATTTGGGTTTTCTCAAGCGAGAGTGACCATTATTGCTATTCGCTCTTGATGTCGATCTTGGGGATGCGACCGTCCTTCTGACGCTGGAACTCGCGGATGGCAGTGGTGCGACGAAAGCCGTTGCCGCCAGAGGGGATGCCGTCGTGATAGAAGAGATACGACTTGCCCTTGAAGTCGATGGTGCCACCGTGGATGGTGAACGAGCCAGGCGACTCGTCGGTGATGCGTCCCTCATAGTGCCAGGGGCCGTGGATACTCTTCGACGTGGAGTAGGCCCAGTGTTCAGGCACGCCACCAGCAGCATATTCCAAGAAATAGGTGTCGCCGATCTTATAGATCCAAGGGGCTTCCTCGAAGCCGGTCTTCATCACGCGCTTATGGAGCTGGTAGTCCATCTTCAGGCATTTGGGACCGAACTGCGCCTCGTCGTCGAGCATGGGGCGCATGTCGCAGATGCCGTTCTTGGCAAAACTCTTGTCTATGCTGATCATGTCTTCGTTCAGTTTGGCATACCAGCAGCCGTTGTTCCCCCAGAAGAGCCAGGCCTGCCCGTCGTCGTCGATGAACACGGTGGGGTCGATGAATCCCCAGTCGCCAGGGATGAGCGGACGGCCAATGGGGTCTGTCCATGGGCCTTCCGGACGGTCAGCTACAGCCACGCCGATGCCGTGCAGGTGCTTGGTGGTGTCCTCAGCAGCCACATACCAGTACCACTTGCCGTTGCGCTCGATGGCCTGCGAGGCCCAGGCATTGTCACCCTGCTTGGCCCACTTGAAGTTGGCTGTGGAGAGCACGATGCCGTGATCTGTCCAGTGCTCCATGTCGGTAGTGGAGAACACCTGCCAGTCTGGCATGCGGAAGTAGGTGGCCGTATCCAGGTCGTGGCCTGTGAACACATAGAGACGGTCGCCTGACACTACAGGCGCTGGGTCTGGAGTGTAGGCACGTTTGGTGATACGTGTCTGTGCCAGCAAAGTGATGGCCAGCAGGACGGCCACAGCCGTAAAGGTCGTTCTTTTCATCATGATAGTTGTATTTAATACGTCAGGATTTCCACACCGTGCTCCGTCATCAGCAGCGTATGCTCCCACTGGGCACTCGGCTTCTCGTCGGCAGAGATGACCTCCCAGCCGTAGGGGTCGTCGGCATCGATGAACACCTTCCACGTGCCCATGTTGATCATCGGCTCGATGGTGAACACCATGCCTGGCACGAGCAGCATACCCGTGCCGCGATGGCCGTAGTGGTTCACGTCGGGTTCCTCATGGAAGGCATTCCCCACCCCATGGCCAGCCAGGTCGCGCACGATGCCGTAGCCGTACTTCTTGCAGTGCTTCTCTATCGCATGGCCGATATCCCCCACAAACCCGTAGGGCTTTGCGGCCTCCATGCCGATCTCCAGGCACTCCTTGGCCACACGCACCAGCTGTTCCTTCTCAGGCGACGTCTTGCCGATGATGAACATACGGCTGGCGTCAGCATAGTAGCCGTCGAGGATGGTGGTGAAGTCGACGTTGATGATGTCGCCCTCTTCAAGCACATCTTCCTCCTTGGGGATGCCGTGGCACACCACCTCGTTGATGCTCGTGCATACTGACATGGGGAAGGGTGGCGTATTCTCGTCGCCACCATAGTTCAGACAAGCGGGGATGGCCCCATGCTCCTCGCAGTACTTGCGGCATATCTGGTCGATCTCCAGTGTGTTCATGCCCTCATGGATGGCTGCGGCCACAGCGTCGAGCACGCCAGTGTTGACGACTCCCGACCTCCGGATGCCCTCTATCTGTTCGGGCGTCTTGATGAGTTCGCGAGTCGGAACCTCCTTGCCCTTGTTCTCCCAGTACATGATGGTCTTGTCCATCTCCGTGGGCTCCTGCCCACTCAGACAATGCCATCTTCTCTTCTTCTTAAATGCGTTCATAGATAATATGATAATGCTCGTTTACGGGTGCAAAGATACACATTATTTTTCAATAAACAAATGTTACCAACAATACTTTTCTCATATAAAGCCTTCACACAGAGACAAGATCATGGACAGATTGATCATTTTTCTTCTCTCTCCTCCATGATCATCTTGCTGATCAGTTCGGCGTCTTTCCCGTCGGCCTCGCCGTCGTAGTTCACGTCAGCGGCAGGCAGGCTGAAGCCTTCCACGTCCTGACCCTTCTGATGGCTGACTATGGCCACGATGTCGGCCACGTCCACGTTCTCATCGCCGTTGGCGTCGCCGAGCAGGATGCCGGGGTAGGGGACCCAGTTGGCGCCGTCCCACATGAACACCGTCCAACCCTTTACGTCAGCGGCAGCCACCTGCTCCGTCGTGATTTTGTTGCCTTCGTTCTCAGGGGAATAGGCGTAAAGGCCTCCTCCTCCGTTCTGGCGCAGGCTGCTGATGAGTGCCTGCATGCCCGTCGTGATCTTGTTGCCGTGGCAGTACAGTGTTGACAGCGACGTGTTCGCAGTCATGTCGAGCGCCGTCAGTTGGTTGTCGTTGCAGTACAACGTTTGCAGCGCTGTGTTCTTCGTCACGTCGAGCGTGGTCAACTTGTTCTCGCTGCAATCCAGAGTATACAGCGTCGTGCAATTCGCCACGTTGAGCGCAGAGAGTTGATTGCCTACGCAAATCAAGTTTTCCAGCGCCGTGTTCTTTGTCACGTCGAGGGCGGTCAACTTGTTGCTGATGCAGTCCAGTGTCGTCAGCGCCGTGAAATATTCGATGCCCTTCAGGCTGGTGATGTTCATCATGGGAACACTTATCTCCGTGACGGCGTCAATCTCATTCTCGGTGAGGTATCCGTTCGTGTTCTGGTCGAAGTCGCCGACATAGTTGCGGAATGTCGCATCGGGGAAGTTCGTGTTGTTGATGTATACAGCGAAGATGCCGGCATAGTCCACATACTTGGAGCCGTCCCACGCCTTTACCTGCCACTTCTTTGCCTTGGCGTCAGCCACGTTAGCTGTCGTCATCTCGTTTTGGTCATACGTCGTGTCATAGGCGTAGAGGGTTCCTCCGTTCTGGTGCAGGCTGCTGATAAGTGTCTGCATGCCCTCGTCTCGGATACTATTGCGGTAGCAGTACAACTCTTTCAGCGCCGTGTTCTTCGACACGTCGAGGGCATTCAGTCGGTTGATGCTGCAATCCAGTACTTCCAGCGCCGTGTTCTTCGACAGGTCGAGCGTGGATGTTTCCAGATAGTTGCCGCTGCAATTCAGGGTTTTCAGGGCGGTGAAGTGTTCGATGCCCGTCAGGTCAGCGATGCCCTTGCTGCTGACGTCGATGGCCGTCACGCTGGCCGCCTCCTTGTCGTTGAGGTAGTTGTCGTCAGCAAATGTCTGCATGAGAATCCAGTTTTCACGGAAAAAGTAGTCTGGGAAATTCGTTTCATCAATGGTGATGGCGTGAATGCCGGCATAGTCCACTTCGCTGGAGCCATTTTCCTCCGTCACCGTCCACTTCTTTGCCTTGGCTTCTCCTACCTGTATCGTATTGATCTCGTTGCCGTCAGTCGCCGCGGAGGTATAGACGCAGAGGTATCCTCCTGTCTCGTGTAGGCTGTTGATGAATGTCTGCATGGCCTTGCCGCGGATCTGATTGCCATAGCAGTACAATATTGTCAGCGCCGTATTCTTCGACACGTCGAGGGCGGTCAGTTTGTTGTCGTAACATAACATTTCCTCCAGCGCCATGTTCTTCGACACGTCGATGGCGGTCAGTTGGTTGTCGTAGCAGTACAACACACTCAGCGCCGTGTTCGCCTTCACGTCGAGGGCGCTCAGAGCGTTGTTGCTGCAGTTCAGGAGCACAAGCGCCTCATTCTTCGACACGTCGAGGGCGGTCAGTTGGTTGCTATAGCAGTTCAGGTTCCTCAGCGCCGTGTTAGCCGACATGTCGAGGGCGGTCAGTTGGTTGTTATTGCAGTGCAGGGTCTCCAGCGCCGTATTAGCCGATAAATCGAGGGCGGTCAACTTGTTATTACTGCAATTCAGTTCATTCAGCGCCGTGAAGTATTCGATGCCTTTCAGGTCTGCTATACTCTTTTCGTTGACTTTGATAGATGTCACTCCTGCTAGCCCTGCGGCGGTGATGTATCCGCTCTTGCCGTAGTTCTGGCTGAGGAGCCAGTTGCGGAAATTCTCGTCGGGGAATACCATCTCGCTGACGAACACTCCTGGCGAATTGTCGGGCACGATGGTGACCGCCTTGATCTCTTTGCCGTTGGCATCGACGAATTTGGATGTGGCATTTATTTTGGCACCACTGGGATGGCTGACATGGCAGTCGTTCAGAGCGATGGTAAACTTTCCATAGGCGATGTTCTCTGTACAGGAAACGCTAACTGTGGAACCATAAATTCTGATACCACTATCCGATGGCGTATAAAAGCCTTTTTTCATTCCAGAAATACTAACGGGAGCCTTAATATCTAAAATATTATCTAGAATAAGTCCTGATATTCCTGACAAATTGACTCCATATTCTCCGTTACCCTTCAGCGTGAGCGCTCCTGATCCTGTAATGGTAGCGGATCCATCTAAATTTATAAGTTCTTGTACAGGGGTTGTGCTCTCTAACTTAACATTGGCCGGCACATTGATTGTCAGTCCTGTAATACCAAAGATCGAGATAATAGTCCCGTTAGCAGTGGTGATATCCTTGTTGAGGGTGAGTGTATTTGTGGTCGGATCGTAACTGGCCGCTCCGTCGCCGAGGATGTCGGCCTTGTTGCT
>Ga0310691_10001134_pt1 | contig 42972 bp, 35 predicted proteins | sample 176DNAGHGlowgp2_FD_203887 | JGI IMG/M metagenome (GOLD analysis project Ga0310691, IMG submission 203887) | Sheep rumen microbial communities from Palmerston North, Manawatu-Wanganui, New Zealand - 1766 DNA GHGlow gp2 (v2) (version 2) | ecosystem: Host-associated > Mammals > Digestive system >... | reverse complement strand
GCATCACGCGTTCACAGGTTTCCCGTCGTGCGTTGACACAGCAGCAGCCGAACGTTCGTAACGTTAAGGTCGTTGTTGATGGCACCCCTAAGACTATGCATGTTTGTACGCGTTGCCTTCGTTCCGGTGCAGTAGAAAGAGCGTAAGTTCTTCTGCCGGACAAGATCTTGGTTATGAAATGATCCCGCTTCGAATAGGAGCGGGTTTTTTCTTTTGCGGGGAGGTGGAGAGGATTTCTGTTCTCGCGGCAAGTAGATCCTCGTCGCTGGTCCTCGCCGCTTCGCGTCTGCGGAATCGCGCCTCGGATTCTCTTGCCGCGAGTATAGAAACATCCTCACAAAAGAAAAACCTCTCCCCTTACCCGAGAAGAGCAAACATTCCGGAGCGATTCCGCAGGACATGCGTCCGAGGACCAGCGACGGAAGTTTGCTCTTCTCTTTATACTGACCGGCTTCTCGCCATGAATCTTCTTCGTATATAATGGAAGGTAGTTTATTCTAAGGAGATCACACATGAAAAACCCCGTTATTGAGACTGAGAGACTGATCCTGCGGCCGCTGACGATGGACGATGCGCAGACCGCTTTTGATACCTGGGCGTCGGACCCGGAAGTCGCGAAATATATGCGCTACTATGCGCACAAGAGCGTGGACACCACAAGAGAGTGGCTGAAGTCTGTTGTTGCAAATGAGAATAGTGATACGGATTACGACTGGGGATTCGTCCTGAAGGAGACGGGGGATCTTATCGGATCCGGCGGCATCTACTATGACGACGAGGACGGCATGTTCGAGATCGGATATAACTTTGCCAAAGCCCAGTGGGGTAAGGGCCTGGCGACCGAGGCCGCCCGTGCGATGCTCGACTTCGGAAGGAATACCCTTCACCAGACGCAGTTCCGTGGACGCCATGATATCAGGAATACCGCTTCCGGAAATGTCATGAAGAAACTGGGTTTCGTTTACGAGAGAGATTGCATTGATCATATGCTGGAAGACGGGGCCGAGAGAACGGTCAGTATGTACCGGCTGTCTACACCGGGGAAAGCGGAGAACTTCGTTCTTTCTAACGGGATCGAGATCCCTCCGGTCGGATTCGGCACCTATAAGTCCACGCTGGACGAGGGAAAGACACCGATCCTGCGGGCGCTCGCTACCGGGTACCGGTATCTGGATACGGCCTCTTTCTATAAAAACGAGGAAGCCATCGGTGAGGCCCTGTCCGAGTGCGGGATTCCCCGCGAGGAGATCTTCCTGGCCACGAAAATGTGGCCGACGGAGATGGGATACGAAGAGACGAAGGAAGCTTTCGCCCGTTCCTTAAGCAAGCTCCGCACTGACTATATCGATCTGTATCTGATCCACTGGCCGAAGCTCAATCCCCAGGATATGCAGTGGCGGCAGAAGATCCGCGACACCTGGCGGGCGATGGAAGAGCTCTATAAGGCTGGCAAGTGCCGCGCGATCGGTGTATGTAACTTCCAGCCGCATCATCTGAAGGTCATTCTCGATGACTGCGAGATCGTCCCGATGGTGGATCAGCTGGAGCTGCATGTCGGGTATCTCCAGCAGTATACGCTGGACTTCTGCCGTGCACACGGGATCCTGCCGCAGGCGTGGAGTCCCTTAGGAAGGATGTATTTCTCGGAAGAACCTTGTCTACAGAAGATGGCGAAGCAGTACGGCATTCCGGTATCGAAGCTGCTCCTTCGGTTCCTGAACCAGTCCGGCATCCAGATCATCCCGAAGAGCACCCACGAGGATCGCATGAAGGAGAATTTGGATATCTTCGGGTTTACCATCAACGAGGAGGATATGCACTTTCTCTCCGTACTTCCGCAGATTTTCTTCTCCAAGGAATTCCCGGACTGGGCGACCCGCGGATAACAAAAAGGAAAACTCCCTGTCAAAAGCACTTAGGGGGCAGTTCACAAATGCTTCTTTTTGAAGTATAGTAATGCTGATATTCTATGGGGGTAAGTCCATGTTTTCGGAATTTGTGCATAGCAACAGCAAGAGTCTGAAGATCATCATCGTCGGTTGCGGGAAAGTCGGTCATACCTTGACCGAGCGTCTAAGTAAAGAAGGGAACAACATCACGGTCATCGAGAAGAATCCGGCCGTGATCGCTGACCTCGATTCTCAGTATGACGTCATTACCATCAAGGGAAACGGTGCCAGCTACAACACCCTCAAAGAAGCAGGGATCGCGGACGCGGATCTTCTGATCGCGGTGACCGGTTCCGATGAACTGAATCTCCTGTGCTGCACGATCGCCAAGCAGTTCAGTAAGTGCGCAGCGATCGCGCGTGTCCGTACGCCGGAGTACAGCCAGGAAGTCGGCTATCTGCGTGATAAACTGGGTCTTGCTATGATCATTAATCCGGAGCTGGAGTCCGCACGGGAAATGGCGCGTATCCTCTATCTCCCCTCTGCCCTGCAGGTCAACACCTTCGCACACGGGCAGGCCGAGATGATCAAGTTTAAGATCCCCGAAGGAAACGTCCTCGACCAGATGACCATTGCCAATCTCGGCCGTCATATCACCAATTCCATTCTGATCTGCGGTGTGGAACGTAAGGGCGAGGTGTATATCCCGTCCGGTGCTTTTACTCTTCATTCAGAGGATACTCTCTATTTCGCCGCCACACGTGAGGAGGCCAGGAAGTTCCTGAAGAACATCGGCATCTTCACCAAGCAGGTCCGTAATGCCATGATCGTCGGCGGCGGTCTTTCCGCCTATTATCTGGCAAATGAACTGCTCCACACGGGTATTGATGTCCATATTCTGGAGTCGTCCCTCTCCCGCTGCGAAGAGCTGACGACGCTTCTTCCGGATGCCGTCGTCATTAACGCCGATGCCTCTTCCCAGGAAGGACTGATGGGGGCGGGGCTTAAGGACATGGAAGCCTTCGTGCCGCTGACCGGCATCGATGAAGAGAACATCCTGCTGACGCTATTTGCCAAGAAAGTAAGTAAGGCGAAGGTCATTACGAAGATCAACCGTATCAATTTCTCGGACGTGATCACCGAGCTGGACCTGGGTTCTGTGATCTATCCCAAGCTCATCACTTCAGAAACCATCATTGCCTACGCCCGTGCGCTGCGCGCGTCCCGAAGCAGCGAGATCGAGACGCTGTATCACCTCTTCGATTCGAAGGCCGAGGCCATCGAGTTCCGGATCAAGGAGGCGTCCCCCGTCGTGGGGAAAGAGCTCCGTGATCTGCCTCTGAAGTCTGACCTTCTCATCGCTTTCATTAACCGGAAGGGCAAGATCATCATCCCGTCCGGTTCAGATAAGATCGAGATCGGCGATTCTGTCATGATCGTGACCACCCACACGGGTCTCAACGAGATCCGTGACATTCTGAGATAAGGAGACCTGCCGATCCCATGAACTCTTTCATGATCCTCTATATCCTCGGTCATGTGCTCCGCATCGAAGGCGTCTTCATGTGTCTTCCTGCCCTGATGGGGCTGGTCTATAATGAATCCCAGGGGCTGGTCTTCCTGATCACCGGTGCGGCACTATTCGTTCTGGGCCTTCTTCTCTCGATCAAAAAGCCCGCCAACACGACGATCTATCTGAAGGAAGGTTGCGTCATCACCGCACTTTCCTGGATCCTGATGAGTTTCTTCGGCGCACTCCCCTTCTACATCACGGGTGAGATCCCCTCCCTGATTGATGCTCTCTTCGAGACGGTGTCCGGCTTTACTACGACCGGTGCCAGTATCATGCCTGACGTGGAGATATTGTGCCACGCTTCCCAGTTCTGGCGGTGTTTCACCCACTGGGTCGGCGGCATGGGCGTCCTTGTTTTCCTGCTGGCGATCATCCCCATGAGCGGCGGATCGAACATCAACCTGATGCGTGCCGAGAGCCCGGGGCCTTCGGTCGGGAAACTCGTACCGAAGATGCGCCAGACAGCAGCGCTTCTTTATCTCATCTATTTCTTCCTGACCGCACTGGAGGTCCTGTTCCTGGTCTTCGGCCGCATGCCTGTATTCGACAGTGTCTGTACCGCGTTCGGTACGGCAGGTACGGGTGGCTTCGGCGTGTACCGGGACAGTCTTGCAAGCCAGTCTGCCTATCTGCAGTGGGTCGTTACGATCTTCATGGTCATGTTCGGCGTGAACTTCAACTTCTACTTCTTCCTTCTTTACCGCTATGTGCGGAAGGCCGTGAAGATGAGTGAGGTCCGCACCTATCTCGCCATCATCCTCGCCAGTATCGGGATCATCACCATCAACATCTACCACCAGTTCGAGAGTATCGGCACTGCGATCCGTCATTCAAGTTTCCAGGTGGCGTCCATCATTACGACTACCGGATTCGCAAGTACGGACTTCGATCTGTGGCCGGAGACCTCTAAGGTCGTACTCGTCCTTCTGATGTTCATCGGCGCCTGCGCAGGAAGCACCGGCGGCGGTATCAAAGTCTCCCGTCTCATCATCCTTGTGAAGTCCATAGGTAAAGAACTGAAGTCCTACGTGCATCCGAAGTCCATCTCGAAGATCTCCATGGACGGTTCTCCCGTCGAGCACGAAGTCGTTCGTTCCGTGAACGTGTTCTTCATTACATTCATGATCATCTTCACGGTCTCCGTCTTCCTCGTCTCGATCGACAACAAAGGCCTGATCAGTTCTTTTACCGCGGTGGCGGCCACAATTAACAACATCGGACCGGGACTGGAGGTCGTCGGTCCGACGCAGAACTATGCAAGTTTCTCCGTGTTCAGCAAGTTTGTCATGATCTTCGATATGCTCGCCGGAAGACTCGAGCTCTTCCCGATGCTGATGCTCTTTAACCCGAAGCTGTACCTGACCAAACCTCTCTTCTCCCGCGCGGGGAAATAAGAATCTCCTCACAGGTGTAGTTATCAAGTTGTTTTTATGGTATTCTCATCTTATAGATGAACTGTTTCCCCTGAAGGGATAGAAAAGGAGGCTATTATGGGACTATTTGACAAGCTACTGGGAAATGCTGCCAAGAAGGCGATTAACAGCGCTATCGACAATATGACCGGGAATCACACTTCCGGCACACCCACAGCTCCGGCACCGCAACCGCAGAGCTATTCTGCACCGGTTCCGCCGGAACCGCTCGAGATCCCTGTTGACCAGAAACTGGACAAGATCCTCACGTCACAGTTTCCTGCTTATCAGGTTCAGAAGAATGTCGATCCGAGATCGATGGGCGCGACGGATACGTATCTGCTTCCCTATGCCTACCTGATTTCCGCCGGTGGTCAGCCTAAACTGGTCATCATGCTTCCGGACCGCAACACCTGCTCCACGAGAGCATACCGTTTCTCACGAGCTTTCGCCGAGTCCAGAGGGATCACGGTCATCAATTTCCTCCTCAATTCCCCGAATGAGGAGAGCTATATCATCGATCGTCTGCATCAGTATCTCTGATGAGCGATATATAAAAAGAAGAGAAATGCGGTTTCGCGCCTGCGGTGGATCAAGCCCGCTCATTACGGGTCACACCTCGGTGTGACCGGCCTTGCAGGCGGCTTTCTGCGGGTACAGGTCCGGTAACACAAGCAATGCTTGTTTCAAAGCTGTTTCTCTTCTTTTTTCTATTCTGCTTGAAAGGATAACGGGCACGTTTACTTCTTATGAACGGCATCTTGACGCTTCTTTCTCAACATGAAACCTGGGAAGAATTCCTCTCCTATAAGTTCTCTCACCAGTATTCTTCGAAGCGTGAGAAGAAGGAGCTGTCCGATTTCGTGGAAGAGCGACGGTATCTTCCGATTGCCGAGTCTCTGATGAGACGGAACTACTGCTTCGGCGCCCCGGAGAAAAGAGAGGTCAACAAGAGCGGCACGACTAAGAAGCGCGTGGTCTATACTTTCTCCGAGGACGAGAACCTGTTTCTGAAGGGGCTTTCTTTCCAGCTCTACCGCTACGACGGGAAGCTCTCTCCGCGTCTTTATTCGTTCCGGCGGACCCGTTCGGCAAGAGATGCGATCTATGATATTCTTTCTCAGAAAGAAAGGGATTCGCTCTTCTGTTTTAAGGCCGATATCTCGAATTATTTTAACTCTATCCCGGAAGAGGCCCTGATCGAGGTCCTCTCCGGGATCATCGACGATGACCCGGATCTTCTGTGGTTTCTGTCGGAGCTCCTTTCGGATGGGCACAGCCGTCTTCCTGACGGGACGACCCTCGCCGAGCACCGGGGGGCCATGGCCGGTATTCCCGTCTCTCCCTTCTTCGCGAATGTATATCTTCTGTCGATGGACCGCTACTTCGAGGAGCGGAGCATCCCATACTTCCGCTACTCCGACGACATCCTCATCTTCGCCCGTTCCCACGAGGAACTGGATCGGTATATGGAGTATTTCTACCGGATCGTAGAAGAGAAGGGGCTTTCTATCAACCCGAAGAAGGTCTCTGTTTCCTGTCCCGGGAAGCCTTGGGAATTCCTCGGTTTCTGCTATCGGGATGGACAGGTGGACATCTCCGACGTAACGAAAGAGAAGCTGAAGAGGAAGATCCGAAGGAAAGCACGTGCTCTCCTTCGTTGGAAGACGAAGAACGATGCATCCTTCGATCGCGCCGCCCGCGCCCTGATCCGTACATTTAACAAGAAGCTCTATAACGAAAAAAATGAGGATCTCTTTACATGGAGCCGGTGGTTCTTCCCCGTCATCACGACAGACCAAAGTCTCCGGGAACTGGATACGTATTTTCTGGAATATGTGCGCTATCTGGACCGCGGACGCCACTTCAAGGGGAACTTCCGAGTCAGCTATGAAAGCATCAAGACCATGGGCTTCCGAAGCCTCGTACACGAGTACTATATGTCCAGAGACACCGAGAGAAATGAAAGTTCGCGTCCAGATGAGGATACTATGAGAACAGTCTCCGAACCGTGATGATCCGTCCCACCACATCTGAATCGGCGTCGTACCGGCGGAGGCGGATCGATGTTCCCGTCTGCGCACGCATCAGGAGGACTCCTGTTTCCGTACAGATCGCCAGCTCATAAGGCTCCTTACTTCCCGGCTTGTACGGATCCGAAAGGAATACCAGATCTCCCGGCTTGATGCTGTCGATCAGAAGCTCCGATGTGACGGCATCGTACTCCAGCTGCACTTCTGTTCCGACACGGATCTGATCCTTCAGTTCGCGGGGGATCGGGATACCGTTTACGCCTGCGGCCACGTAGGCCAGACCCTGCATAGAGATGCCGCGCTTCGTAAGACCTCCGTCCAGATAGGTCGCATTCACCATGGTTCTCGCGGAGCTGACGAAGTATCGGACGCCGACCTCGACGGTATCTTCCTTGACGTCCAGCTCGATGACACCACTACTGGAGATCCATCCTTTCTCCCCGTTCGGCAGCTGTACCTCGTATACGCCGTCACGTTTCACATCTGCATAGAGCACCGTATTCATGGCGACTTCACTGATCAGGGTACCGTTACTGGCGTGGGACATGACTCGTTTCGAAATATCGGCGATGACGATCTTAAACAAATGCAGTTCCGGCTCGCAGGAAGACATGTCCGTGCTCAGCTCGTCGCTCTTGACGTATCCGACGATATTATCCATCGTGCGGATCAGCACATAGTCGTTCTTGCAGTCGTCGCTTAGAAAATGCACCGGTTCGTTCATGAGAAGCTGGGTGATCCGCTCACTCTTGATGTCGTCTTCGCGCATGAGGCTGCTGGCGCTGACCTTCACGACCCGGTAGGTATCGTCATAGATCAGAACCGGGGTTTTCTCGATAAAGAGTGCGATATCCGTATTCTTAAAGAATCCCGGCAGCACTCTCGGCAGGACCAGGAATACGAAGAGCATGAGGAACAGGAAGATCCCTCCGGCCAGTACCATCTTCGGCCAGCGCTTGTCCGTACCTTCTGCGACGGTGGAATCGGACTTATCCAGCGACCACACATGGGCCAGATCCTCTGCCTTACCGTATTCTCCGTCCGGTTCGACATAAGGACTTTTGCCGCCAATCGCGTCATCAGTCTTCTTCCTTCGAAATGCTTTCGTGATCCGAAGCTTCGCCTGTTTTAACCAGCGTTGATTCTTCATCCGTTATCCTCGGTCTTCCCACTCGATACAGCAGAATGCCACGGCCACGCCGGCATCATGGGAAATGGAAATACTTATATTCTTCCCGCCCTTTTCGTTATAGAGGGCGAGCGCCTGTCCGTTCAGGTTTACGTAAGGAGCCCCGCTTCCATTTCTGAGGATCTCCATATCTGTAAGCGAGATACCAAGTGCGCCAAAGCCCGTTCCCAGTGCTTTTGAAACGGCTTCTTTCGCGGCGAAACGGCCTGCCAGAAACTCTGATCTTCGGATCTCTGTGCCCTTACCCATAAGTGCGGTCTCTTTCTCGGTGCACACTCTCCTCAGGAAGGCTTCTCCGCTTCGTTTGAGCGAATTGCTGATCCTCTCGATGGATATGATATCTACGCCATTTGTGATCATGTTCACTTCTCCTCCCGGAAACAGATGCGCTTGAAGCTCCGGTCGATCCGGTCGAAGAAACGGCTTCCGTAGCGCTCTCTTAAGGATTCCATATCGTAATTCGTCGTGACGATCGTAACCTTGCCGGAAAGGAGCCGCTTATCAAGAAGCGACAGAAGATCCGCTTCGGAATTGGCGGTTCTCGGTTCGACACCCAGATCATCAAGGACCAGAAGATCCGCGGTCTTCAGATACTCGAACCGCTCTTCGATATCCTGCTCCTTCTCCCTCGAGAGATAGAAGGCCTGGAGGGCTTTCCTGTGCTCCATCGCAATCTCCTGGAAATCCGGGAGGCGCATCACCAGAGAAGACCTTCCCTGTTCGGCATATTTTCTCGCGATGGCCACTGCAAGGAATGTCTTGCCCTTACCGGGGCAGCCGTAGAAAACGAGATTCGGGATCTTCTCCTGCTCGGCGTATTGGGAAAGACGGGTGTAGACCGCCTGAAGCTTCGGGGAGTCAGAGTAGAACTCCGCAGATCCCTTGGAAAAAGCATACTGCGGGTATTGCTCCACGCCGGAGCGGCTGATCATCACGGGAGCAAGAAGCGTGCGGACACAGCTGCAGATCGTTGTCGTCTCGGCGCCGTTTCCATCTATCTTCGTGACGTAGCCTGTATCCCCGCACAACGGGCAGAAAGGCTTCGGATCGAAGTCCTTAAGATCCACGCCGCATTTACGGAGGATCTGCTTCCTGCTCTCTCTCTTCTTCTCTATATTCTTCAGGAGTTCTTCGCTGCTCTCGCCCCGGATTGCCATCAGCATCCGCTCCATCTCCAGCTGGTCGATCTCTTCCTCGATTGCTGCGATGGAAGGATGTTCTTCCCGAAGCCTGTCATTCATCTCGCGGGACACGATTTCGCTTCGGATCCTTCTGTTTTCCAGGATGCGTCTTACATCCTCATATACACTGTCCATACGTGTCTCCTTATTCCATACCGTTCAGAAGATCGTCCAGATCGTCTTTCTCTTTCTTTTCCTGGTCTTCTCTATTATATTCCTTCTCCATATACGGAGTCGTATCCGCCACACCCGAAGAGGAGGCTGTCTTTCTCTCCAGGTAGGCTTCCTTATTCTTTTTCTTCTGCTCGGACTCGAACTGACGGGCTTTCGTGACCGTCGCCGCTCCGTTATTCTTCCATTCCTGCAGTTTCTCATCGACCTGCGACAGCGTTACCGTACCCATAAAACGGTGGAGCACCTCGTACGAATAGCGGATGATCGGCTCTTCCCAGCCTTCTTCTGCCCATCTGCCGATAATATCCAGATCCGGGCCGTCCAGCCTTTTTCTCAGGAGTTCTCCGCAGAGCACAGTCAGCGCAGCCGCACGGTCCGCATTCTGCTTCTTCATCTCATAGGCTTTCGCCCCTTCCACATCGTGGATGTTGTGCGCGAACCATTCCTGAAGGATCTCGTCCATCTGCTTCGTTGTCACGGTCTCCTTGTTCTTATCCTTCCTGAGGAAAGAGTAAAGATACGGCGGCACATCCGGATCCATCTTATATACCAGGATCCATGTCTGGATATATTCGATGTCCACGCCATCGAGGGATTTTCTCTTCTTTCTTCCCATCGCAGCCATGCATTCCTTGATCTTCCGGTCGTCCTCGACCACCTTCTCCAGTTCGGCCTCAGAGTGCACGCCGCGCTTGCACCACTCGTCACGGAGTTCTTCCGCCGGACGGGTGTTCTTATTCAGTAGTTTTCCCCGCTCCTGCAAGGCACCGAAGAGGGCATAGATCACGTTCGGTTCCAGCTTATAGGTGCTGGCGCTGACATCGATGAACCGCTGCCAGATGAAGCTCATCCGCCCCATGAAGAACGTGTCACTGATGCTTCTCGAGAGGTTCTGCATCGCCGCATCTCTGTGCTGCGGCGGCATATCCTCATCCGCGTTCTTCTTCGAGTCGATATACCGGTCGACCTCTCTCGCTTTAATATCCACGAGAGTCAGGGAACCGTCTTCTCCGCGCTCCAGCAGCCCGGCCGATGTCAGATAGAAGAGCTGTTCCTCGACCTCCGCCTGGGAAAACCCGAGTTTCCTCGACAGGAAATCCACGGTCATCTTATTCTTCGAGTAGGAACGGTTCATGAGCATGAACAGGTAGATCTGGATCGAGGCGCCGTTCAGGGAAGACATATACTGGGTAATGAACAGGTCCGGGACCTGCGTATCCGATAGCAAAAGCTTATCTCGTTCTTCCGCTGTCATGGCGACCTCCTTGCTGGAAAATAGTGTGTATATTATAGCACCTTTTCTCTAGGAGAAGAACCTCCCAGGATGTCCGACCTGTTCTTGAGAAACATGTCCGTCGCTGGTCCTCGGACTACGTCCTGCGGAATCGCTCCTTGACATGTTTCCTCAAGAATCTGTTCCGGATTCTTCTGCGCAGTTTCTTCTCCGATGAAAAGCCGCTTGCTGAATGTCGCCGGTTCGGGATATCCCGCGCGTATTGATTTCTATCCTGCGCGGAGTCTTAGGGGGAAAGGTCCTGTGAGAAGGTACTTCTGCATATTTATTCCCGGAAACGAATGAGATCTGATCGGTTTCAGGGCGTCTGAATATCGCTGACACATTAAATAGCTCGAAATGGCATTTTAATGTGTCAAATCGGTCTTCTTTGGAGGTGCCCGACCCATTAAACTTTCACTTTTGTCCGTTTAATGTGTCAAAAGCACTATACACAGTGCTTTTGGAGCGGAAAAGACACATTAAATGACCGGTTCAGCAGGTTTTAATGTGTCGGACAACTCGTACTAGCTTCGTAGCGACCTATTAAACTCTGCCGGATTGCATTTTAATGTGTCTCGGGATCGTTGGGGTGTGCGTAGACGGCTATGTATTCTTCGAATCCGGCAACCTGTGTGTAGCCCTTGCTCTTCAGATATTCTGCGGCGCCGGCTTCGCGGCGGTCCTTGAGGTTCAGGACGTAGTAGTCCGTGGCGTTCACATTCTCAAGAGCGATGACATGGGATCCGGACATGACGAAGTTATCGTTTCCGAGTTCGTAGATCTCGTCCCTTGCGGTCAGGTGCGGGAGATAGTAGGTGTCGGCCGTAACGGAAGCGTCCCCGGGAATACTCTTCAGGCAGGATGCGACGGCGTCATACTGTGTCTGGTTTTTCTTGTAATTGTCGTGTGTTTTCATGTTCGCGGAGAGCATGCAGACTGCGCAGATCACAGACATGGCGGCCACAGCCGGAAGCACGACGGGGCGCTTGTCTTTATCCAGATCGTTGATGTTGATCAGGGCCAGATAGCAAAGGAGCGTGGCGGTGCCGAATGCGTACTGGTACTGAATCTGGGCGGCGTAGACATAGGCGGCGCTGAACATCAGGTTGAAGATGAAGAACGGCACCATCAGGAAGAAACGGTGGGCCTTCTTCGTGAGAAACGACGTCAGAAGAAGCGGCAGCAGCATCTCCAGGAGGATCAGGAAGCCCTCCGGTTCGGATGTGGCTACCGTCAGGGCGTGACCGGGGTTCGTGAGGATGTTTCCGAGGATCGACAGCGCGCCCTGGTTTTCTTCGGTCATCAGCGTGTGCATCCGGGAGGACATCATCATATTCCCCTCGCCCGCTTTTGACAGAAAAGCGCTCATCATAAAGAAATACACTGTTGCCGCGCCGCCTGTGATCAGGACGCGGATGCGGGCTTTCCCCTTCAGTTCGAAGGCCAGATACAGGCAGATACAGATCACGAACAGCGTCGCGTCCTCTTTCACGAGGCACACCATCGCACTCATCACGTAGAACAGGATATTTCTCCGGCTCTCGACGGCGTAGAACAGCCACATAAGAAGCGGCGGCAGAAATGCATTTTCATGGAAATGGTAATAGCAGGGCGACAGGATCCCCAGTGAGAACAGGTAGATCACGCAGCAGGAAAGAAGCGCCGTCCCGCCGAAGCCTTTCTTTCTGGCGATCAGATAGACCGGGATCACGCCGGATACGACCAGGGCCGCTTGGGATACGATCAGAGTCTCGACACTCGGGAAGATCGCATAGACCGGTGTCAGAAGATAAAGGATAAAGGATGCGTGCACGCGGAAATGGGAAAGGGCGTAGCCTCTTTCACAGGTCGTCAGAGGATATCCTTTCTTGGAAAGACCGTGAAATGCCTGACCGAAGATTCCCATGTCGAAGGTCGTCGTTCCGTATGTCCGATGGATCGCGAGCGATGTCTCGCAGAGGAAGAAGAACACCGCCACAGAGAGCACGGCGACAGGAAGGATCACGGTATAGTCTTTCTTGTTTCGCGTAAGAAGCTCCGGCCGGATCCGGGAGAGGCCGTAGACCACGAAGATCAGGCTGAAGAGCCCGACCAGGACGGCCAGATAGAAGTCGTCTCCCTGCCATACCAGAAAGCAGGAGAAAAGAAGCACCGATAGCACCAGAAGTGCGGGATCGAGCACCTCTGCGGCGGTCTTTCTTTTCTTCGAGCAGGCATAGTAAAGAAGCGTGACTCCCGCAAGAAGAAGAAGATAAAGAAGGATCAGCACGGGAAGCGGGAAAAGCCGGATAAAGGCCTGCCAGTTCTTCCGGGCGGAGATGTTCTTTCGCCCTGCGTAGAGGATCGCGATGTCAGAAAGAAGGAAATAGACTGCCAGAAGGCGCATGAACAGGAACTGCGGGAACCCGCACCGCGTCATCAAGGGGGCTATGGGCCGGCGGTTCTTGCTGCTCATTTTCTTTTCCTCGGAGTTTACCAGATCGAGCTGTGCATCTGCACGATCTTCCCGCTCTTCGTATACACACGCGGGATTCTTTTTCCGACCAGACAGGTCACCTCGTAGTTGATCGTATCCAGAAGATCCGAGATCTCCTCGACCGTGATCTCATCGCTTCTTCCACGGTACTCCTGCCGCCCGAAAAGCACTACCTCGTCGCCTACCTGCGGCATCTCCGGGAAATCCGTCACGTCGACCATACACATATCCATGCAGATATTACCGACCACCGGTGCCCGTCGTCCGTGGATCAGGACTTCGGCACGGTTGCTGAGGCGGCGGAGATATCCGTCTGCGTAGCCGATGGCGATGGTCGCGATCGTACTCGGGCGCTCCGTCTTGAAGTGGCGGCCGTAGCTGATGGTCTCCCCGACCGGGATCTCCTTGACGTGGACCACCGAGCTCTTCAACGTCATGGCCGGCTTCACCTCGAAGTCCGTATATGGCTCCGGACAGCCCTGCGGCAGCATGCCGTAGACGATCAGGCCCGCACGCACCATATCCATGTGCATCTGCGGGAACCGGATAATGCCGGCACTGTTACAGATATGCTTGGTCGGGATCGTAAGCCCCTTCCTCTCCAGTTCTTGCACCATTCTCATGAAGCAGTCGAACTGTTTCTTCGTATATTCATCGTCATCGGTATCCGACATCGCGAAGTGGGAGAACATCCCCTCGATCTCGATGCCCGGAAGCTCCGAGATCGCCAGGATCGCCTCCACCGAGGACTCGCCCTCAAGGAAACCCAGACGGTTCATGCCGGTATCGTACTTGATATGGATCCGCGCCGTCCGCTCAAGGATGACGGCCTTCTTCGAGATGGCCTTCGCGTACTCGAGAGAATACACGGCCTGCTCGATATCGTTCTCGATCAGTTCATAGATCCTTCTCGGATCCGTATGGCCGAGGATCAGGATCGGCACATTAATGCCGCTCTTACGAAGCTCCAGCGCCTCGTCGAGCATCGAGACAGCCAGCTTGTCCGCTCCGTTATCGAGGAGCACACGCGCGGTCTCGATGGCGCCGTGTCCATAGGCATCCGCCTTCACCACCGCCATGATCTTCGCGTGTCTCTTCGTCACACGGCGGATCTCCTTCATATTCTCGGCGACCACATCCAGGTCGATCTCCGCCCATGAGCGGTTCGGAAACTTATCCAGCATCTTAATCCATACCTTCTTCCCACTTCAGCATCGTGAAGCACGTATCGTAATATCCCGGGAGCATCGACGGGAGCATGGCCCGCCGCCCGTGTTCCTTCGCACAGAGCCGTCCGGCCAGACTATGGATCCCCACCGCGCACACGGCAGCCTCCTCCTCGGTCATTCCCTGCGCCAGGAGCCCCGTAAGAAGCCCTGCCAGCACATCTCCCGAGCCGCCCTTGGCCAGGCCGCTGTTACTCACAGCATTACTATACCACTTTCCATCTGATGTAAATATGTTGGTCTCGTGACTCTTCAGCACGAGTGTGACCTTCTTTTCTTCGGCCCAGGCTCCTGCCCTTCTCATGTCGTCTCTTGTGTATCCGGGAAGGAGTCTTCCGAACTCGCCGATGTGCGGGGTCAGTACCGCCGGCTGAAGACCTTTCGAAGCACGACGGCTTACAGCCTCCATGGCCTCCACATCGTGAGAAAGGCGTGTGAGGGCGCCGGCGTCCAGAACCAGATGCGGGGCATGTTCCGCCGCGATGCGGAGCATGACGCCCAGTTTCTCGGAGTCCGGCGGAATCCCGGGCCCGATCAGGCAGGCATCTTTCCCGGTCAGCTGTTCCGCGAACCATCTGGCAAAAGCACTTGTCCCCATGACGAGCTGGCCGTTCCGGAACAGTGGTCCTTCGCTTCTTCCCACCTTCGGACGGGCCGTACTCTCTTCTTCAGAAGATGCAGAAGGAGCTGGTGTTTCCGCTTTCTCAGCAAGGAGAGGACTTGCGCCTCTTCCCGTCTCGGGGAACACGAGGCCGAGGGCCTCCGGACATAGTGTCATAAGAGGAGAAAGGATCTCCTTGTCCGTCAGGACATAGACCAGGCCGGCTCCGCTTCGGAGTGCAGAAGACGCGGCCATACAGGCGGCTCCTCCCATACCCGGCGTGCCGCAGCACAGAAGCACCCTGCCGAAAGTCCCCTTATGCCCGAATTCCGGGCGGACCGGGCAACTACTGGTAAGAAGCGTTTCCGTAATAAGATAAGGAGCCTGCATCATGGTATTACGCCTTCGGGACCTCACTGATGGTCGAGATGTCGAACGGTGTCTCCTGGTAGACGTAGTAATTCAGCCAGTTCATAAACAGGAGCGTCGAACTCGAGCGCCAGCTCATATGTGGAGCCTGGGACGGATCGTCGTTCGGGAAATAGTTCTTCGGGATCTCGATCGGAAGTCCCTTATTGAGATCTCTGAAATACTCATCCCGCAGCGTATTGACATCGTACTCGGAGTGTCCCGTGATGAAGATCTGTCTTCCGGACAGGTCGGAAACCGCATAGACGCCGCACTCTTCGGACTCGGAGAGGATACGCAGGTTCGGATGTCTCTCGATATCGGCTTTTCTCACTTCCGTATGACGGGAATGCGGCACGTAGAAGACATCGTCGAATCCGCGGAACAGCTTGACCGGCTTGGTGTAGGTCATACTGTGCGGGAACACGCCGAAGACCTTCGCGGGAAGGTTATACTTCGGGATCCCGTAATGGTGGTAAAGTCCCGCCTGTGCGCCCCAGCAGATGTGGAGCGTGCTGTAGACGTGGGTCTTGCTCCAGTCCATGATCTCGCACAGTTCATCCCAGTAGGCCACCTCTTCGAACTCCATGAGCTCCACCGGCGCGCCGGTGATGATCATGCCGTCGTAGAAGCGGTCCTTCACATCAGCGAAGGTCTCATAGAACTTCACGAGATGCTCTGTGGCCGTATGCTTCGGATGATACGATGCCGTATAAAGAAGATCGATATTGACCTGAAGAGGTGAATTACTAAGGGCACGCAGAAGCTGCGTCTCCGTCGCGATCTTATTCGGCATGAGGTTCAGTATCAGAAGATGCAGAGGACGGATGTCCTGCATATAGGCGCGGTCTTCCGTCATGACGAAGATAAGCTCTTTCTCAAGGATCCCTGTCGCAGGGAGATTATTCGGTATACGGATCGGCATATCTCACATCTCCTTTCACAGACACAGGAATTCGTTGAGGATCGAGGTCTTCGGTACGAATGATTCATTCGCCTGAGGGATCATGGACAGCCACGAATCGAGCATCCTGGCCTTGGCGACCGCCTGCTCGATATTTGCGAAATCCTTCTTCATGTTACTTCTCTCCATGAAGACCGACGGTGCCAGAAGGCCCTGGTCATAGGCAGAGAGCGCCTCTTCGATATCTCTTCTCGCCAGGGCGGCGATGACGAGCGGTTCGTAGGCGAGGAAGGAATTCACGTGATAGTCGGCACGTGTCAGGTAATCACGGTAATAGTCCTGCTCCGAATTCTGGATCATCGGCCAGTAGTCGATGGTAGTCAGGGCGTGGGCACCACGGTGTCTGACGTCTCTGACGATACGGCGCAGCATCCGCAGATCGTCGCTGTCGAGGAGTCTTCTGTCCTGCATGACGGATGCATAGGGCATGATGAAGATACCCATATACTGTTCCTTATCGAAGCTTCCCGTCGTCTCCTCACAGAGGCCATGCAGGCCCTCCACGACGACGACTCCGTCTTTCCCGATGGAGATCGGCGGCTTATTGGACTCGACCCGCTGACGGATCTTGAAATCGAAGGTCGGGGTAACGACTGCATCGCCACTGACGAGGCGTGCCAGATCCATGCTGGCCAGACGCATATCGAGGGTCTCCACACTCTCGAAGTCCGGGCGCCCTTCGGAATCGAATTTCAGCGCATTCAGGTTGTAGTAATCGTCAAGGGATAAGCGGATCGCATTCTTCCCGCGCTTCTGGAGCTGGGAAACCAGACGGTCGGTAAAAGTGGTTTTGCCGGAGGAAGTGGGACCGGATACAAATACGACCTTCACCTTCGGGCGCTCGCACACCTCCTGTGCGATCTCCTCTGTATGCCTTACGAAACGGGCCTCGGCCTTGCCGATGAACTCCGGAAGTCCGAAGACTCCGAGCATATCTTCCAGGTCATCGATCGAAACCCGGATCTTATCTTGTAAATTCGCCATATTCTATTCTCCTAATTACTTTTCAGTATAATCTGCGAGTACCAGCATACTGACGATCTTGTCGTACCAGTACTGCAGGAATCTTGCGACACAGAATACGAGTCCGGGGATCAGGACGGCGGCAAGAAGGATCAGAACGACGACCACGACTATATATACACCGCCGGAGATGACGCCGAGCACCGTGGCGAACGTGCCTGCGGTATCGACATATTTATCCGTGAAACGCTCCAGTGTCTTATTCAGATAGGAAATGAAGAAATCCTTCAGGTCTCCGAAGGAGACAGTCAGCTTGGGACGGGCCCATGCCGTAATCAATAACGTTAGTGCCCCGAACTTCAGAAGCTGGGCCAGAAGAACCGGTATCTTGCCCCAAATGGGCATTCGGTAATAGGAGAAGCACAGCGCCGGGCAGAAGAAAAACAGCACGACGAAGATGATGACTTTCGCGAGGAAATTTCCTGTGATCAGGCCGGTAAAGCTTCCGGTCAGGTAGTTATAGATAACCAGAAGGTCGACGAAGATCCCGTAAAGCAGGAATAAAGACAGATGCCGACGGTTCTCGAAATCCGTATCGCTCCACAACCGGCCCAGTAAAAGTCCCTCCAGGTAATCCACGCTGCTCGTCCTTTCGTAAAACAATAGTACACATTATTGTACCAAAAAACAAAGGATCCGTCATCTAAGAGAGGAAGGATCATCGGGTGTTTCTGGTATTTTTCTATATAATCTTCCGGGAATGATCAAATAGAATCGATCAACGGAGACGGAAAGAGGTCTTCGCGACTTCTTCGATCAGCTGGCGGTAACGGCTCCACGCCTTCGGGAAATTGCTGACTCCGCAGGCCTTCAGGACTTCTCCGTCGCTGAAGCGGATCTCGACAGACCAGTCCTGCGGGAAAGATGCGGTCATGGATCCCATCAGGTGGCCGATGCCCTTCGCATAGTCGGTCGCCCAGGAAAGAAGCTCCGTCTCCGGAAGATCCTTGCGGATGTGTTCGAGTACTTTCGGGCTAAGGGCACGGACGAAGTCGTTGTTCCACATGTGCGAGTCCGTCCAGGAGATGCGTCCTGCACGAAGGTCGATGGCCGCACGGAGACTTCCCCTTCTATAACCGGAGAGTTCTGTCTCGATGAAGACTATGTCCTTGTAATCATGTTTCTTCTCACTCATCGATAGCGCCTCGTGCATCCAGATCACTTCGTGTCCCGTCTGATTCTTCATGAAATCTTCACCCCGATGATCGACTGACCTCTCGTGCCGACGACCATCATGCCATCGACAACGATCGGTGAAGATTCTGTGTTATGCTGCAGGTCCGGATTATCCGAACGAGTCATACGGATGTAGCAGAGACGGTTTCCCGTCGCGGCATCGACCAGGTGTACCTGACCGTAACTGTCGCAGATGAGGATATAGGCATTGCCGTTCTCATCGTAAATATCGACCGGAGAACTCCAGGAGTACATCTTCATGTCGTACTTCCAGACCTCGGTTCCGGTAACCTTATCGTAGGCTACCACCATGTTTCCACTGTACTTGCCCTTCGTCATGCAGTAGGAGAAGATGACCAGATTGGAGATCGAACCCTTACCGACGACCGGTGTGCCCAGCATGCCTCCGTTAACGTCGTCACCGGAGTTCACGCCATTCGATGTGTAACAGGACTGGGAGGTCTGCCAGACCACGTCTCCCGTCATGGCATCGAACTTATATGTATAGGATGCGCCTTGGTATTCCAGTTCATCTCTCTGCCAGTCGACCTCGGTACCCGTATAGAGGTAAAGATGTCCGTTGTCTTCTTCCAGAACCGGTGTAACGTCCGAGTCATCCTCCAGTCTTCTCGACCAGATCATGCTCATGTTATTGAGGTCAATACAGATCAGGTTTCCGGCATTGTCCGTACACCAGCCGTAGTGGTCGTAGATGGCCATGGAGCTCTCGATACCGAGCTGCTTGCCCTCGACACCGTCGAAGATGTACTTATAGGCGATAGTCTGCGGAGCGATGGAGATCGTCCCCGTACCCGGGTTCCAGTGGGTATTCAGCTTCACGGTATAGATCATGCCGTTCTCGTTCGGGTAGATCAAGGTATCCGCGTCGCCGCAAATGATCGGCGAAGAGTCACATGCGCCCCAGGTGCTTCTGTACGCACGGGAATCCAGACCATTCTGGAAATGGAGAAGATCGAAATTGAGAAGGCTGAAGATACGGAAGCCGATCTGGCCCTTCTCCCCGTTATCGTCGCCCTGGCCGACATAGAGGAGCGGGTAGCCTCGTGGATCCACCGCCGGAGTGCCCTTAATGGTGGCGCCGACCTTCAGCGGATCTCTCGTCTTCTGTCCGTCCTCAAGATCGAAGAAATACACATATCCGTCCATGGCCGCGATGATGATCTCCGTAAGGCCCTGTTTGCTCTTCTTATCCGGGTACATATTCATGAGCTGCTGTACCTCATACGGCCACTTCACGGCCAGAGGCTGACCGGTCCATCCGGTGCCAAACCAGCTCCAGGACCACGAAGAAGACTTCAAGGTCCCGATATCATCATATTCCCAGACCTGCTCGAGGTGCTGTTCTTTCGAAGGATCGAGGGAGAATGTTCCCCAGGAAGCGCAGTTACGGAAGTTCGTACCGCGGAAGGTAAGGATGCCGCCGACCTGCTGATAGTAAAGCGGGTCACCCAGATGGATCTCGTCCGTGCGCTGGTATCCGCTGACTGTGTCGGCACCGTTATATACGATCTGTGTCGTGCCCCGTCCCGAGGGAGAATACTTGTCCTCAGGCGTGCCGATCGGAACATCCATCTTCGCCGTCGCCGGATACAGGATCGGGTTCTGATAGGATTCGATAGACGGCGGAGGCGTCGGCTCCGGCGTCATCACGATAATGCCGGACGGATCGACGGTCTGTCCGTTTACATCGGTGACTTGAGTTTGAGATGCGGAGGACTCTGTAGGATCTTTCAGTTTCTTCTTCGACTTCGTAAGCGTCACGACGGCAAGAATAATCGTCGTCACCACAAGGACGGCGGTAACGGCAAACAGAATGTAAAGACCGTTGTTATTCACACGGCGCGGTCTGTAAAACTGATTCGTATATCGTACATTTTCCGGTTTACCCATTTTCGTCCCGCCTCATGTCGATGTCCTACACGTTCATATTTTCATATACTAACACAAAGATATCCTTTCCGATACCGATAACCTGCACAAAAAAGCACGCAAGCCCACGTGGGAAGTGCTTTTTTCGAAGTAAAAATCAAGAAATTCAGAAGATTATTCTGATTTGTTTCCCAGAAGTTCAGAATCGTCCTTTTTTCGTCACTTTGACGGTCTTTTCCTCGTTTACAAAAGCACTGTTTCTGTACTATGATTTCATCGGTGATGGCGGAATACGCGCGATACGAAGGCTTTCCGCCGCCGATCTTTTCTATCTTTACACCGGAGATTCCTATATGATCTGGATCCTTCTGACACTTGTCTACGGTCTTCTTAAGGGCGGCCGTGAGATCAGCAAGAAAAAAGCCATGGACCGCAATTCCGTGATGGAAGTGCTCCTACTTTATACATTTCTTGGGTTCCTGATCGTGATTCCCCGGGCGCCGCATGCCATGGGGCTTCTCCCCTATCAGTACGGCCTGATCCTTCTGAAGTCTTTCTCGATCTTCGTAGCCTGGATGATGGGCTTCCACGCCCTGAAACATCTGCCGGTGAGCCTGTACGGCGTCCTTGACCTTTCGCGTGTTCTTATGGGAACGCTCCTGGGCGTGTTCATCTTCCACGAGATCCTGGTGTGGAACCAGTTCCTGGGTCTGGGCCTGGTGGTGCTGGGTCTTCTCGCCCTGAAGCTCCACCCGACGAAGCATTTCTTCCGAAAGAAAGCTGCCACCACTTCTGAAGGAACCGCCACAGATTCCGAGAAAACCTCCGGGAGCGCCGAGGAGAGAGGGAAGGCCGCCGATCCGTCTTCGATCCCGCCGAAGTTCGTGCTTCTGGCCTTCGGGTCCTGCGTGCTCAATTCCGTTTCGGCCCTTCTTGACAAGATCCTCATGAAGAAGATCAACAGCTCCCAGATGCAGTTCTGGTATATGCTGTTCCTGCTTCTTTTCTATGTGCTGTATGTGGTCATCACGCATACGAAGATCAGTAAGAGTGCCTGGAAAAATATCTATATCTGGCTGATGGCGATCATGTTCGTCATCGGTGACGCGTCGCTCTTTATTGCCAATGCGGATCCCGGAAGCCTTCTGACCGTTATGACCGTCGTCAAGCAGAGCGCCTGTTTCGTCACGATCCTCGGTGGGAAGTTCGTCTTTCACGAAGAGAATATCGGATACCGGTTATTCTGCGCGTTTATCATTTTCTGCGGAATCATCCTCTGCACCTTCGCCCGCTGACCGCTTCGCGGCCGACTTTCCGGCTACGTAGCCGGTGGACCACGCATTCTGGAGATTATATCCTCCGGAGATCCCGTCTATGTCCAGGATCTCGCCTGCGAAGAAGAGTCCCGGCCGGATCTTCGATTCCATCGTCTTCGGATCGACGCCCTTCAGTTCTACACCGCCGCGGGTCACATAGGCCATAGACAGCGGCGTGCACTTCTCCACCTGAAGCGGGAGGGCTTTCAGCCGCTCTGCGATGTGATTCCGCTCAGTCTTCGTAACGGCATTTGCCGGTTTGTCTTCTTCCTTCCACACGAGTAGAGCCGCCTTCTGAAGGTGGAGAAATTCGTGAAACAGGATATTACGGATCGACATATTTGGCCGATTACTCATCGCGGACAGGAGGGCTTTCCCGATCTCATCCGTCTTCTGATCCGGAAGCAGATCGATACAGATCGTAACATGTCCGGGGGCGTATTTGCCGTCTTCCGGAGGAAGATACCGCGACAACTGCATCGCGGCAGGACCGCTTATGCCCTGGTGGGTAAAGAGCAGATCGCCTCTTGCGGAGGCGGTCTTCTTCCCGTCGAGAAGAAGCGTCGTGCCCACATCCGGTAATGTCACGCCGGCGAGCGTGCGCTCGACGTCTTCCCTCGTGGCTTCCGCGCCGGTTTTCCCATCGTTTCTCCCCTCGGCTTCCGTGTGGCGGGTCGCGGACATGGCAGAAAGAAGGATCGGCGCCAGCGCCGGCCGGAGCGGCACGATGCTGTGTCCGAGTTCTTCTGCGATCCGATAGGCATCGCCCGCCTTCTTTCCGTCTTCGCGCGGAAGATAGCTCTTCCCGCCGGTGGCAAGGATGACGCTTCGCGCATGGTATAGGATCGGTTTTCCTTCATGATCCTCCACAGAGATGCGCACGTCCCAAAGGCCGGTTTCCTCGCGGTGGCAGAGATTTCCTACCGGGTGGCTGTCATTTCTTTTCCCGCCCATATCGGCGTATTTCTGAAGCAGTGCCTGAAGGACCGTTTCTGCTTTCCCGGAGTCCGGGAAGATCCTGCCGTCGTCTTCCTCGTGGGTCTTCACGCCGAGATCCTGGAAGAAGGTGCGCACGTCTTCCGGCGCGAACTTCCGGATTGCACTCGAGAGGAACCGGGCGTTCTCGTGATAGGCTTCGAGGTAGTTACCGGGAATACGGATATTCGTAAGATTACACCGGCCATGTCCAGTCAGAAGGAGTTTCTTTCCGGGGGCGGCGTTCTTCTCCAGAAGAAGAACACGGGCGCCCTCTTCCCGGGCGGAGATGGCCGCCATGAGACCGGCGGCACCGCCACCGATCACGACCACATCCCAGATGTCCTGTGACGGCGTCATGGTTTCCTCAGATCTTATAGATGACGGTTCCGTTGTCGAAGCGGACCATCTCGGTCAGGTTCTTGCTGAAGAATTCCTCGTCGTAGTAGTCACGGGTCTCCCCGTTTCCATAGTAGTCGCCGGATCCGATCACGTAGCGGATACCCATCTCATTACAGTAGCGGCGGAATTCATTGATGTTGCCGTTGGCACCGGTCAGGAGCCACTGGTAGTTGATCTGGCGCACGCCGGTGTCGTGGCCGGCGGACCAGGCGAAGTACGGCCAGCCGTAGTAGACTCGGCGTCCGCTCAGGAAGAAATCGTTGACGGACCACATCGGGGTCAGGAAGATATCGTCCTCGTTCGTATTCTTTGTGACCCACTCGGCGATCTGTGAATCGGGATGAAGCTCGACGTATCCGCCTTTATGGGTGTTGAGGTTATAGTAGATGAACCACTCGCTGATACCGGTTGCCGTCAGGCCGAACAGTAGAGCGACCGCCACGATGGCCGATACGATTTGTACCGGGATGAAGGTCTTCTTCGGAAGGGACGGTGTTCCGGATTTTTGTTTCTTCGCTTTTCCATCCTCGGTCTCTTCGGATGCCGTGTGGTTTCTCCCCCCTGCTTTAGACGCCACCTTGATCGGGAGCGCCAGGAGATTGGCAAGGAGTCCTGCGATCATGATATCGAAGAGGATGTAGCTGACCTGGATGAACTTGTGGTTCGCCAGTACTTCCAGAGAGACCTGGCAGTAGAAGGCGAAGATCAGCGGGATCGAGAACGGGATCAGAAGGATCGGCCGGTACGGGTTCTTCTTGCGGATCAGTTCATAGATAAGAAGGCCTACAAAAAGGACCGCCGGAAGAAGAAGTGTCAGGAATCCCATCTTCCAGAGATAGGACAGGACTTTAGACGTAGAATGAAGGACCTGGGAGGCGTTCGCCTTGCTCTTACCGGCCAGCTCCGGAACGACGAAGCCGAAGTAGTACTTGAAGCTTGCGACGTTAGATGCGCCGCCTGCGAAGAAGCGGGCCTGAAGTGTCGCCGAGAGGACCGATACGGCCGCCACGACGGCGTAGCCCAGACGGAACTCGGAGAAGATCGCCATGCCGAAGAGTACCAGCAGGGCGCAGATCAGGCAGGAGCCGTGGAAGAACGGCATCGCCAGTGCGATGATGGAGCCGAGGATCACGCTGCCCCACGGACGGAGCGGGTCGTCTTTCCTTTGGATCCAGCCTTCGCGGGAGATAAAGAAGCGCTTGACCTTCCCGCCTACGGTTTTCTCTCTTCCCAGATGCAGGAACATTCTCCGGAAGTGCGGCAGGAAGAGGAACAGGAACACCAGCACCAGTCCGACGCCCATGGCGAGATGGCGCTGGTTCGCGTATACGTTTACGGCCCACAGTCCCCAGTCGTCGTGGAAGGTGTACTCCCACCACACAGCCTGTTTCGAGATCTCCTTGATGACCGAACCCAGGGATGCACCCGGCTTCTTCATCAGCTCGGATGCCTGATAGAATACGTTCCATGCGCTTCTAAAGAGCACCAGTACCGGTGCGAAGAAGAATGCGCTTCTTCTGGACGAGAGGAGTACGGCCAGTGTGCCCAGAAGGGTCAGTGCGCTGCCCATGCAGAGGATCGACGGGAGATTGATCGCCCATACGAGGGGGAGTCCCATCGCCTCCAGATTACCTGTGAGGAAATAGAACATGAAGTGATACTGGATGTTATCGCCTGCGAAGTGCGGGTACTGTGTCGGGAAATTCGATCCGACGCCGAAGCCGGAAGTGATGGCGACATGCGGGGAGAAGTCACTGAAGATGGAGACGCCCAGACGGATGTTGCCGTCCTTCATGTAGCAGGTGTAGAAGTATACGAAGGCCACAGCCGATACGATCAAAAGAAGCGAGGTGACGTAGAAGAGGATGGAGCCGGCGGAGCGGTTAAATCCGGGGAGTTTCTTTACTGAAAGTCCGTTCTTGCTGTCTCTGTAGGTTCTCAGGAAGCATCTCTGCCAGAACAGGCATGCCAGATAGGTGAACAGGCACATCCCTACGATGTTGGCCGGCAGAAGGTTCGCCGTGTCGGCCGGAATGAAGGGATGCATCACGTATGCCAGGAAGTAGGTCGTCCATGTCGTAACCAGAAGTCCGATCAGGGTTCCAGCGGGAATCAGGAAAAGCATCGTCGGCACTTTTCCGATCACTTTCTGATCTGCGGCGATACCGACATACAGTCTCCGGATGTCCGGAATCAGGAACCGGATCAGCTGTGTGCCGAAGAAAACGGCAATAAGCAAATACAAAATGGCAAGCATACTGCGACCTCCACATACGTATACGCAACTATCATATCATTCAAACGGCCTATCGTCACGAAAAATCCTACTTCTTCGTTACATTTCGAAAGATTTCTCTTGTTATAAGAGGAAATAATGTATAATCATTGGGTACGAAGTTTCCTGCCCTCTATACCCGGGCGGGAGAAGAACAGGTCAATTAAGGGAGGTTTTTCCATGAAAATAGTTGTACTGGCCGGCGGCATCAGCCCGGAGCGCGATGTGTCCCTGTGTTCGGCAAGTCTGATTTCGAATGCGCTTCTTTCGAAAGGGCATGAGGTGGCATTCGTGGATGTATACGAAGGTGTTTCCGAGGGCGCGGATCTTGCATCGCTATTCGCAAAGCCGGATTCCGGCAAGTCCTACTCTTACTCGATTCCGGAGACGGAGCCGGATCTTCCTGCCCTGATCGCATCGCATGGCGGCAGGACCGAGCTCATCGGCCCCGGTGTCCTGGAGCTGTGTAAGATGGCGGACGCGGTCTTCATCGGCTGTCACGGTGGTATGGGTGAGAATGGCCGTCTTCAGGCTGTTCTGGACTGCATCGATGTGCCGTATACCGGTTCCGGTTATCTGGGCTGCGCGCTGGCGATGGATAAGCACCTGACGAAGACACTGCTTCTGCAGTTCTCGATCCCGACTGCCAAGTGGCTCATCTTCGATCCTTCTAAGGACACTCTCGAGGATGTCAAGCGGGAGATCGGTATCCCCTGCGTGGTGAAGCCCATCGGGTGTGGCAGCAGCTGTGGTGTCTCGATCGTGCATGATGAGTCCGAATGGGATAATGCGATCGAGTATTCGACGAAGTATGAGAAGACCTGTCTGGTCGAGAAGATGATTTCGGGCCGTGAGTTCTCGATCGGTGTCCTCGACGGGCAGGCGCTGCCGATCATCGAGATCATCCCGAAGGAAGGTTTCTACGACTATAAGAATAAGTATCAGGCGAATGCGACCGAGGAGATCTGCCCGGCCGCACTTTCTCCGGAGCAGACGAAAGAGGCGCAGGCGCTGGCAGTGGCCGTTCACCGCGCGCTGGGACTCGGCAACTATTCGAGAGTGGACTTCATCCTTTCGAATGAGGACGGGAAGTTCTACTGCCTCGAGGCGAATAACCTCCCGGGTATGACGCCGAACAGCCTGATCCCGCAGGAAGCCCGCGCGATCGGCATCGCTTACGAGGATCTGTGTGAGAAGCTGGTCCTCTCGGCAAGCAGGAAGGCGTAACCGCAATAGAACGGTCCGCCTGCCGGGCGGGCATTATTGCTTCAGCATAAGATAAAAATGCCGCGCAAAGGCTCTGCCCTGCGCGGCTTTTTCTTGTGTGCGGATCTTTATCCGGCGCGGTTTTTCTGATAGAAATCTTCGAATTCCGTGATCGGGAGAGGCTTGGCGAAGAAGAAGCCCTGGAAGAGTTTGCAGCCCATCTCCGACAGCATGCGGTGCTGGATGTGTGTCTCCACGCCTTCGGTCAGGGAGAAGATGCCCAGGTCTTCCGACAGGTTCAGTATGTTCTGCAGGATCGTTCTCGCCTTCTTCTCGTCAGTGGTCTTCGACAGGAATTTCATGTCGATCTTCAGGACGTCCACCGGCATATCCTTCAGAAGGTTCAGCGAGGAGTAGCCGGAGCCGAAGTCGTCCATCTCTACGACGAAGCCGGCCTGACGCAGGTCCTCGAGGATCTTCATGCGTTTCTCCACATCTGTCATCATGACGGTCTCCGTGATCTCGATCCGGAGTTTGCCGGAATCGACGCCATACTCATTTACCAGGTCTTTCAGTTCCTGCGCTACGTCCATGAAGTAGAAATCCTTCGGGGAGATGTTCACGGATACGAAGAGGTCCCTGCCCTGCTCTTTCCAGCCGGAGAGGATCTCGCAGGCGCAGCGCCACATGTAGCGGTCGACCTCGGTGATCATGCCGTTCTTCTCGAAGATGGGAATGAAGGACGATGGAGGCAGGAACCCGTCCTCCGGGTGGATCCAGCGGGCCAGGGCTTCGGCGCCCACGATCTTTCCTTTCTGGTCCACGATAGGCTGCAGGTACGGAATGACGTGTCTTTTCTTCAGGGCATCATGCAACTGGGCGGAGATGTGCTGCGCCCAGAGGACTTCGCTTCGGATCTTCTCGTCGTAGAAGGCGATATGCGTCTGGTATTCGTCTTCGATAGTCATCTTCGCAAGAAGGGCGCGGTCGAACATGAATGGTACATCCAGTTCCCGCTCGGTCACTTCGTAGACACCCAGGTGCACCAGGATCTGTCGATCTGTGTCTCCGTCCTTCACGCTGAACCGGCTCAGCTGGCTCTCGAGCCTGGCGGCGTCGAATCTGCTCTTCTCCATCAGCACGCCGAAAGTATCTCCGCCAAGGCGGCCGAACAGTGCTTTTCCAGAAAGATCGTGGCGAAGGATGATGGCGATCTGGCGAAGAGTCCGGTCTCCGAAGGTGCTGCCGAATATGTCGTTGATGATCTTGAAGTCCACGATGTCGATATACAGGATCAGGTAGTCCTCGTCCGGGTTCGCGTCCAGCTTCTTGCGGATGCTCTCGTAGAGGTATTCCTTGGTGAAGAGCCCCGTCAGACTGTCGTGTGTCGCGTTATAGCGCTCCTGCTGCAGTGCGCGCTGTTCAGATGTGACGTCGCGGATCGACAGGAAGAATCCCGTGTCTTTCCCCTGCTCATCGGTGACCATTCTCTTCGAGTGGTAGTAGTACCTGGCGTCCTGTCCGGATCCCAGGACTTTCGTTCCTGTCCACTCCGGGTCTTTCATTCTCGGTTCCTTCCCGAATTTGGCGGTGAGAAGCTCCGATGCGCTGTCGAATTTCTCGTCTTTGATGCCGACCAGGTCGATCGCGGGCCGGTTCGCCCAGATACAGCGGCCGAATACGTCGTAGAAGAAGATCGCGTCCGGCATCTCGGAGGCCATGTTCGCCAGGAGCCTGTCCAGGAGTGTTAACGGGCGGTAATACAGGGAGAAGTAGAAGATCAGGAGTCCGAAGACGCCGTATCCTGCCATGGAGCGGTCGACCGGTGTTCTGGAGAAGATGTAGTAGGTCTGCCAGAGCCCGGTGAGCATCATTGCGGCCAGGATGATGGAGTAGCGCTCGACGTAGACGCGGGGCGCGCGGATGATCTTCACGACGAAGATCAGGAGTACCACGCTAAACAGGCCGTAGACCACGACGCGGTGGAATGTCTGGCCCCAGTACGGGATGAGGCGGTAGTAATCGAAGCCGCTCACGAGGATCGGTTCCGTGTCGAAGGCATGGCCGAAGACGGGGTTCAGGAGGAGCTGCACGACGTCAAGGGTGATCAGGCCGTAGACGGAATACTGCAGGAACCGGTTCGGCCAGGTGATGACGCAGTAGCAGAAGGAGAAATGCATCAGTGCCATGATGACGGCATCCATTCCGATGAAGTAGATGTAGCAGCCGATCATGGCGGTGTCCTTGGTCGAAGCAAGGATGATGATGAGGTTTCCGATGATTGGCGGGATCAGCATGGCAAGCAGCATGGACACCGCACCGCCGATCTTCCTGTCGGATCGTCTGGACACACTGATACAGGCCGCGATGACTAGCACCATCAATATGAAGAGACCTGCAAACGAATATCTCATACCCTTCCCCTATCGAATTCCCATAGTAACTATAAATACCATTGTACAGGGCAAAAGTGACGGTAGTATTAACAAATTGCAAAAAGCACGCCGGGAGCCGCGCAGGCAAACAAACACAAGGAGCGCCCCATGCTATGGAACGCTCCCTAGTTTCAGATCTCAAGCAGTCAGAAAAAGCGTTTCGCCGCGCCTTCTACCGTGGCTCATTTTTCTTAAGATCAGCTAAGAATATGCCATAAAGCAAACACAAGGAGCGATTCCGCAGGGCGCAGCCCGAGGACCAGCGACGACGTTTGCTTTACGGCATTGGCTTACAGATCGAAATACATGGCAAACTCCATCGGATGCGGCAGTTTGCTGATCTTCGACGCCGCCTTCTTGTTCCGCGTGATGAGCTGCGTCAGCAGCCGCTCCGGGAAGACGCCGCCGGCGGTCAGATAGTCGTGATCTTCTTCGAGCGCACGGATCGCCTCATCCAGAGAAGCCGGAAGACCCGTAAGTTTCGCTTTCTCCTCGTCCGACAGTGTGTAGAGGTTAAAGTCATACGGGCCCCAGCCGTTGGCGTGGGGATCGATACGGTTCTTGATGCCGTCGAGGCCGGCCATCAGGATTGCAGCATAGGCGTAGTACGGATTACATGTCGCATCCGGATTACGGAGCTCGAAACGCTTGGTCTCCGGCGTTTTCGCATAGGCAGGAATACGGATCACGGCAGACCGGTTGCTCATGGCATAGCCGATGGTGACCGGCGCCTCGTATCCCGGGATCAGGCGCTTATAGGAATTGGTCGAAGGATTCGTGATCGCGCAGATGGACCTGGCGTGCTTCAGAAGTCCGCCCATGAAGAAATGCGCCGTCTCGCTCAGCTGCGCGTACCCTTCCGCATCGTAGAAGACGGGCTTTCCGTCCTTCAGCAGAAGCATATGCACGTGCATACCGGATCCGGCCTCCTCGGCCAGGGGCTTCGGCATGAAGGTCGCCGTCGCGCCGTCACGCATCGCCTCGTTCTTGATCACGTACTTCGCCGACATGGTGTCATCCGCCAGCTTGAGCATATCGCCCAGCTCGACCTCGATCTCCATCTGCCCGGAACCGCCGACCTCCGGATGGTGGTACTTGACTCCGATGCCCCACTCCGCCATCTCCAGGCACATCCGCGATCTCAAGTCATTACGGATATCCGTCGGCAGGCTGTTATGGTAGCCCGCACCCGGCATGACCTGGAAGCCGTTGTTATTCGTATCATCGCCGGAAGCATAGTGGGCCTGCGAGGTATAGATGCTCGCGCTCATGTCGTAGTAGTTCGTCGTGTAGCGCACGTCGTCGAAGATGTAGAACTCATATTCCGGTCCGATGATCATTCTATCGGCCACGCCGGTCTCTTTCATGTACTCAAGAGCGCGGATCGCGACATTTCTCGGATACTGGTCGAAAGGCTTATTCTCAGGAAGCGCGATGACCCGCACGTCGCCGATCATGGACAGCGTCGGCACCTCACAATAGCTGTCGACCACTGCAGAATCCAGGACCGGGATAAAGACCATGTCACTGTTCTCGACCGGTGCATATCCGTAGTTACTTCCATCAAATCCGATACCGTGCTCCATCGTGCTCTCGGTAAGCCTCTCCGCCGGAATCGCCAGGTGTCTCCACCTGCCGTCAATATCGGTGAGTTTGAAGTCGATCATCTGGATGTTCTTCTCCTCGATCAGTTTACGGATGTCCTCTAACGTCTTTGCCATGGTCATTCCTCCTGTAATTCCTTATTCAGTTTTTTATTCTCAGGCCGTCTTCGCATGACGGCTTGGTATCATGTTGTCTTCCCACCGGACTCTGCCCGTCCGGTGCTTCCTGCCGGGGCGGAATCTCCTACGCGCCCAGCAGATTCTGGTCATAAGCGAAAAGCACTTGATTGATGCTGTACATGTCGTAATTTCCGTGTGAGATGAAATATTCCACGATCACGTCCGCCTTGCTCGACCGAGAGAGAGCGAATCCCGCCTTCTGAAGGAACGCCTGCGTCTCACTAAGATCCAGTTCCAGCGCCACCGCGAACGCCAGCACCGTCTGCTTGCTCGGGCGGTAATTGACATCACTCCGGATCTTCGAGAACAGTTTCCTGTCGATATTGGCTTTCTTATAGCACTCGGAATCCTTCATGCCACGGTCATCGATCATACGGAGGAGTGCCCGTGAGAAGCTCTCATCCAGGTTCCGGAGCTCCGCTTCCAGATCATGCGGTGCGATACTATCTTCGCAGACCTCCATTTCGACTGCCATGCGGGCCGCCGATTCTTTCTTCGCACGATGCAGAAAACCGCGGCGCTCTTTCTTCGGCGCTTCCTGCGGCACATCTGCCGCCATCCCCATCCTTCCGGACTTCGCTTCCTCTAATGTCCCCTGCATCGGCATCGACCGTGCCGCTTCCGCCTGCATCGGTGCCGCTCCGGCGCAGTACATCGCACCACCCATGGGGTGTCCGCTTCCGCCGTCATACATTCTATCTACAAATCCGGAAAGATCGGAGAACAATTCCCGGTCGATACGGAAACTGCTCTTATCGAAGATGACCAGCGTCACGTCCATGTCGTTTTCTTCGAGGAAAGCACGGATCGTGCTGACCGCTACCTGCAGCGCCTGCTCCTTCGGATACCCGTACACGCCTGCGGAGATCATCGGAAACGCCACCGATTCGCAGTGTTTCTCCAGAGCCAGAAGAAGTGAGTTCCTATAAGCGGAGCGGAGAAGCTCCTCCTCCCCGTGTCCGCCGCCCTGCCAGACCGGTCCGACAGTATGGATCACATATTTCGCAGGAAGATCATAGCCAAGGGTCACCTTCGCTTCTCCAGTCCTGCATCCGTGCAGGCCGCGGCATTCCTCAAGCAGGCGCGGACCGGCCGCCCGATGGATCGCGCCATCGACACCGCCACCACCGAGAAGCGACGAATTCGCCGCATTCACGATCGCATCTACCTGAAGTTTCGTGATGTCACCTGAAACGATATGAAAAGGCATGACTCTGCTGTTCTCCTTCTCCGTCTGTTCTTTTCATTATACATCGTGGAAAGATCTCGGGAAAGCAGAAGGATCTCTTCTCATGTATCACAGCTTCTCCGGACGTATGACCTGCGACTGATCCACCGGCGCCGTCGGGTACAGTGCTTTTGCCGGAGTATGCGCATCGATATAGGCCTCGTGATCTGATTTCAGTCTGCCGATATTGTCCGAACGGTCCGTCAGCGCGATCCCACGGCAGTACATCGTCGCATCCGCATGGCTGTCGCCGGAGATATTTCTCTTCTCGATAAAGGAAGCAGCGATCATACAGGCCACGCCGATCCCCATGCCCACACCGAATAAGTAAGTAAAAAATACAGCTGCATTCATGTTTCTCACTCCTGTCTCTTCTTCACGAATCGGAAGATCTTGTCCGACTGGGTCAGGTTCAGATTCTTCAATGCTTTTTTGAGTCTCTGCCAGCCCGTCAATCCCGTTCCGGTCGCAACCAGGATGCCGAAGCTCGTCACCAGACGGGCCGTAACATTATTCTCCGAGGCTTGCCTGACGTCCGCCCCCATCGCCCCGAATACCGCATCCATCAGCGCGATGCCCAGGATGGCTATCAGTATGCCGGTCACGATCGTCACGGTCCAGAAGAGTTTCTTCCTCCACGGGATGCCGCAGACGACTTTCCCCGTCTGCCCATTGATCAGGATCGTGTTAGTCTTTCCCTCCGTCTTATACGTCACGAACCACACCGGGAACATGGCATATTTGTAGTTACGCAGGATCGAGGTCTCATGCACCTCTGCCACGACACGCGGGGACGTGCCGACACAATCCCGCTTGATCGACTCATCGAAAATCTCCTTCGCCCGCTTCATCGTCGCCAGCTGCAGCTCCTCGTAAGTAATATCCGAAGAATTCGAATAGAAGCCGAGAAGATAATCCTCATCGAATGGCTTCATCTGCGAAAGGTCGAAAGGCTCGAGACGGATGCTGCTGTCATCCGACAGGATCCGGCATCCATCGATAGGGAAATCGTGCACATGCATGTTCCCCGTCCTTCCGAAATAACGGTACTTATACGCACCGGTATTCTTCGTCGTCTGCACCACCGCTGTCTCCTCATGATTCGCATTCACGATCCAGTACGGAATATAGATGCCCCGTACATCCTCCGGCTTGAAGTGCTTCACTTCCTTCGGCGCGAAAGCCGCCTTCGAGATGACTTGGTTGACAGCCGTCAGTGCCTGCTCTCTCGTGATCGAGAACGGGATGATATAGTCCGGCATCTTCTCCTTCACCAGACGGGAGAATACCACATTCGGATTCCCGCAGTAGATGCACGTCGTAGACGTCTCACTCCCATGGATCACGATCTCGCCGCCGCACTCACTGCAGGTATACATATACCCTTCAAGGAATTCCTCGGCTGCTTCTTCATCGCCGAAGACCTCCTCGCGGGTAAGTACCCGCTCATTCTCTCTGTACTTCTTCGCTTCCGATTCCACTTCTTCCGCTTCAAAAGCACTGCCGCAGTACATGCAGTGCATCTTCCGGATCGCCGGATCGTACACTAAAGCATGATTACAGTTTCTACATAGTGTTGCCATTCCCTCTAGCTCCTTTCCAATAAGGGCACCCAGACGAAAGGCCGGCAGACTCCGCCGTCCTCCCGCTCCAAACACAATAACTATTATAACTTTTCGCTCCCTGGAAATCGAGCACCCCCGGACCGGAATACCCCACCCCAAATGCAGCCCCCCCTGCAAATAGCCCCTCCACAACACCCTTCCAAGCAAAAGAGACAAGCGCTTCAGTAATGCAATTAAAAACAAAAAGGACGCCCCTCCGCGCGGCGAGTCTTCCTTCACAAAAGAGCGTTTCAGCAAAACAAGTAAAGAAGAGAAACAAAAAGTTCCCGGCAACGAGTTTTGCGCAAGCAAACTGTTTGAGTTGCAGGGAACTTATTTGTTTCTGATTATTGAAGAATTATTTGCTGAAACGCTCGTCGATGACCCTCTTCATCTTCCCCTCCGACCTCGGCAGGCTCCTCGGCTCAACCAGCTGGATCTTCGCATGGATACCGGTCATGGAAGCGATGTCACCTTCAAGCATTCTCTCCGTATTCTCGATCTCACGGATGGAGTCGGAGAAGAAGGACGGTGTCATCTCGACCTTGACGGTCATGCGGTCGAGATTGTTCTTCCTGTCGAGATAGATCAGGTAGTGCGGTTCCACCTCACTGTGCGCAAGAAGTACCGCTTCGATCTGAGACGGGAATACGTTTACACCACGGATGATCATCATGTCATCGGCACGGCCGGTTACTTTCTCGATCTTCGGTGTGGTACGTCCGCACTCACACTTGCCGTGGTAAAGACGCGTCAGGTCATGCGTGTTATAACGCAGAAGCGGTACACCTTCCTTCGAGATGGAAGAGAATACCAGTTCACCGAGCTGTCCGTCCGGAAGCACCTCGCCCGTCTCCGGATCCACGATCTCCGGGATGAAGTGATCCGACTCGATGTGGATGAGATCAGACTTATCACAGGAGCATCCTACACCCGGACCACAGATCTCAGTAAGACCGTAAATATCGAATGCACGAAGTCCCAGCTTCTCCTCGATCTGGTCACGCATCTCCAGTGTCCACGCCTCCGCTCCGAAAATACCACAACGCAGGTTCAGTTCGGACTTATCCACGCCGGCCTGTTCCAGCTGGTCAGCGATATGCAGGGCATATGTCGGAGTACACATCAGCACTTCCGGCTTCCACTCGCGGAGGATCGTGATCTGTCTTGCCGTATTACCACCGGATACCGGGATCGCCGTCGCGCCCAGTTCCGCACAAGCGAAGTGCGGTCCCAGACCACCGGTGAAGAGTCCATACCCGTACGCAATATGCACAAGGTCGCCCTTCTGCACACCGGATCTCGCCATCGCACGGCAGAGGACGGAGTTCCAGAGCTTCACGTCGTTCGCCGTATACCCGACGACCTTCATCTTACCGGTCGTTCCGGAAGAAGCATGTACACGGACCAGTTCCTGTCTCGGTACAGCCAGCGTTCCGAACGGATAGTTATCTCTGAAGTCGAATTTATCCGTGAATGGAAGCTTCGGAAGATCGGCAACACTCTTGATGTCGCCCGGCTCGACGCCCTTCTCTTCCATGCGCTTTCTATAGTACGGGACATTGTTCCACATGCGGTTCACGCATTTGATCAATCGCTCGCTCTGTACCTTCGCGCGCTCATCCTCCGACATACATTCTGCCTTCGGATCGTAGATCCATGAGTTCACTTCTTTTCTCATTTTCCAATACCTGCCTTTCGCTCCGTTGGCGGCAACAAAAAATCCCATTGCCGTCGTTTCCTTCAGCAATGGGACGAAATATCTTACTTCGCGGTACCACCCATTTTCGAGTCTTCCCCTTCTTCGGGAAGCGCTCGCACTCTTTCAAGGCCCGATAGCCTCTGCCCTCTGGTAACGGTGGGCTCTCCGTATTTCCCTACTTTCATTGCTAATGCCCTTCTTAAAGGTCTTCCATAACACATGAGTTCAGGAAATCTGCTCAGGAGTGAACTTCGACTGATCTTTCTTCGTATGCAGGCTCTCAATCAACGGCCCACACGCCCTGTACGACATCCGATCGCTACTCTTCTCCGTCAGCGCATTTTTCTGATAAGCAGATTATGCGAGTATTTTCTGTCATTGTCAATATTTTTCTTTCCCGCCTGCCCACGTAACAGATCTATAACAGGTAAAAAAGAGGAAGCACGGTATTCCCGCGCTCCCCCTGTTGTCTTTTCTAAATGATGGATCGCTTACGCTGCATCTGATGCTTTCGTCTCCGAAGCGGTGGCGGGCTCTGCCTGCTTATCGGCCTGTCCCTCCACTTCTTTCTCCTCATCTCTCATATCGACATGGATCCCGATCACGTTCACATCGACACCGAGGTCATCCACGATTACGTGCACACCCGGCAGGTCGACCTTCACGCCATCCTCTTTATCCACCTTGACGAATTCGATCTTCTCGGCGATATCGTCCCATCTGTTCTCACGGATACGGTCGGCCAGTTCCTTCGTACCACTTGCGATATAGAGTCCTGCACTGATGAACAGGAAGCAAAGTGACAGAACGAAGGTTGCCGCCATGATCACGATACAAACTGTTGTTCCTTTCTTCATGCGTTGCCTCCTTTCACGTTCTTGCGGTTATCCTTGGCAAGAAAACGGATATATGCGATCGTGCCCAGTACGAATCCCTTCACCGCGAAGAAAGCAATGAATGCTGCGGTGATGGCGCCCAGCGCCAGGCTGATGGCCAGGCATACTGTGCCGCCCACGGCTGCCGTAAGTGTCGGTACCCAGCTGAAGAGGATCCCGGACAGCACGCCGAGTCCGATGGGAAGTCCGATGATGAGCAGCAGCAGGACCAGAGCAAGGATCCACACCGGAACGAATACGAAGATCGTGAACAGAACAGCGAACAGGATGTGATGCTCCTTGTCCTGTGGTCTTACTGCATTCGGATCCTGTGTCGGATAGTTCGTATAGTCCGGAAGCGTATAGCTCTTCCCGCCCTGTCGGCCGACATCTGCGTATTCCTCATGTTCTTTCGCACCCGTATGCGCGAACTTATAGTCTTCCGGCTCTGCCTTCGGTGACTGATTCTTCGGCGGCTCACTGGACAGCGGCTTGGCAAATCCGCCCGAAGCAAATCCTGCCGCGGTCTGCGGGCCCACGCCACGGTCGATGACCATGCCGGTCTTGACCGGAATCATCGGGAAGGGCACTGCGCCGACATTTCCGGCGGAAGCTACATCAAATGCCGGAAGGGTGTCGCTGAGATAGATCTGTGCCACTTCCTCAGGAGATCCCAGTTTCGCCGCGATGTCACTCTCGCTCTTTCCTTCGGAAAGCCCGATCTCGAAGTGCGAATCGAACTCCTTTACGATCTCCTCCACGTCATCGGAAGGAAGCCTGCGAAGCTGCGCGCGGAGCGCAGAGATATATTCTTTCTTATTCATGCGCTTTTCCCTCCTACGATCTTATTTACACTTGCCGTGAAGGTATTCCAGTCATCCAGTAATTCCTGAAGACGGATCTTTCCCATCGCCGTAAGACTATAATACTTTCTCGGCGGACCGCTCTGCGATTCCTGAAGGTAAGATGCCACCAGACCGTCAGCGGCCAGTTTTCTAAGAAGCGGATACACCGTGCCATCCGAGATCATGATGATCTCCGACAGGGTGCTGGCCAGTTCGTATCCATAGCGGTCATTGTCTTTAAGCATCGCTAGGACACAAAGGTCAAGTACGCCCTTTTTGAATTGAACATTCATTCTCCCGTTCCTCCTTTTCTTTCTATTTTCCGGATCCTTTCCGGACAGTACTTCTTCTTCTTTTTCTTTTCTTTCTCTGTCTTTACTCACCAGACAGATGTGTTCGTTGTTCAGTATTGCATATTCAACAATACTGATTATAGATCGGTATTGAGTAATATGTCAATACCATGCATAAAAAGAGGGGTGTCTGATCGTGAAGCGACACCCCTTATAGATAATCCAGAAGTTTTCTCAGCCTGTGGTTCATGCCCGATTTACTGATCGGTGGATCCATCAGCTGCCCCAGCTCCGCCAGCGACAGACCCGGGTTATCGATATGCACCCGCGCCACTTCCAGAAGCTCTTTCGGGATGCGCGCGGCTTTCTCCGAGGCTAGCAGCTCCTCAAGTTGTTTCGTGCGCCGGGCACTGGCCTCGGCCTGCTGCTTCATCGTCCAGGTATCGAGATTGACCGATTGCGAGACCAGCCGGTTCACTTCGTGATGCGCACGGATATTCTGCAGATCCATCATCAGGCGCGACGCACCGAGGATCACCAGATAATCGCAGATCTCCTCATGCTTTTTGAAATATACAGACCAGGACGAATCCAGCACCCGTGTCATGGGACGGATATTCTCCGCGTGAAGCAGAAGGATCAGCATCTTAACAAATGCATCCGTCTTACAGATCATCTCGATGCGGTATGTCCGGTTCGGATCGCTCATAGACCCCCGCGCCAGGAAAGCTCCCCGTAGCATGGCCCGTCTTTTTCCGTCATGCGGGCAGACCTGATCCGAGATCACATCCGGAAGAAGAAATGTATCGATGAACGGCAGGAACGTTTCCTGCGGCAAAAGCACTTCAAATACGCTTCCGCCTCTTCTTCCCACCTTATTCGGGCCCTCTGCCTGAATGCCTGTCCCGCTTTTCCCCACATCAGAGACGAGACGTTCCGCCGCACGTTCATTGCTGCACAGCACACGCACCCGTGCGCCCTCCGCGTCAAGAGAATACCCGGAGCACAGAACGATCGCCGCCATCTCTGCCGCCCATTCTTCTTCACTCTTGTAGGTGACCTTGCAGATCTCCTCTTTCACCATCTGGGAATAGGTGCTCTCACTCATGAATCCTTCTCCCGGCAGGGCACGTGCCTTTACGGCTTCTTCTCGTCGTCATGCTGGAGATACCGCGGATCCTTATCGATGTCGCGATGGTGGATGGAGGCGCGGTACCCCGCTTCCTTTAGCCCTGCGTACAGTCTCTCGGCCATATACACAGAGCGGTGGCGGCCGCCGGTGCAGCCGACGCCCACGGACAGGCGGGCCTTGCCCTCACGGATATAGAACGGGATCGAGAAGATGAGAAGATCCATCATCTTCTCGTAGTACTGCTCGGTCTCGGGGAACTTCTCCAGGAATTTCACGATCTCTTTATCCTTACCGCTCTTCATCTTCAGTTCCGCCTCATAGAACGGATTCGGCAGGAATCTCACGTCGCAGGTGATATCGCAGTCGCCCGGAATGCCGTACTTAAATCCGAAAGACTCGACATGGATATCCATGGTGCTGGAATCTTCCACCTCGATAATGTTCAGAAGCTCTTCCCGAAGTGCACCCTGTGCCAGGAAAGACGTGTCGATGACGTGCGTCGCACGGGCCCGGATACCACGCATCAGCGTGCGCTCTTTCTCGATGGCTTCGACCAGCGACAATCCGGCCGACAGCGGGTGCTTCCGGCGGGTCTGGCGATATCGGCTCACCAGAACCGAATCATTCGCCTCGAGGAAGATGATCCGGTACGGACAACCGAGGTTCTTGATCTCGGTCAGTGCTTTACCGAATCCCTTTAGAAAATCACTGGACCTTATGTCTACGACGAACGCCAGTTTATTGACTGCGAATCCTTCACCGCCCTGACCTTTCAGAAAGGTGCGGATCAGCTCCGGCAGGACCATCGGCGGAAGATTGTCTATACAGAAATAGCCCTGATCCTCGAGAATATGTGCCGCATGGCTCTTCCCCGCTCCGGACATGCCTGTCAGAATAATTACGTCCATTTCCTGCCTCCTGTTTACTTCGTTTCCGATTCGAATCCTCTTCCGATAAACCGGACCTCCCGTTCGAGCGAAACCCCGAACTGATCCTGAATCGTTTTCTGGATATGTTTGACTAGGGCATCGATATCCGAAGCCGTGGCCTCTCCCTTATTGATCACAAATCCCGCATGTTTCTCCGAGACCTGTGCCCCGCCGATCGAGAAGCCTTTCAGCCCGGCCTGCTCGATCAATGCCCCTGTATAATGGCCCTCCGGCCGCTTGAACATGCTCCCTGCACTCGGGAACTGCAGCGGCTGGCTCTTCGTTCTTTTCTCTGTGTATTCACGGATCGAAGATGCGATTGATTCCGGATCGCCTTTCCGAAGAAGAAGCTCCACTTCCGTAACGATCCCTTCCTCTTTCATGAAACGGCTCTTCCTGTATCCGAATTGAAGTTCTTCTCTTTTCCACGTTTTTCTTTCTCCGGAAGGAGAAATCGAGATCACCTTATCGACCACCTCGGACATATCGTGACCATATGCGCCGGCATTCATGAACACAGCACCGCCCAGAGATCCCGGGATCCCGGACGCGAACTCCAGTCCGGTAAGACCGGCTTTCGCTGCGAAGGAAGAAAGACGGATCAGGAGCGTTCCCGCCGTCGCCGTGATGCGGACACATTCCGGATCAGACGTGTCCTCTTCCGACCGGAGCTCCGAGAAAGATTCACCCAGCCTTATCACAAGTCCGTCGACCCCCTCATCTGAGATCACCAGATTGGAACCGTTACCCATCAGAAAAAACGGAAGTCCTACTGCTTTTGCGGCGCAGATCAGAGCACAGATCTCCTCGCCGCTTTCCGGTTCTACATAGATCTGTGCGGGACCGCCCACACGGAAAGAGGTGTGGGGCTTCATGATCTCATCTGTGCGGAGCCTGCTTTCCAGTTCCTTCTTTCCCGTCTCAATAAGATTCCTGCGGAATGCCTCGATCGTACTGCTGTCTACTGCCATCTTCGTCCTTATCTCCCGACTTCCTTATTCCGCATTCAGCCCACCGGGGAATACCCTCGTGACCAGATCTTTCGCCGCGTTATAACCCATCTTCTTGACACGGTAGTTGATGGCGGCCGCCTCGACGATGATCGCCAGGTTACGGCCCGGTCCTACCGGAATCGTAATCGAGGGCACCTTAATGCCGAGGATATCCGTCGTCTCATCCGTGATACCCAGACGGTCGTATGTCTTCTTCTCATCCCACAGTTCGAGATTGATAACGAAATCGATGTTCTCCTGAAGTTTTACCGAAGAAACACCGTACAGTTCTTTAACATCGAGAATACCGATACCGCGGATCTCGATCAGATGCCGGATCACCTCCGGCGCACGGCCCAGAAGCGTGGTCTCCGACACACGGCGGATCTCCACCTGGTCGTCCGCGATCAGACGATGTCCACGCTTAACGATCTCGAGCGCCGTTTCAGACTTACCGACGCCGCTCTCACCCAGGATCAGGATACCTTCACCGTTCACCTCGACGAGAACGCCATGCATCGAGATACGGGGAGCCAGTTCCACATTTAAGTACTTGACCAGCGAAGACATAAATTCACTGGTTGCCTGATGTGTGCGAAGTACCGGGATCTGCGCCTTCTCGGCCACACGGATCAGCTCGTCATGCGCCACATGGTTGCGCGTCAGGATCAGGCACGGGATCTTCTTCTCAAAAAGCGCCTGTAAACGTTCTTCTCTCTGCTCCGGTGTCAGCTTATCGAGGAACGCGTGCTCCATGTTTCCTATAAGCTGGATACGGTCCGGACCGAAATGGTCGTAATACCCGGCCAGCTGGAGTCCCGGACGCGTTACGTCCGCTACATGGATACGGACTTTCTCGATATCCGACGGCGCATATACTTCCTCCAGTTCGAAGGATTTAATGATCTCAGTTAGAAAAACACTCGAATACGGCATAGCGCGCTCCTTCCGAAGTTTGATGCATATACCTTATTCTATAACAAAAAGTGTAAAAATAATATCTCCCGGAAGTAGAAAACAGACTCCTCTTCTCTTTCTTACGAGGCAAGTTCCGACATCAGAAGCACACCATCTTCCGAGAAGGCGCACATGCGATAGTACCAGAAGCCTGTACTTGCCCGTGTGTAATCCCAGTTCGGCATACCGATGGAAGCGAGAAGGTTCCCATCTGAATCGTAGATCTTCGCTGTCGCATCCTGAAACGGGCACGTGCTGGCAGTATCCAGATCGATGCTGTTGACGCACAGGATATACGTCATTCCATCGCACTCCGGGAGCCCCAGGCTGACCTTCCCGCCTTTCTCATCCGCATCCATTTCCAGTATATCCACGTTTCCCTGATACGCATTTCCGTTACCCTGAAGTTCAAACTCCGGAGTCAGTGCTGCACCATTGGCTTTACTGCCCTTCCAAGTGATCTCCACGGAATAGTCATATAACTTATTCTCATGATCCGTATCCGAAGATCCCGACGGGTCCTCCGAACCGGACTCCTTTGTCTGCTCCCGGCTCTCCGTCTTCGAAGAAAGTTCCGCCTTCTTCGCAGAGGTTGTCGTATCTTCCGAAACAGGCTTCGTCCTGGGCACTTCCGCCACAGCAGAATTCGACGGATCTGTCTTTTCCGTCATCAGCTCCGCACAACTGCAGCATGCCCCCATCACCGCCACAGTAAGCAGAAACGACACCAGTTTCTTCCACGATTTCATTCTTGCCATTTTACAAATCACCTCATCTCTCCTCGTATTATAGAGAAGCGATATGTCCTTTGCATGACTAAATGGTAAGAATAGCGGTCCTCGCCGCTTCGCGTCTGCGGTGCATTCGAAAGTAATCCCCGTCGCTGGTCCTCGCCGCTTCGCGTCTGCGGAATCGCTCCTTAGGATTACTTTCGAAAGAACGAATAACGCCAAGGAGCCGTAGACAGAAGATTCTCTTTCTCAAGCATAGCAAGGCAAAAAGAAATCTCTCCGGAGACGAGTTTTGCTTTAGCAAACTGTTTAAAGTCGCCGGAGAGATATTCTTTTTGATCTTAACTAATCTTCAGAAGAGAATCTTATTCTTCATCCTGGAGGAATGCCTTTCTCGCTTCGATCACCTTCGCCTGTACATCGCCCGGAGCCTGCTCATAGCGTGCATGCTCGATGGTGTACCAGCCACGGCCCTGTGTCATGGACTTCAGGTCTGTCGCATAGCTGGCCATTTCCGCGGTCGGCACTTCGCAGTTGATCACAGATCCTGTCTCATCGGAATCGATACCCATGATACGGCCACGACGCTTGTTCATGTCGCCCATGATATCACCCTGCTTATCCTCAGGGATGTGAACAGATACTGTGCTGATCGGCTCAAGGAGAACCGGGCTCGCCGCCTGCATACCAGCCTTAAAGGCAAGGTTCGCAGCGATCTTGAACGCCATTTCCGAAGAGTCAACATCGTGGTAAGAACCATCGACAAGTGTTGCCTTGAGGTTTACTACCGGGAAACCGCC
>Ga0310691_10001130_pt1 | contig 43056 bp, 31 predicted proteins | sample 176DNAGHGlowgp2_FD_203887 | JGI IMG/M metagenome (GOLD analysis project Ga0310691, IMG submission 203887) | Sheep rumen microbial communities from Palmerston North, Manawatu-Wanganui, New Zealand - 1766 DNA GHGlow gp2 (v2) (version 2) | ecosystem: Host-associated > Mammals > Digestive system >... | reverse complement strand
CTTGTCTCCAATGAAGAAGTCGTTGCCACAGATACCATGGAAGGCGGGTGTCGTACCTGTATACGCACTCGTATGACCAATGGCAGTCACCGTAGGCACATAGTTGATCTGGCAGTTGTCACAGGAGAATCCCTCATCTATCAGCCGCTTAAAGCCGTCATCGCCGAACTGATCGTAATACCTGGGCAGATAGTCCCAGCGCATCTGGTCGACCACGATTCCCACTACGAGCTTCGGACGCTCATTCATCTTTGGGCGAGCCCAAGTCTGTGACGTGCCACACACAATCAACAGCAACAATAATAGCTTTCTCTTCATATCATTCTCATATTTAGGTTGCAAATATATGAAGATTATCTGAGACTTCCAAACAATTACGGAAAAATATTATCGAATGTTTGGTATTAAGGAAATAAATGCCTATCTTTGCGCCATCAATGAAAACGAACAAGACTATAAGAAGACTATTTAAGATAGTTGGTGGCATGGCTGTAGCAGTGGTGATACTGCTGATAGCCGTTATTGTGACAGTCAGTAACAGTTCCTTCCAGAAGAAGCTCCTGAGCAGGGCTGTGGAAGAGTTGCAACTGAAGCTGGGCACCCATGTGGGTATCGACAGCGTCAGTATCAATGTGTTCACCCTGGATGTCTCGCTCTATGGCATCGAGATTGAAGACCTTGAGAAGCGGAAGATGCTTCAGCTGGAGCAGGTGACCGTCGACCTTGAGCTGTTGAAATTGCTCAATAAGAAGGTGGTCATCGAGAAGGCCGAGGCCATAGGTGCCAATGCCCTGCTCCTGAAGCCCTCGAAAGACCAGCCTGCCAACTACCAGTTCGTCATTGATGCCTTCAAGAAGCCCAAGGACCAGAAGCCCGAGGAGGAGGCCAAGAAGAGCAAGATGGAGCTGGACGTCAGTTCTGCCAAGCTGAAGGATATCCACGTCAAGCACAACGAGCTCGACATCTATCTGGGTGAGGCCAGCTACAGCAAGGGCTGGATTACCGATCAGACTGTGGAAGCAGAAAACATGACACTCAACTGCGACACCACCTTCAAGAAAGGCCTGAAGCCTTACAGTGTCTCAGCTGGCCGCCTGAAACTCAAGGGCGACTTTGCCAAGCTGGTCTTGAAGGTGGATGCCTACGATGTAGAGTACAAGTGGAAATCACTGTGGAAGAAGCGCAACATCATGGTTGACAACCTGGCTGCTGTCGGACATCTGTCCCTGAATACCAGCAAAGGCCGCTACAGTGCCAATGTGAAGGGGTTGCGCTACAAGAACGACAACCATCTGCCACGCAAGAACTCTGGTCGCCCCAAGCGTGGCTTCTTCGATGCCAAGCACCTGGATGTCATTGCCGATTTCCACCTCACACTCGACTCTGTCAGTAAAGACTACATCTCTGGTGAAATGGATGACTTCCAGGCCAGAGACACCATCACAGGCATCGACATCCGCCAACTCCATACCAAATTCACCTATACCAACAACAGAATCCGTCTGAACAACATCAAAGTGCAGCAGAAGAGCACCGTGCTCAATATCACCAGCGGAGAGATCGTACTGCCCAGCAAGAAGGAGGGGCGTGAGTTCTCCTATGCCACAGGTGTCATTACGGGCAGGGCCTACCTGACAGACATCTCCAGGGCTTTTGCGCCTGTACTGAAGAATTTCAAGCTCCCTCTCAACCTAAGCCTGACGATGAAGGGAACACCCTCTACCATCAGTTTCCGTAACGTGAAGGTAAGCACAGACGACAAGAAACTGGAAATAGCAGCTACGGGTGGCATCACCAACCTGAAGGACAAATACAAGCTCAACGTCAGGTTCGACATCAACAGCATGAGAGCCAAGACGGGAGCAGCAGAAGAGGTCATCAAGCAGTTCCCCATCAAGAAGATGATGATGACGCAGCTCCACAACTTGGGCAACATCAATTATAACGGCAGTTTCGATGTGCTGTATAAGAAGGTGATCTTCAGAGGCCTGCTGAATACGGATGCAGGCAACATCAACTTCGAGTTTGGTTTGGACGGACTCAACAAATATGTTGAAGGCAAGGCCAACACAAACGCCTTGGAACTGGGCAAGGTGATGAACATCAAGAACCTTGGTGCGATAGAGGCCTCAGCCAATTTCAAGATCGACATCTCCAAGCCTCGTACAGCCCTCATGCGCAAGCAGAAAGGGGGCAAGCTGCCTATCGGAGAGATCAATGCACTCGTGGACGACAGCAATTTCAAGGGCATCCATATCCGCAACCTCTCTGCCACCATCGTAAGCGATGGTGCCATTGCCAAGGGTGACATCTATCAGCGTGGCAAGCGCAGGGACATCTATTTCTCCTTCTCGTTCACCAACACCGACGAGATGCACAAGATGAAGATCATCAGCCCAGGCATCAAGTTCCACAAGATGTCTGAAGAAGACAAGGCCCAAGAAGCAGAGCGCAAGCACCAGAAGTGGCTTGACAAGGAGGACCGCAAGCAGCTGAAGGCTGCCTTGAAGGAGCAGAAGCGCCAACAGAAGGCTGAGGAGAAAGAGCTGAAGCGCCAACAAAAGGCTGAAGAGAAAGAGCTGAAGCGCCAAAAGAAGGCAGAGGAGAAAGAGAGGAAGCGTCAGCAAAAGGCTGAGAAGGAAGAACAGGGGAATGAAGATGACGCAAGCGCTCCTGAGGGCGAGAAGGAAAAGAAGGGATTCTTCAAGAAACTGTTCTCAAAGAAAAAGAAGACAGAGACTACATAGCCTCTGTCCTCTCAATGATTTCCAGACACATGCGTCCGTTGTGATAAGGGCATTTCCAGAAGCCAGCCTTGTCATCGACAAGGTTGAGCGTCCCATCAGGATGACGGCTCCAATGCCATTCACCATTGTCCCAGTCGATCAGCTGGTCCTTGATATAGGCCCAACAACGTTCTGCCCTCTCCAAGGCTTCGCTGTCGCCAAAGTGCTGCCAGAGGTTGAACCATCCCACAACATTCTCGGCCTGCACCCACCAATGGAGGTCATCATCAACATGACCTGTATCGAGGTTGGCCTCATGGATCATCGAGCCATCAGGACGGAGACCCTTCTCTGAAGCCTTAGCCACCAGACAGACCACATCCTCGACCTTGCGCAACACATCCTGATCACCAAGCACAAGTGCTGCCTCATGCATCAGCCACGAGCATTCTATATCGTGGCCATAGCTCTCCAAGTGGCCTGCACCACGCGTCCAGTCCATCTCAAAGAAAAGGTCAAGGTGGTGGGTCTCAGGATTCAGGATGCGGTCTGTGAAGATGTCAATCAGATTGCGCAAAGAGGACTCTACGCTGATCATCGTCTCAACAGGCACGCTCACACCTATGGGGAGCACAGAGCCAAGGACAGGCACATAGTCGCACGACTCCTGGGCATGGAGCTCCTTCAGGCACCGCAGCAGGTTGGTATAGGGCTCGATGATGTGCAGATGGGTGTTCTGGGACTTGGGGTAGTTCGCGTCAAGCTCAGAGAGCCTCATGTCGGCAATCGTCCCCCACTCTCTTGTACAGGCCTCGATGTAGCCGTTATACTCATGATCCAGCGCATGCTCCTCAATGCAGTCATAGAGCTGCAGGGCATACTCAAGAGCCTCTCTGTCGCCTGTGGCCCGCACATATTCAGACAGGCCGTAGAGGGCAAAGCCAATGGCATAGAACTGCTTGCGGGTGTTCAAGGGCTGACCTTTGTAGTCCAGGCTCCAAAAGACACCACCATACTCCTCGTCGATGAAATGCTCGATGAAGTAATCTTTGGCATAGGTTGCCGTCTCCAGATACTCAGGCTTCTTCAGCACACGGTAGGCAGCAGAGAACGTCCAGAGGATACGGGCATTGAGGATGGCACCCTTCTCTGCATCCGCATGGAGCACCTCATGACCATCAATACGTCCATAGAACCCTCCGTTCTCACGGTCTATCATCTTTGTCTGCCAGAAAGGCAGGATGTTGTTTTCCAACACATCCTCCATTTCCAGCTTCATCATATCCAAGCGCTTGTTCATTTCTTGATAGGATAAATCCACGTCAACAGTATAATCAGTGCTGCGATGACAGCCGGGAAGAGGGAGAACAGTGACCATACCATCGTGAGCACAGAGTCAGTGATAGAAGCAGGATCGACCATTGTGTTACCCATGCTGTCGGTGATCATGCTGGCTCCAGCCAATCCCAGGAACAAAGCCACCAGTGAGCCTGAGATGGCTGTACCGAACTTCTGGGCCATCGTACCAGAGGAGAAGATCAGGCCTGTAGATGATGTGCCATTCTTCTGCGTTGCATAGTCAGCCACATCGGCATACATACTCCACAACAGGGGAGAATACAGGCCTATACCGACTGAGGTCAGCACAACCAACGCCACCATCACCCAGATGTAATCGGGATCCATAGGCACGAAGAAATATGCCACAGAGAACACGACACAAATCAGTGCTGCCAGCATGAAGGCTTTACGCTTGGAACCAGCCCACTTGGTGAATGCGGGAGACACACCTCCGAAAATCATACAAGTAAGCTCTCCGAACGTCATGAAGACCGTGTAATTGATGATCAATCCGCTCACTGTGACATCGCCATGCAGACAATACTCAATCATATATCCAGCTACAGCATAGCGGAATCCATTGAAGAAGTTGGTGCATATTCCTATCAGGGTCAGATAGATCCAAGGCTTATTCTTAAACAGGTCGCCAAACTGCTTGAACGAGAATTTCTCAGCTCTTACGGGCTTCAGCCGTTCTTTGGTCAGGAATCCGCAAGCCAATGTTCCTAGAGCAGCAATCAATCCGAAGAAGGCTCCCAACACGGCATACTGATGCTGTTCTGTACCACCAACCATCCTCTGCAGATAGGGGAACGACAGGAGGGTGATGAATCCCATGGCATAGGCACCCACCATACGGAAGCTGGAGAACTGGTTCTTCTCGTTATCATCGTCAGTCATCACACCCAACAATGATCCGTAAGGCACATTGACAGCGGTATACATCGCCATCATCAGCAGATAGAGGCTGTATGCCCAGATGCGCTTACCAGTCAGCCCGAAGTCGGGTGTATAAAGCAGCAGGGCGAAGATGAGTCCGAAGGGAATAGCACCGAAGATGAGCCAGGGACGATAGGTTCCCCAACGACTCTGTGTGCGATCAGCCAGTGATCCCATCAGAGGGTCGGTAACTACATCGAACATACGTGCTATCAGCATCAGTGTAGCTGCATCAGCGAAAGTCAGTCCGAACACATTTGTAAAGAACAGCGGGAAAGCAATCGACATGATTTTCCATGTGATACCTCCTGCAGCTGCATCGCCCAAGGCGTAACCGATTTTTTCTTTTAAACTAGCCATAAATATTTGTATTTACAATTTGCGATTCTTGGCAATGAGACGCTTGATGGTCTCCACACTGGCAGCAGTGGTATAACCATCCTCAGGGGTGTTCATGCAGTAGTCTATGAGTTTCTCGACAGTAGATGTAGCCACATGCATGCGGGTATCAGCCGAGGCATAGTAGATGAACACCTTGCCAGAAGAATAGTGCTCACCGTCTTCTTCATCAGCAATCCAGCCGTTGGCAAAGGCCACGTTCATCACATCACCCAGATACTCGTCACCCTCAGGCACAAGGAAATAGCCTCCTGGCCGCGCGATGACCTTTGTAGGATCGTCAAGGGCAGTCATATACATATAGAGCACATAGCGCAAGCCATCAGCCGTTGCCCTTACACCATGCGCCAGATGGAGCCAGCCCTTCGTGGTCTTGAGGGGGTGCGGGCCCTCACCGTTCTTCACCTCGGTGATGGTGTGATACTTGCGCTCGTAGATGATCTTCTCTTCCTTGATCTCCGCATGGGTGATGTCATCGACAAGTGCCCAACCAATACCACCACCAGAGCCTGTGTCGATGAAACCATCCTGTGGACGAGTATAGAAGGCATATTTGCCATCGACAAACTCTGGATGGAGCACGACATTACGCTGCTGTGACTTGGTCTTCAGGTCAGGCAGACGATACCAGGTCTTCAGATCCTTTGTGCGGGCGATGGCTGCCGTAGCTGTAGCAGCAGAGAGATTGCCTGGCTGAGAGTCATCGTGACGCTCAGCACAGAACACACCATAGATCCAACCATCCTCATGCTGCGTGATACGCATATCGTAGATGTTGGTGGCTGGAATCACATCATCAGGCATCGTGATGGGTTCATCCCAGAAACGGAAGTTGTCTATACCATTGGGCGACTCTGCCACAGCAAAGAAACTCTTACGGTCAGCACCCTCCACACGAACCACAAGCACATATTTGCCTTGCCACTTCAGAGCTCCTGAGTTCAGGGCAGCATTACACATGATACGCTGCATCAGGTAGGGGTTGTCCTGCTCGTTGAAGTCATATTTCCACTCCAAGGGCACATGGGCAGCCGTGAGAATGGGATACTTATATTTATCATAGATGCCGTTACCCCACTCTACGGGTTCGTTCTTACGGCTCAGCAGCTCCTCATGATGAGCACGCAGAGCGGCTACTTTCTGTTCAAATTCAGTCATAATATTTTAACGATTATCTGGTTGATGATTGGTTACTCTGCGATCTCCTTCAGGAAGAGGATCTTCTCATTGTTGTACATCTGACGGAAATAGTCAGCGTCAGGCTTTGAGGGCGAGGGACCGAACCACTCCCCCTTATAGTTACGCCACACGAGCAGATAGCTGATGGGATAGCCCTCAACAGTAGGCAGCAGCGTGGAAGTCCACCAGGTGGGTTCTGTGAGGTTCTTCATGCCGCATTCTGTCAAAGCAGGAATCTTACCGTGTTCCTTGGCCACCTGACAGAGCACCTCCAGATTCTGCCTGCCACGAGCTATAAACTGCTCTTTCTCTTCTGGCTGCCACTGGTAGCCGTCGAGTCCAAGCATATCCACACGGTCATCACCAGGATAGCGGTCAAGCAGACGCTCTGCTGTCAGATTGTCTTGACAACCTGGCGAATAGGCCCACACGATATTGTCGAAGCCACGATCTCTCAGATAGTCTTGCAACAGGTTCCAGAGAGCCTTGTATTCATCTACGGTGCACAGTTTCTCACCCCACCAGAACCAAGAGCCTGAGTTTTCATGCCAAGGACGGAACATGAAGGGTATCTTCTGACCATCACTTGTTTTCAGGTCTGCAAGGAAGTCTCCCAAACGGTTCATCCAAACCTGGAATTTCTCATGGTGTGATCCGCCTTCAAGGATCTTCTTCACGACTGTCGAATCAGTGACATCCCAGGCAGAACCCTCAGGGAACTTCTGTCCTGCAGGGCCACCACCATCGATGGTGGTGACAGGATTACGCGGATGCCAGCTGATGGTGATGATACCACCACGCTCATAGTGCTTGACAATCTCTTCCCTCATCTTCGTGAAGGGCACGCTGTCGAGATTCTTGGCGTCACCCATCTCAATACCACCGAGTTCAAAGCCCATCACTGCAGGCCAGTCACCACAGACGTTCTTCACGTCGCTTGAATCGTTCTGATACTCCCATGTCAGACCATAGAACGGATCATCCTGATGGCCGAACATAATGCCTTTCTGAAGGAGGGTGTCAAGGCGCTCCATCAACAGTTGTGCACCAGTCTTCTCAGGCTCAGCCTGCTTCTGTGTAGTGCAGCCTGTGAGCGCTGCTCCTATCACTGCTATCATCAATAATTGCTTCATATACCTATTTATTTATTTTATATGCATTTGTGTTAACAACCAATTCTCCCATTCATCCCACTGCTCCTGGAACCAGAAGTGCCAGGTGGCCTGATAGGGTGAAATCTCCTTGGGACCCTTCACCGTGTTATAAGTAGCCCAGGCTGTAGTTGGAGGAACCACATCGTCATTATAGCCGAAGGAGAACCATCCAGCCTGTCGATCTGTTATCAGACGGGCGAAGTTGATGCCGTCATAATAGCGCGACACTTCAATCTGCTTTTCCTGCCCCTTGCCCTTATTCCAATAGAAATAATGCGGCCATCCGCAGGCAATGCCCTTCAGCGAGTTCGTATGGTCACAAAGAGCTGCATGGACTGGAGCGTAGTAGGTGATGCGCTTGTCGAGTCCTGCTGTGGCCAGAGTCAGGAAACCACCCTGCGAAGAACCTGTCACACCAAGTTCTTTGCGATTCCAAGGGGTATATTCCTCGATATAGTCAAGGGCACGAATGCAGCCCAGGATGACGCGTTTATAATAATGTTTGTCACGATCGTCCATATTGAACTCCCAGTAGCCCATCAGAGCCCCGTTGAACACATCGTCGTAAACCTTCTGCTCCATCGTCACAGGAATGCCGTGAATACCTATCTCAAGGGTGATAGCTCCCTGCGAGGCAGTCCATATGTCACCACCATAAGGTCGCACGCCAGCACCAGGCACACGGAGAAGGGCCGGATAGTTGCCTTGTTTCACAGGAACACAGAGGATGCCGTAGGTGCGATAGTTAGACTGGATATTCTGGAACGAGACCTCATAGACGTTCACATCCTTCGTGCAGCGTTCAGGCAACAGTCGTTTTGTGGGCTCCAGCGGAGTCTTTCTGGCTTCCTTAACGGCATTCTGCCAGAATTCAGAGAAGTCTTCAGGCATCACTGTGGATGGTTGCAGCTGCTGTGGCGAGAAAGCTGCACCACAGGCACCCTTGTAGTCCTTACCGCCAACATGGGCGGTCACATCTACACGATAGAAGCCTGGCTGCTTCATCGTACCACTGAGCTTCAATGTGCCGTCTTTCAACACAGTTGTTTTCTTTACGTCCTGATACATCTCTGGACCTGCGGACAGGTCGATGCTCACATTGTCAAGAAGGGTACCAGAACGCAGCACACTAATCAAGAAACTCGCCTTCTCACCCACCTTGTAAGTCCAATCCGGATGGTCAGGTTGCACCAGAACTTGAATCTCAGAACCTCGGATCTGTGCTGACAGCGTCACTGACACCATCGCACAGAGAAACAATAATAGTAGTTTTTTCATCTTGCTTTTAGTTGATTTCAAATTGCGGTGCAAAGATACGACAATAACTGGAATCTCCCGTACTTTCTTTTGACCAATACTGACACTATTCTGTCAACTTGTTCATTCTGTCCACTTGAGAACGAATAACGGCAAGTGTTGTGGTGTCGGAAGCGAACACAGAGTTCAGTCCCTGAGCCTCCTGAGCAGGATCGCCAGTATAGTCGTCACCCACCTGCCACTGCTCATGCCTCGGCTGTGCCAGTCCTCCCCATCCCCAGAAGTTGCAGCCAGCGAAGTGTCCACCTTGCTCGGCATTGTCGCCCACTAAGGAGAAGACATACTCATAGAACCCGTCGCGCCCTTTGGTTGGTGTGCCCAGCGCAAACTGGAACCCATCACGAGGATAGCCGAACTCCTCCATCACCAAGGGTTTGTTGATACGGTCACAAATGGCCAGATGACGGTCGATGTATTCCTTTGTATTGGCCTCTGCCCTTGGCAGGTTCTCGATGAGAGAGTCAGCCTTTGCCCAACCCCAGTTGTAAGGCCACAGATGGATGTTGGCATAGTCTATATTCTTGTCAGCGGTGATACGCTCCCAACAGTCGAAGTCGTTCTCACACCCCCAAGCACCCTCCGAACCAATACTGATCAGATGGTTGGGGTCGAGCTCACGGATAAGCGCAGAGGCTTCAGAGAGCCATTTCTCGAATGCAGGCAAGGCCTCGGTAGAGAATGCACGAGGCTCGTTGCCTATCTGCCAAGACATGATGGCGGGGTCATCCTTATAGGCCAGACCTGTATAGCGGTTAGTGCGGGTAATGATGAATCGCACGTAGTCATAGAACAGCTGGTGGGCCTTCTCGTTGGTAGCATACTTTGACATAGACTGCATGAAGGCTGGATATCCCACGTCGTCTGGTCTGGGCTGCTTGCCTGCACCAGCCTGCTCGAGATAGAACCCGTAGCCACCGCTCCACTCCCATGAGTTGTTCAGATAGAGCACAGCCACCATCTCGCGCTTGCCCAACTCCTGCAACAGGTAGTCAAGGCCAGCAAGAATCGTATCGTTATACACACCAGGAGCCTCCTGCAACGTAGGTTCCACCTTTGTCTTCACACCACGCTGGCCATCGGAGCCCACAAGGATGCGCAGGTTGTCGATGCCCATCTCCTTCATCAGGTCGAGCTCTCGGGCAAGACGCTCACGATCACCTCCCTGCCCCTCAGAAGCAAGAATCGCACCATACCAGAAGTTCGTACCTACATAATAATAGGGTTGTCCGTTTTTCACGAAATGACCATTCTCAACAGTCACGAACGGAGATACAGACTGGTCTTTCCCCTGCTGACAGGCTGAAAGCGAGACTACTGCCATGAGTGCCATCATCACACACAGCGTCTTTGTTTTTGTTTTAAGCGATAGCATATTCATATTCATAATGTGATAATAAATTCATGTTGCAAAGGTAATAAACAAAACTGAGACCACCAAATGAATTCATCACTTTTTATAAAAATTCTTTCCGTGCGTTACAGCGTTACAGCGTTACAGTTCGAAAAACCAGCCATGATTAAATCCTTATTAATTTTATATTTATATATATTTATATATATATATAAATATAAGTATACATTTGATGTTTTTGAATGGCTTCAAAAGAACTGTAACGGTGTAACGCTGTAACGCGGAATATGAATAATATTTACAGACGAAAATTCATAATGCTCCTTGAACATCAGGATAATCCAAGCGAATGCTTTATGGCAGGAGAGTCGGAGTTTCATGGCAGGAAACCCGGAGTTTCATGGCAGGAAACCCGGAGTTTCATGGCAGGAAAGTCGAAAGTTGTCAAGAGCATGAATTTGGGGCGGATTAAGCACAAATAAAGACGAATGAAGGGCGGCCTTACCCACCCTTCACATTTTGTATTGTTGGTAAATAATATTTACTACAATTATTTATTGACAATGCTCACAAGCTTGACAAGGTCTGCTGCATTGACCTTTTTGTCGTTATTCAGGTCATATTCGGTAGTGCCACCGCTTGTCGTATTACTCATGATGGCAGAAACCAAGAGGTCGACATCCGCTTGGTCAACGATACCATTGTTATCGAAATCGCCTTTTAGCTTGCAGATTGGCTCGATGGTCAGATAATTACAATTTGGCATCATCCAGTTGAGTTCTGCACCAGCGACTGTAGTTTCTGCGCCATCCTGATTGATTAGCCAGCCTGTGATGATGTTATCCTCAGCAGGCACAGCCTTCAATTTGATAGGATGCCCTTTGAAATAACGCCCCTGATAACTCCCTTGTGAGAGTTTATGATCGTTGAAAGTCAGCGTATCGATTGCAATATTCTTCGGGATGGTCAGAGGTAGAGGACTCTCCAGACCATAGAAGCTACACAACTGGTCGGTAAACTCATCGGTACGGAAGCGAATCCAGTTATCTACGTAGGCCATTTCATTACTATATTGATTATATAGCGCCCAATTATTAATGGCCTGACAGAAATAAGGCAATTCTTCTTTAATCTTTTCATACATAGGATCCCATACCCTGTGCATGCCATCGTAGTTCATGAAGTCACCCGTATAGATGGCATAGCGCTCAATGAACTCATTTCTAAAGGTCGGATCATTCATCAACTGACGGAACAACAGCGTCCATTCCGAGCCATTGGCATCCCAATTAAAGGTTTGGTCATAATTTGGGTTATACAACCACTCCAGCGTCCTGAATGTATACGGAATGGATCCGCCACCACCAGAATATCCCATTGCATAGTCCACATCTTTTGCTATCCAGCGCCAGCGTCCGCCCTCTGCCCTTGGGCGCCAAGCAACGATGTTGCCGCCAGGGAAGTCGAGATTGCTGTAGAAGAGATTCATCATCATGAGGTTCATAAACTCATGACAGTCCATCCATTTCTCGTATTCAGCCATCGTGTGCCCGTTCTGATGATAGAAGGCGGAGAACTGGTCCCAATTGTTCATGTCGCCCTCTTTGGGGTTATCCCAGTTCTCAATCAGGTCAATGTCTTCCAGACCGTCGTAATTGGCATAGATATTATCCTCCTCTGCCCTCTCGCGAATATTGAGCATCGCATAATATTCGCCATTAATAAAGACCATAGTGGGACTCCACGCCTGCCAGTCAAGATCGGTGTTAGTACCCATCAGACGCTGGGTCATGGCATCGCGCATGTAGAGATAGTCGTAGTCATTTCCTGCATTTCGCAGCGAAAGCGACTTGTAATTTTTCAAACCTGGCTTCTGGTCTGGGAAGAACTCATGTTTGAACATTTTCTCACCAAAGCGTTTGTTGGCATAGATAATCAACGTTTTCCTATCGAATGAGCGTGAGAAACCTCCTGCCACTCGTGTTTCACATAGCTGATTAAGTATGCCTTTTGTCCCTTCGCCCTCAAAATACTCAAAATTGATGGGGCGACGCCAATTATCATGATCCCTACGATAATCTGTATCATTATTGGGGAAAATACCAATACTAGGATGATATAGGTAATTATCATCGGTAACAATGGAGATGACCGGTAGAGTGAGAGCACGGTCGAGGAAGATATACGATTGGGTGTTCGAGCGAGGAGACAGGTATCCGTCACAGAATGTCTTCGCCCTAACCACAGTAGTATGATCAATGTACAAAGGACCCTCATAGAGGTAATCACCGAGGGTAGGTTCCTTGCCGTTTGTTGTATAGTAAATACGCGTTCCTTCTGGACTGCCTTCTGGCAACGAGAGTGTCAGTTCTAAAGGATCAGGGCTGGTCTTTACAAAACCTGAGTCGCTAAATATCGGCTGACCAAGAATTTTCTTTTTCGTAAGACCGCCACCATTAGCACTACCTGGCGTAGGCACCAACTCATAGCCCCATTTAGCTGAGCCGTCCAATTCACGGCCAAACGCAATATTTGGGGCAGGCTGTTTCTTCAGCGAATCCGCCATGCTTGCCGACTCATCTAATACTCCGCCTTTGAAAAGATACACTACACAGCCTTTGCCAGACTCCAGACGGAAGTTCGTATGTAATTTTAGTCTTTCTTTATCATCGTTAGAAAGACCAACCTTGAACGAAAGATCCTTCACCAGCTTATCATATGACTTGTCACAGTAGACGAGTTGATAACCATAGGCAGGTACTACTACATTTGAAGGCAGCTGCCACGCGTTTACAGGTTGACCGTTTTCATTTATTTTTGTACCTATTTTGTAATTAGCAAGGGAAATGGGCTCAGAGGTCGTATTATAGAGTTCCACCCAAGAGTCTGGAAAATCGTTCAAATCATCGAAAACCTCGTCGATATTCGACTGCATCAACTCATTAATGACAAGCGGCGACTGAGCCGCAACAGGTAAACTAGTTGCTGTCATCATCAAGACGGCAAGCATCATTTTCGAAAGATTGTTCATTTACTGTGATAAGAAATTATACCCTGCATTGGGCTCTGGAACACGGAACCAATGGTAAAACCAAGGGGAGCTGCAGCCTGACGCAGTTCACGCTGATAGGCCCAGGCAATGCTGCCCACAAACGACACAGGCAGGTCACGACGGCCGTAAGGAGCAATATGGGTTGTGAGGAATTGACTGAAATTATCGACTACAAGGGATCGCATGCCTGGAGCATCGAGATGGCCATGAATGAAGTCGGAGAACGATGCCAGGAATCGGTTAGCCTGTGGCTGACGGTAGACGCGCTCTATGATATGAGCCAACGACAAACCCGTCTCTGTTTCGAAATCTGCTTTCAATTCTTCTGACAAAAGTCCACTGTACAAATCATGTACGAATCGCTTTCCAAGAACAGCTCCGCTACCCTCGTCACCAAGAATATAGCCTAGTGCAGGAGTGTTTTGAAGAATGTTCTCACCATCATAAAGGCAAGCATTAGCGCCAGTCCCTAACACACAGGCAATACCGCAGTTATGCCCGCAAAGTGAACGAGCGGCACCCAACATATCACTATGAGCCTCGATCGTATCTGCAGAAGGCAGTGCATTGTGCAGCAACGACCTCATAGGAGCCTCCTGCTCTGGACGAACGCCACTGCCATAAAAATAGACATGCAGCTTTCCTGTATCATAGGTTTGGCAGGCCTCCACACGAGCACTTACCTCACCAAGGATTGCCTTGATCAGGTCGCGACTTTTATGATAAGGGTTGAGTCCCTCTGTGGTGAAAGTGGTCTTAATACTCCCCGAGGTTGAAACTACACTCCAGTCGGCCTTCGTGCTGCCGCTGTCAGCAATCAACAACATAATTCTATCTATTTTATTATTTCCGGCTGCAAAATTAACAAAAATCCGTCAAACACAGAAACTTATTGTATAAATATTTGCAGGATTACCATTATTTTTGTACTTTTGCAGTGCAAAACAATGAAGAACCCAATGAAAAGATTCACACTGATGATGATCCTCCTGGTGGGGATACTGACAGAAACCAATGCCGTTCTGAAGGAAAAGGACCTAAACCGGACCCTTACCATCCTTCAGCAGGAATTGGCGCAATATGAAACAGAACTGGTCACTCGCTCGACCATGCTCAAGCAACGCAACAAACAGATCATTCAGGAACTGGTTAGTACGATGAAGCGCGCCGACCAAAACGCATTGATGCTCTACTCCCAGCAGCAGGATAACGTGTTCGACTTGACCTATGCCTGCCACGAGGCAACAGAACAGTACCGCCAGTTCCACTCCCACCAGTTGCCTTTTACCACTTTCCTTGCACGCAGCGAGGCCGAGATAGCGCGCTACGACAGTCTGATAGGCAGTCTGCGAATGATGCCCGTACAAATATTAGGACCTGATGGAGCCATAAAGCGTGACTCATGCATAACTTTGGCTACTAATATTCGAAGCATACTTAGCGAAGGTTCTGGTCAACTGGAGCAATACATTAATTATTACACCCGAACGGAAAAGCGGTTGAGCCATCTGAACGACTATGCCCAAAAGCGATATACGGACATCCAGATGAGTATATTCGTGAATGGAGGGTCGAACTATTTCACGCTCCTGAGCCGTCTGGGGCGCAACTGGCGCATCCTGACAGAGGCTGTGAAGAAGAAATACACACTGAACGCCAATGCCAACAGCGACTGGAGCAGCTACTGGATCCTAGGCACGTTTATTGCCATAGCAGCCTTTATCATATTGGCTATTGTCCTCAACCTGCTGTTTTTCCGTTTCTTCATGCCCAAGCGATTCGATACAGAGGAGTTCCGTAAAAAGCGTACACCGCTGATCATGGCCACCACCACTGTAACTTTCGCCTTAATCCAGGGAATCTTTGTGAACAACACAGGACAGAATTTCCTCGTAATGGCATCGGGCCTGTTGGTGGAGTACGCTTGGCTTCTGGGCGTCATTCTCATCTCACTGCTTTTACGCGTAAGTGGTCAACAAATACGTAGCGCCTTCAGGATCTACTCGCCACTACTCACCGTGGGATTCATCACCATCGCCTTCCGCATCATCCTCATTCCCAATGAATTGGTGAACATGGTGTTCCCGCCTGTGCTGCTCACATGTGCCATCTGGCAGTGGCTGGTCATCCGCAAACACAAGCGCAATGTACCTCGTTCCGACATGTTCTATACATACATGTCACAGACCGTCTTCGTCGCCTCCGTTTGCTGTTCATGGGCAGGCTATACACTGTTAGCCGTACAGTTGCTCATCTGGTGGATCATGCAGCTCACCTGCATTCTCACCATCACCTGCATAAGCCTCTACATCAAGAACTATGCCGAGCGTCACGGCCTTGCTCAGAAACCTTTATCCAAGACGTGGGTCTATCAGCTGGCCATGCAAGTGGCTATGCCAGCGATGAGTGTACTCTCCGTGATGCTGAGCATCTGGTGGGCAGCAAGGGTTTTCAACCTCAGCGAACTTTGCTGGCGCATTTTCAATTACCAGTTTATTAACCTTGAAAACCTAAAGGTGTCAATAGTAAAGTTGACTGTGGTCATCTGTCTGTGGTTCCTCTTCCGCTGGATAGCCAACACCATTCTTGGTCTTCTCAGGATGCACTATGTTCATCGTGACCCCACGACTGCCGCTTCAAGAGAAGTCATGGGAAGAAATGTGATTCAGGTGCTCGTATGGGGTATCTGGCTTATGTTCTCGCTCTCAATTCTCCATATTAGCGTCACGTGGCTCGTTGCCATCTCTGGCGGACTCTCTACAGGTATCGGTTTCGCCTCGAAGGACATCATCGAGAATATCTACTACGGAGCCTCACTGATGGCTGGGCGTATCAAAGTGGGAGACTGGATAGAAGTTGACGGAACAAGAGGCAAGGTACGTTCCATCAGTTACACATCTACAGTCGTAGATTCCCTTTATGGAGAGGTGATAACTTTCCAGAATTCACAATTGTTCAAGAGCAATTACAAAAACTTGACGCGCAATCACGGCTACGTGCTTGTCGTCATACCATTCAGCGTGGCTTATGGCTCAGATCTGGGACAGGTATCTTCACTCGTCGAGGAGGCCGTCAGCACACTTCGTCACCCAGGGACTGACCGATCGAAACCTGTAAAGTGTGTTGTATCGGAGATGGCTGACTCAGGCATCAACTTCAAGTTGTTCGTCTGGGCAGAAGCTCCCAAACGGGCGTATGTCATCAGCGATGCGCTAAAGTGCATTTACGATACGCTCAACCAACACGGCATCGCCATTCCATTCCCGCAGAGAGATGTGCGCATTGTGAAGAGTTGAAAGTTTTTAGGAAAATATTTGGTTGTTTTGAATTAATTGCGTATTTTTGCACCATTGTTATGAATAACAAAGTTACGATCATAGCTGGTCCATGCGTCATAGAGTCGGCAGAGTTGCTTGATACTGTGGCGCGTAAGTTGGTGGAAATCAACACCAAACTGGGCACTTCAATCATCTTCAAGGCATCGTTTGACAAGGCTAACCGCACCTCCATTCATTCCTTTCGAGGACCAGGACTGGAGCGCGGACTGCAGATGCTTGGTGACATAAAGAGTCGCTATGGCCTGAAGATATTGACCGATATTCACGAATCTTGGCAGGCAAACCCCACAGGAGAGGTATGTGACGTGCTGCAGATTCCTGCCTTCCTCTGTCGGCAGACTGACCTCCTTGTAGCAGCAGCCAAGACTGGACGGACAGTAAACATCAAGAAGGCACAATTCCTCAGCGGACGTGATATGCGCTACCCCGTCGAGAAAGCCCGTGAGGCTGGTGCCAAAGAGGTTTGGCTAACTGAACGCGGCAACATGATGGGTTATAACAACCTGGTCGTTGATTTCCGCAATATCCCTGACATGCTGGAGCTCGTGCCGACAGTCATCATGGACTGCACGCACAGCGTCCAGCGCCCAGGTGGCTCTGACGGGAAAACAGGAGGCGACCGTCGTTTTGTGCCACAGATGGCTCTTGCTGCCAAAGCCTTTGGGGCCACAGGCTTCTTCTTCGAGGTGCACCCCACCCCAGACCAAGGGCTCTCAGACGCAGCGAATATGCTAGAGCTCAGCAAGCTTGAAGGACTGGTAGAAAAGTTGATTAGACAATGAAGACATCCATAGAACTAGCGATACAGTGCTTTAAAGACGAAGCCGCAGCCGTGATAGGGCTGACGGAGAAGCTTGACGGGGGCTTCGAACAGGCTGTTGAGTTGATGTACAACTGCAAGGGCAAGGTGATTGTCACAGGTGTCGGCAAGAGCGGACATATCGGTGCCAAGATTGCCGCCACCCTCTCCTCCACAGGCACGCCCTCGTTCTTCATCAACCCACTTGACGTATTCCATGGAGACCTCGGTGTGATGACACCTGACGACGTGGTGCTTGCCATTTCCAACTCAGGGCAGACAGACGAGCTGCTACGATTCATTCCCATGGTACTCCACATGCAGATTCCCATCATCGGCATGAGTGGCAACCCAGAATCACTGCTGGCAAAATACTCCACCTGTTTTCTCAACGTAGGTGTTGAGAAAGAAGCTTGCCCACTGAACCTCGCACCCACAAGTTCCACGATGGCTCAGATGGCAATGGGCGACGCTCTGGCTGTAGCACTCATTGAGAAGCGACATTTCCAGCCGCGCGACTTCGCACAGTTCCACCCAGGCGGTGAACTTGGCAAACGCCTGCTGACAACGGCTCAAGACGTGATGCGTTCCGACGATATGCCTATACTCCCACCAGAGATGCATCTTGGCGAGGCCATCATATTAGTAAGCAAAGGCAAACTTGGACTGGGCATTGCAGAAGTAGATGGACAGATTGTCGGCCTCATCACAGACGGTGACATCCGCAGGGCTATGGAGAAGTGGCAGGCGGAGTTCTTCGACCATACCGTCAGCGATATCATGACCCGCTCACCAAAGGTCGTGAAGGCTGAGACGAAAATCACTGAGATACAGAAAATCATGAATCAATATAAAGTGCACTCCGTACTGGTTATCGACGACGACAACCACCTGTTAGGCGTTGTTGACCACTATTCGTGCATGATTTAAATATAGGACATTGATCATTAAGATTGATATGAGAATTAAGAAAACACTCATTGCATTGATGTTGTTGCTACCGATGGCAGTAGTAACTTTACAGATGTTGCCGTTGAATGCGGCACCAACCGGCTATTTGTTCAAGACCCTCGAAGCCCGCGACGGACTCACCGCTAGTCAGGTGAACTGCATACTCAAGGACTCCAGAGGCTACGTATGGTTCGGCACTCCAGCAGGGCTCTACCGCTTCGATGGCTACACCTTCCGTAACTTCCAGAGCGACTCTCAAGACGGCTCCTCGCTGAACGACAGTTACATCAACTCCATCCAGGAGATGCTCGACGGCAACCTGCTCATCGAGACATCATCAGGTTACTGCATCTACCATCCTCAGACGGAGACGTTTGAACGCGACATGAAGCAGACCTTTGCCCGCATGGGCATAGAGACCATCCCCAGCATCGTATTCATTGACCGTCATAAGAACCTTTGGGGCGCTATACCAAACAAGGGCGTAGTCTGCTACAACCAGCAACAGCAACTGCTTTTTGAGTTCGGCTACACCAACGATGCCCAGGGAATACCGCAGGGAGTTGTATGTTCTATCAGTGAATGTCGCGACGGTGCCGTTATCGTCTATGACGACGGACGACTGGTTTGCTGCGATGTTATGCACCAGCAACATACGGTCTGGGCTACAGACGGGCTGCCTTCTCTGAAGAACAGACGTACGAAGTCGCTGAAAGCCTTCGCCGACCAGAAGGATAACATCTGGCTCTATGGTCAGGGCACATTATACATGTATAACAAGAGTGCCACAGAATGGAACACCTCCATCGGTGCGTCACTGGGGCTGACAGGCATTGGCGTCGACCGTAACATCAATGGTATGGCAGGAGACCGCAGCGGCAACATCTGGATTGGTAGCGATCAATTAGGACTTCTGAAGATGGACATCAACACCTATGTGGTGGAACCCGTCCAACCACGTAATATCAACGAAAACCCGCAATTCGTAGAGAAGGTGAGTATTCAGAGTGTCTATGTCGATGATACCGACCTGCTATGGGTGGGTACTGAGAAGTCGGGTGTAGCCTACTGCGGACAATATATCTATCGCTTTGGAGCCCGTCATCTGGGTGACGTCACAGCCATCGCACAGGATGCCAACGGGAACATCTGGTACGGCACCAGCGACAAAGGAGTCATCGGCTATGAAGGCACTCTGGCCAGCATGAAGGTGTCGTGCATGGCAACCACCCCAGACGGTAGTCTCTGGATAGGTTCCAAACGCAACGGACTCACACGCATCAAGAACGGCACGTCTAAGATTTACTCTCTGGCTACCGACAGCAGCACCACACTTATCGACGACCATATCAACGCCCTCTGCACCGACAAGATCGGCAACCTGTGGATTGCCACCAACGGCGGTATGCAAGTCTACAATCCGAGAATGAACACCTTCTCGTCGTACACACGCGAAAACGGCAAGCTGAGCACCAACAACATCACCAGTCTCTTCTATAACAAGAACGGCAAGAGCAACGACCTCTACATCGGTACGGCCGAGGGGCTCGTCATCCTGAATCTGTCAACTACAGAAAAGACTGTGCTCACAGGAAACAAATCCAATATCAAAACGTTCACAAACAACTACATCACCCAGGTGCTTCAGGACTCCCGTGGATTAATTTGGGTAGGTACGCGCGAGGGTCTGAACATTCTGAACCTCGAGAACGACTCACTAAACTATCTGACAGAGAAACAGGGTCTGAGCAACAACAATGTATGCGGTATCGCTGAAGATAAGAACCACAGTATCTGGGTGACCACCAGCAGTGGTGTCAGCCGTATCGTCGTGCAGCGTAACCATGAGGAAGGAACGACCAACTATGGACTTTATAACTACACCACCGCCGACGGACTGCAGAGCAACGAGTTCAACCACGGATCCATCATCACCAAACAAGACGGCGACGTGTTGCTGGGCGGGCTCTATGGCGTGAACTGGGTATTACAGAAATCTTCCGATGACAACAATTCTCTGCCGAGAGTTATGCTGACACAACTCTATATCGGCGAAGAGGAGATTCTTACCGGACACACTTACAACGACCGCATCGTACTTCCACAGGCCCTCAACGAGACCAACAAGTTGGAACTTGGATATAATCAAAGTACTTTCACCATCAAGTTCGCAGCAGGTAACTACAATCAGAGTGAGCGCCTGCAGTTCATGTATTGGATGGAAGGTAAGGATGAGGACTGGCGCAACGGTAATGCTCTTACCCACGGTGTCACCTTCCACGACCTTCCCAGCGGCAAATACATCCTACACGTGAAGGCTGTCAGTGCCGAGGGTGCCGTCAGCAACCAGGAACGGATACTCGAGATAATAATCGCCCGCCACTGGCTCCTCTCCTGGTGGATGCTCGCTGCCTATGCCATCATTCTCATCGTCATCATCTACTTCTGGAGAGTAGGACTCAAGCAACTCTCTGTCATCAAGGCCAGGAAGAAGGCCATCATACATGTGCTGGCACTCCAGCGCGAGGAGATCAAGGCAGCCAGCGATGATCTGCGTCAGCCCATGGCCCGTATGACCTCCATCATCGGCAACCTCTCTGAGAAGGAGAGATCGCTTGAGGAGCGTGAACAGCTGAATGCCCTCCACTCTCAGATGCTGCAGATCATCACGCGCGTCAGCGACATGCAGACCCATCTCGAGAATCCTGAGGAAAGGGCCAAGAATACCGTCCACGACCGTTTGGAGCTCAACGGCCGCGGAGAGATCAACCTGCCCGATATCGTCAGCGAAGTACTCACCTCGGATGCACCTGTATCAAGAGCTGCCCTCGACGCACCGACCATGAAATACACGGTCGTGATGATCGACGACAACGAAGATTTCCTGAAGTTCGCCACATCCAGATTCAAGTATATCTACAATTTCTATGCCTTTACCAGTTCTGAGAAGGCTGCCGCAGACCTGGAGGAGATGCAGTGCGACATCGTCGTCTGTAAGCAGGACATGCCCGGCATTACCGGCAGTGACCTGTGCAACCAGATCAAGACAAATCCCAAAACCCAGAATGTGAAGTTTGTGCTGATGACGGAAAACGTGCTGACACCTCAGGAAATGCGCTCACAGAACATCACTCTGTCGGCAGACGATTATCTCGCCAAGCCTTTCAACATGCAGGAGGCGACCATGCGCTTCAACAAGATTCTCGGTCTCGGCCCCGTCCAGATGAACAGCGACCTCATCGAAGGCGCAGAAACCCGTATGCTCGAGGATCGCAATGCCAGTATGACCACTGCTACGGAGAGCATCAGTATGGACAAGTACGACAAGGCTGCCCAAGACTTGAAGAGCAAGGGTGATGAAGACCCGATGAATCGTGTCGATACGAAAATCACGAAACGTCAGAACAACGAGCTCGTCAAACAAGAAGTCATCGAGGAAGTGCCTGAGGAGAATCAGGAAACCCTCTCCGACTACTCAATGCTTGACGCTATGGATCAGCAATTGCTGAAGAACATCGAGCAATACGTGATGCAGAACATGAGCCGCGGACAGATCAGTCTGGAGGAAATGGCCAGTGCTATGGGCATGGGGCGTGTGCCCTTCTTCCACAGGATACGCAGTCTCACCAACAAGACACCAGCCGAACTGGTGCGCGACATGCGACTGAAGCATGCCTGTATCCTGCTGAAGCGTACAAACATCAACATGAGCGAGCTGGCGACCAACATCGGATTCTTCACAGCCGAGAACTTCATCAACATCTTCAAGGAGAAGTTTGGCATGACGCCGCTCGAATACAGATTGAAACATCGTAAATGACTTAATGAGGATTTAGTAATTAGGAATTAGTAATTATGATTACTTTGTGGGAGAGATTGTTTTGGAAAATAAAGCAAAAAGACATTGTCCGGATAAGCACAGTAATCATCATTACTAATTTCTTTTTACTTGTCACCCATTCAGCAAGCGCAGAAACCAGTGATTCGCTCATACTGCGGCAGATGAGCGATTACGGTATCACATTCACCAAAGGCAACGAGGTCAGGCTCCTCATGTCAGGAAAGGAGAAATTCGCCGACATGTTCGAAGCCATCCGCCAGGCTAAGAGCAGCGTACACCTCGAATACTTCAACTTCCGCAACGACTCTATCGCCGGCCTGCTTTTCGACATCCTGCGAGAGAAACGGAAGGAAGGTGTCGAGGTGCGTGCAGCCTTCGACGGCTTCGGCAACGACTCCAACAACCAGCCCCTCAAGAAGTCACATCTGCAGAAGCTCCATGCCGACAGCATCGACATCTACGAGTTCGACCCCATCCGCTTCCCATGGGTGAACCATATCTGGCCGCGCGACCACCGTAAGATCGTGGTCATCGACGGAAAGATTGCCTATACAGGCGGCATGAACGTGGCCGACTACTATCTCGTAGGCACAGAGCAGGTGGGCGAATGGCGCGATATGCACTGCCGCATCGAAGGGCCTGCCGTCAACGAGTTGCAGCGGATATTTGCCCGCTTTTGGAAGATGCTAACGAAAGAAGAGCTGACAGACGGCAAATACTTCCGTGGTACGTACGCCGGCCAGAAGACCATCGGCATCGCCACGCGAGAACCCAACGTGACAAATAAGATCATGCGCCAGTTCTATATCAGCGCCCTCGACGGCGCCAAAGACTCCGTGAAGATCGTCAATCCCTACTTCGTACCCACGTCCTCCGTCATGAAGGCTCTGAAGCGCTGTGCAGAACGAGGGGTGAAGATGGATATCATCATGTCGTCGAAATACGATGTGCCGCTGGTTCCCGACGTCGTATACTACAACCACCGCAAGCTGATGAAGCGGGGAGCACGCATCTGGCGCTACCGCCCTGGATTCCACCACTCGAAGATCATGATGGTCGACGGCCGTTACTGCACTGTCGGCAGTACGAACCTCGATGCCCGCAGCCTGCGTTTCGACTATGAGATCAATGCCCTCATCATCGACAAGGATGTGACTCGCGAGCTCGACGACAAGTTCATCGACGACACCCACCACTGTGACCTTCTGACAGAAGAGGAATACCAGCGAAGCCGCACCAAATGGCAGCAATTCCGTGGATGGCTTGGACACCTGCTCACCCCATGGCTATGAAGCGCGACACCACCATATCGATTGCCAAGGGCATCGCCATCATCCTGATGGTCATTGCCCATGCCGAGGCTCCTGGCTGGCTATGCAAGTTCATCTTCGAATTCCACATGCCCCTGTTCTTCATCACGGCAGGATACTTCTTCTCACTGAAATACCTCGACGACGAAGCCACCTTCGTCAAGAAACGTGTGAAAGGGCTCTATTGGCCGTTCGTCAAGTGGGCCGTATTCTTCCTCGTCATCCACAACTGGATGTTCGACCTGGGCATCCTCAACGAGACCTTCGGTAATGAGACAGGAGGCGTCACCCACCCATACTCCTGGCATCAGATACAACAGAACCTGTGGACTATCGTGACGGCGATGGGCGGCTACGATGCCTTCCTCTGCGGCGCCTTCTGGTTCTTCCGCGGACTCTTCGTAGCCAGTATCCTATACCTTATTATATATAAGGTGGTGGATGCCGGTCTTTCCAGAGTCTCCCGTTTATCCAGACTCCGTGCCTTCACACCCTATTTCGTCTGTCTGCTGATGCTCCTGCTCTGTGGCTGGAAGACCTACGAGGGTCTGCGTGTCACCAATCTCATTCAGGGCGGCTATCGCGACATGATGGGCTGTTTCTTCTTCGGCTGTGGATTCATCTTCCGACAGTTCGTCGTACGCTATCAGAACGCGACAGCCCGTCTGTATGTCTCTCTCCCGATGACGTTGATCTTCGCCGTCATCGTCTACCTGTTCTCCAAATACCTGACGGCTAACATGAACTGGCGCTCTACCTATACCCAGTTCCTCTCGTTGCCCATACCCGCATTGCTGGGCTTCCTGATGACCTATAACATCAGTCGCTGGATTGACGGCACAAAGGGCCTGATCAAGAAATTCCTGGTATATACAGGCGACCACACGCTGAACATCTTCATCTTCCACATCATCTCCTACAAGGTGGTGAGTCTGCTGAAGATATGGTACTACGGACTTGACCCGCGACAGATAGGCTGTCACATGGTGATACACGACCATTCGCAGGAAGACCTGTTCTGGATTCTCTACACCGTTGCCGGTGTAGGCATTCCCCTCTTCGGCACCTGGCTCAGCAGGCTGATCAAAGAGAGAATCAGAGAATATAGAGCATCATCTGGATCTCAGGCTCACTGATGCCTTTGGCGTGAATCAGCGGCATCTCACTCCTGATCATATTCTCTTTCTTCACTCCGCTCTCTTTCAGATAGCGGTGGAAGCAGTCGGCAGCCTCATCCACATGACCTCCGAACCAGAGACAGAATCCATAGTTCAGCAAGTCGTCATTGAAGGGTTTCCCGTCAGAAATGAGCTGAGCGTAAACCTTCTCTGCCTGCTCATACTTCCCGTTACAGGTCAGCGTCCAAGCCAGGGCACGATTCACGTTGACATCGTCGGGATCCTCATAGTTCAGCCTGAACAACACCTTCTCTGCCTCGTCATAGCGCTCCAGATTCGTCAGACAGACGGCTTTGTTCAGGAGGTAGCTGCGCTTGTCTGGCTGTAGAGCCAGCAGTTTCTCGTACAAATCCAGCGCCTCCTTATGACACCCTTTTCCGAAGAGCGCCCTGGCATATCCCACCATCGCCCGTTCATTGGCTGGCTGCATTTCCAATGCCTTGGCATAATTGCCTAAAGGGTTCAGACCGAGATGGGCAGCCATCATACAATATTGGAAGTCCTGACGGTTCTCGCCGTAGTTGTTCAGCACACACAAGGCCTCTTTCTTACGGTTTTTCTTGATCAAGAAGGCAGTCACCTCGTTAAAGTAGGACTCTATCTGTGTACTTCTGAACACAGGCGATGCAAGAAACAGATAATCACGCAATTCCTGGTTGAAGATGTTTCTGAAATCCACACGCTGACGGAAGATTCGGAAGAAACGGTAGAGATCCTGCAGATAGTTCCTCCTGATATAGGCAGGCTGGTTTGCTTCCTCTTCCACAATCTCAGTGAATACAGCCTCCCCCCGCTCCATCATCTGACGCAGGTTCTGGGGTATCTGGTCCAGCACCTGATCGAAAGCGAGCAGGAAGGAGTATTTGTCACTGTCGCAGAATGGGCCACTCTTCAACAATCCCTGCAGGAAACGGTTATGCCTGTTCTTCCCCATCGCCGTGACCACCCCCGGATGGTCTCTGTAGAAGGGCACAAACCAGTTCATGATCTCGTTGAAGAACGGGTAGCGCTTCATCTGTGAGAATCCGCCGAAATAGATGTCCACCCCCTGACGCTGCATGTCCATCATCTTCTGATAGCTCTGCTCCAGCCGTTCCAGCTTCTCCTCATCAGCATCGGGATGCAGGATGTCGTTCAGTTCGTCTTCCTCTTCCTCTACGATTCCGTTTCGCGTGATGTTGAAACCCTGATTCTTCATCAGCTCGGGCAGTATCTCTTTCTGTATCGTTCTGTTGTCTTGCTCGGCGTTGATGCAATAGACCAGCTGTTTCTGCAACTCTACCAGCTCACGGCAACAGTTTTGGTCTTCCAACAACTCCTCAACCAATTTCACCTCTTCGGGATAGACGCTCAGTCCGAGCTCCGTATCCATCGAGAGAACCCATCCTATCAGTGCCCGCTGGCGCACCTGCTCGTCGGTAGCCTGACTGTAGACGTGCACCATCATCCTGAACTTGGCCATATCGAACAAGTTCATATTGGCCAGCATAACGCCACTCAGAATCAGCTGCTGGTCGATGGTGTCGACTGTCGGCGAGAGCACGATATCCTCCATCGCAGCGGCATAGCCGTCGGTCCAGACGCCTGAGGTGAGAATATAGTCGAAGAGCTCGATCATCTCCTTGTGATGGCAGGCGTGCACCTCCTCTGCCTTACCTGCGGCCTGCTCCAGCCCCGATAGGGCGACATCAGAGACATAGGCCTCCAGCCCCTCTTTGACCACCTGTGGCGACCAGTCTCGCAGTGTCATCCTTGCCCTGTCGGCCAGCGACTGCAGGAAGGGTGTGTGTCTCAATGCGTAGCTGTTGGCAATGTTGGCATAGAGGATATACATCCGCTTCAACAGGTGGTCATAGAGACCTTCCAGCTGAGGATCCTTGAACCCGCGCCGCCAGTAGTCTGCCATCACTTGGAAATCAGTCCTGATGGCGTGCAGCCTGTCTGAATTCACCTGATGCGGGTGTACTGACAGGAAGATGTCGGCAGCATTAATGGCATCGCCTAGATTCCTGTCAAGCAGTTTCTCGATAATTGTGTCAAGTGCTTCGTTCTTCAATTTTCAACCTTCAATTTTGATGTTTCAATTCTTCAACCTCCCCGCCCATTGTCTGGCTAGCTCAATGTCTTTCTCCCGAGGCGCAGTGACCTGCATGAACTTCAGACTGTCTGGCAGCCGCCTCAAGGCTTGTTCCGACACGTCGTAATGGCGGCGGATCACATCGTAATAAGGCTTCAGGCCAAGGTGGTTCAGCGAGTCGCAAGCCGCATTGTAGCCCTTCACAAGCGCCTCGCGCTGACGCTGTCGGCCAGGAAGGCTCATCACGACAGAGTCTTCCACGATGGCACCCATCCTCATGTCCAGCTTCCGGGTGTCGAGCAGTGTGTGGTGCTTCATCAGCAGCGCCTCCGTCACCTGCGGCTCCGTCATCAGCAGCGCGTCCATCTCATTGTTCTCCAGCATGTCGAGCCTCACGTTCACATCGTTCACCTGGATACGGAACACGCGTTCCGACTTCAGTTTGGCACTGTCTACGGCCATCGATGTCAGCATGTCTGTCACCGAGTAGCGTGTCATTGCCACCATCCTGTCGTCCAAGTGCTTCAGCTGTGTGATACGCTGGTTGCGGTTTCCTATCAGCAGCCAGTAGGCGTTCGTCGCCGTCAGATAGCCGATTCCCAGCTTCTCATTCTTATCCCTCTTCATCATTTCCGCCCTCACCAGGTCGGTGATGGCCATCTCCACCCTGCCGCGCTGCAGGGCGGTGTCGCAGTCCATCTGGGCCGTGAACTCCTTCAGGCGGATGTCGACGGCCGTATCGAACATCTCGCGGTCTTCTGCCACGAACAGCGGCAGACAGTCAAGTGTAGGCATCACGGCCACCTTCAGCGCCGCCGAGTCCTCGCGCAGCGCTTGTTTCTGCTGTTCCTGCCTCAGCCGTTTCGTCTCCTCGTATGACATGCCGCATCCAACCAGAAGCGCCAAGAGCGACAGTCCTATTATCAATCGTTTCATATTCGTGTGCAAAGGTATATAAAAAAAAGCAAAACACAAAACAAAAAAGAAACAAAGAAACAATGAAACATCACATTCTGTGCCATAATTCTTATCCTTTCTTCTTGTTTTACATTTCGTCAGGTATAGACCCTAGTTTCTGGCAGTCCGAACGCTGGTTTCTCTTATTAAGAAAGGTGGTTACTATAGATATCACCTTTTCGAACTCTGAGTGTGCAGCATGGTTACTGATCCAGACTAACGGGAATTCCCTGATTCCACTGCAAAGTTACGACTAAAAATCCACATCTGCAAGAAAAAACAAGTGTCTGTTATCACTTTAAGAGTTATTTGCAAATGGAAAACAATATTGTATATTATATGTTATTATAATGCTGATTGTCAGATACATTTCGTACCTTTGTGGTGTAAAACAAAATAGTATGGCATATAGATTAAGTGATTATCCTGACTTGTTCACCAAGCGCAGCGTGGCCAAACAGGTCTTTCCGCACCTGCCGAGCCGCTACGGCTGGAAGAAAATTCGCATGGCCGTGGGCGACGACCCAGTACTGCACGCAGCCTTCGTCCAACACCGAAGGTATCTGTATCTATCTGAATATAAATACCTTATGAATATATTGTAAAACAAACAGCACGCGGCCTTATGTTTCAAATGTTTCAAATGTTTCAAATGTTTCAAAAGACTTTTTGAAAATCGCAAAAATGGCCGCAGAGAAAAGAAAGATTATATATATTATAATATATATATAATCTTTAATTTATATATAAATATATAAATACTTCTCTCTACCCCCTTCCCCCAAAATAGAAACACAAAACCCTAATGAAACACTTGAAACATTTGAAACATTTGAAACAAAACATTGTCCCACGACAGTGTCCTCCTGTGCGTTTTAATAACAGTCTATAATATAAATAATAGAATAGAAAAAAGACGCTGAGGAAATAGATTAAAACTCTGCGTCTCTGTGTCTTCGCGTTCCATTGAGATTCCCTCATTCCGGTCTCCTGCGGGGGCATTCGTTAAATCTTGTAGATTTTCTCGGTGTATTTCAATGAATGTACGGAATATTTCGTATCTTTGCAACCAATATGGCAAAAGACAAGACAGCATACGTATGCTCCAACTGCGGACAGGAGTCGGCAAAGTGGATAGGCAAGTGTCCGGCATGCGGACAGTGGAATACATTCAAGGAAATCAAGATACCCGCCTCTACCCCTAAGTCAGGCGGGATGTCAGCAGGGCGTGGTGGTCTGAACATCGGCCATTCAGCCCAGACCTCAGCCGCCTCAGCCGCCAAGGTTCTCCGTCTTCGCGACATCTCCAGCCACGACGACCCGCGCATCGACCTGCACGACGAGGAGCTGAACCGTGTGCTCGGCGGCGGATTGGTGCCCGGCAGTATCGTACTCTTAGGCGGCGAACCGGGCATCGGAAAATCGACGCTCTCGCTGCAGACGATGCTCCACATGCCCGAGAAGCGCATCCTCTACGTCAGCGGCGAGGAGAGCGCCCACCAGTTGAAGATGCGTGCCAATCGCCTTGGTGGTGACAATGACAACTTCCTCGTCCTCTGCGAGAACTCCCTCGAGAACATCTTCGACCACATCAAGGCTGAGGAGCCGGAACTCGTGGTGGTCGACTCCATACAGACCATCATGACGGAGGACGTAGAGTCAAGCGCCGGCAGCATCGCCCAGGTACGTGAGTGTGCCTCTGCCCTACTCCGCTTCGCCAAGTCGAGCGGCGTGCCAGTCATCCTCATCGGACACATCACGAAGGAGGGCACCCTCGCCGGTCCGAAGATTCTGGAGCACATCGTGGATACCGTCATACAATTTGAGGGCGACCAGCACTATATGTACCGCATCCTGCGAAGCATCAAGAACCGCTTCGGAAGCACCTCGGAATTGGGCATCTACGAGATGCAGCAGAACGGACTGCGCCAGGTGAGCAATCCCTCGGAGCTGCTGCTGACACAGGATCACGAAGGGCTATCGGGCATCGCCATCTCGAGTGCCATCGAGGGTGTCAGACCTTTCCTCGTGGAGACTCAGGCACTTGTGTCGACAGCGGCCTACGGCACACCGCAGCGCTCTGCCACGGGCTTCGACCAGCGGCGGCTGAACATGCTGCTGGCGGTGCTGGAGAAGCGCGTGGGGTTCAAACTGGCTCAGAAAGACGTGTTCATCAATATTGCGGGCGGACTAAGGGTGACAGACCTGGCGATGGACCTCAGCGTCATCGCAGCCGTACTCTCGAGCAATGTCGATACGCCCATAGATGCGGGTTGGTGCATGGCCGGGGAGGTGGGCCTCAGCGGCGAGGTGCGCCCTATCAACCGCATAGAACAGAGAATCGCCGAGGCCGAGAAACTAGGATTCACGGACATGATCATCCCCAAGTATAATCTGCAGGGCTTCGACAGGAAGAAGTTCCACATCAATCTCCATCCCGTCCGCAAGGTCGAGGAGGCGCTGAGGGAACTCTTCGGATAAGATATAGGCACGGATGACACGGCTTTTTCAAAGACACGGCCTCATAACACTATAGAAAGCCGTGTCCTTAAATAATTAAGGCCGTGTCATCCGTGCCCAATAATCAGTCTTGGTATTCCGTGGGATCATCGATGCCGGCCTCGAGGAGAGCTTCATGGCGCTCGACGCAGGTGCCGCACTTGCCGCAATGCTTCTCACCACCCTTATAGCAACTCCATGTCTCGGCATAGTCGATGCCGAGTTCCTTGCCACGGCGGGCGATGTCGGCTTTCGTCAGATGAGTGAAAGGCGACAACAGACCGATGTTCACGAACGTACCTGCTCGGGCTGCCTCGTCGAAGGCATGCACAAACTGGGGCGTACAGTCGGGATAGATGGTGTGATCGCCGGCATGGTTGGCCATCATCACGAACTTCAGGCCATTGCTCTCTGCGATGCCCACCGCTATCGAGAGCATGATGCCATTGCGGAAAGGCACTACCGTCGACTTCATATTCTCCTCGGCATAGTGCCCCTCGGGAATAGCGTCGGCCCCTGCAAGCAGCGAACTCTGAAAATACCGGCTCATGAAATCGAGCGGGATGACGATATGACGGATGCCCAGCCGCTCACAATGCAGACGGGCAAAGGGTATCTCACGGGCATTGTGATTGCTGCCGTAGTCGAACGACACCGCCATCGCAATACGCTCCTGCTGGTCGTAAAGCAGCGTCACGGAGTCCATGCCGCCGCTTAAGATGATTACTGTATCTTTTTCCATTGCGGGTGCAAAGATACAACTTTTTTGCCGCATTTTGCCAACTCCGCCTTACATTATATTATGAGGTACGCAAAAAAAGTATAAATTGTGAAAATTGTGAATGATGAAATTATGAATTATGGATTTATTGTTGTAACTTTGCACTCACGTTTTGAAAGAAGTTTATTCACATCATTAATATAAATATAATATGACTATCAACGAATTCAACTTTGCCGGTAAGAAGGCAATCGTACGTGTAGATTTCAACGTACCCCTCGATGAGAATGGTAAGATCACAGACGACACCCGTATCCGCGGTGCCCTCCCCACTCTGAAGAAGATCCTCGCCGACGGCGGTGCCACTATCATCATGTCGCACATGGGCAAGCCCAAAGGAAAGGTGAACCCCAAACTGTCGCTCGGACAGATCCGTGAAGCTGTAGAGAAGGCCCTCGGTGTTCCCGTGGCTTTCGCTCCCGACTGCGCCAAGGCAGCCGATGCCGCCGCTGCCCTGAAGATGGGTGAGGCTCTGCTGCTCGAGAACCTGCGCTACTATCCCGAGGAGGAAGGCAAGCCCGTAGGTGTCGAGAAGGGCACACCTGAGTATGACGAGGCCAAGAAGGCCATGAAGGCCAGCCAGAAGGAGTTTGCCAAGACATTGGCTTCCTACGCTGACTGCTACGTGATGGACGCCTTTGGTACAGCCCACCGCAAGCATGCTTCTACCGCTGTCATCGCCGACTATTTCGATGCTGACAACAAGATGCTCGGCCTGCTGATGGAGAAGGAGGTACAGGCTGTCGACAACGTGCTCTCAAACATCAAGCGCCCGTTCGTGGCCATCATGGGTGGTTCGAAGGTGTCTTCCAAGATCGGTATCATCGAGAACCTGCTGGGTAAGGTCGACAAGCTCATCCTCTGCGGTGGTATGACCTATACCTTCGCCAAGGCTCACAACGGCGAGATCGGCAACTCTATCGTCGAGCTCGACAAGCTGGATGTGGCTCTGGGCGTTGAGGAGCTGGCCAAGAAGAACGGCGTTGAGCTCGTGCTCGGCTCTGACTGCACGGCTACCAACGGCCTCGACTTCGGTACGATGACAGTGAAGGAGGGTTCTGAGATCATCACCTGCCCCGCCAACAACGTTCCCGCAGGCTTCGAGGGTGTTGACGCAGGTCCCGACTCACAGGAGGACTTCCGCAAGGCTATCGAGGGTGCCAAGACCATTCTGTGGAACGGTCCTGCCGGTGTCTTCGAGTGCGACAAGTTCACCGCCGGCTCACGTGCCATCGGCGAGGCTATCGCCAAGGCTACGGCCGAGGGTGCATTCTCTCTGATCGGTGGTGGCGACTCTGTGGCTTGTGTCAACAAGTTCGGTCTCGCTGACCAGGTGAGCTACATCTCTACCGGTGGTGGTGCCCTGCTCGAGGCCATCGAGGGCAAGGTGCTTCCTGGCGTTGCTGCCATCAAGGGTGAATAAGTGAGACGTCACTCATACATCATATTCTTCCTGCTGCTGGCAGTACTGCCGGCAGCAGGTTTTCATAAGGTCTACAACCCGCAGGTGAAGTCGCTGCAGGTTGTAGTAAACCAAAACTGGCAGTCGCTGCCCGTCATGAAACTCAACTCCGAAGACCGTCTGCACGTCAGCTTCGACGAGCTGTCGCACGACTATCATCGCTATGTATACCACGTAGAGCGCTGCGAGGCAGACTGGACAACAGCCGGAGAGGTGTTTGAGAGCGACTGGCTGGCAGGCTTCAACGACAATATCATCGACGACTATGAATACTCCATCAACACGACGGTGCTCTACACCCACTACCGCCTCACGCTGCCCAACGACCAATGCCGTCTGACGATGAGCGGCAACTACCGCCTGCATATACGGGAAGACGGCAGCGACGAGGATATCCTCACTGCAGAGTTCATTGTCACCGAACAGTCGATGCTGCTGTCTATGGCTGCCACAACCAATACCGACACCGACACCAACGGGCGCCATCAGCAGGTGACGATGGCTATCAACTACCGCAACCTCGCCGTCACCCAGCCTGAGGAACAGATACGGACCGTCGTGATGCAGAACGGGCGTGAGGACAACTGCCGTCGCAACGTGCGCCCCAGCTATATCTCCCTCAACGGGCTGGAATGGGACCACTGTCGCGAGCTCATCTTCGAGGCAGGCAACGAATACCGTAAGTATGAGGTGCTCGACCCCTCACACCCCACTCTGGGCATCGACTACATCCGCTGGGACGGCGAATACTATCAGGTGTTCCCCTTCATGAGCGAACCACGTCCCAACTACCTTTACGACGAGGATGCCGACGGTGCCTTCTACATCCGCAACAGCGATAACCGCGAGAACGACACCGTCAGCGACTACGTATGGGTAAACTACCGCCTGAAATCCCAGCCTGGCCTCGACGGACAGATTGTCATCGACGGCATGTGGGCGACAGAAGCCGACGACACCTACCGCATGACCTACGACGCTGAAAGTGGGCTCTATACGGCCAGCATCCTTCAGAAGCAAGGATACTACTCATACCAGTATCTATGGGAACATGAAAACGGGAAGCGCTCGGTGCTTCCCTCGGAAGGTTGTTTCTATCAGACCGAGAACCGTTATCAGGCGCTGGTCTATTATAAGGAGATTGGAGCCCGCACATGGCGGGTGGTTGCCTACGGGCAGATAAAGCTCAACTGAAGCGGACAGCCTTACGAAGGCGGCTGTTTCGCTGGCGATACACCTCAGGCGTCATCTGATGTTCGTGATAGAAAGTACCGATGAAATAATTGGGTGAGACAAAGCAGCACTCACTAGCTATCTCATCCACATCCTTCTCAGTCGTCGTCAACAGACTCTCAGCCTTTCTCAGCATCAGCTTCTTCGCCATCGGACGCGGGTTCTTATAAACATTCCCCAAGACGAGTTGATAGAACGCCGGGAGGTCCATCTTCGCTGCCTCACAGAGTTCACGCATCGTCATCGTCTCTTCGTCTTTTCCCAATACCACAGGAAGGATCTTCTCCATCGTCGACATGAACTCTGGTGACAACTGACTCTGTGAGCTGGTTTCCAAACCTTTGTACTCCTCAGGCACAGGCTCCAGCAATACCGGATCCTGGCCGTTGCAGTGCTCGGCGAAGCGCCTGATTTGTCTGACGACACCGCGCTCCTGGGCATTACGGCTTGCCCGCATGCCCACATTCTTCATATAATAATAGATGTTGATGCCCAACAGGATGATCAGCACCAGCAGGAAAAGCAACAGCACACCCCTCGTGCGCCACCAAGGTTCGTTCACGTTGACCACCCACTCATATATTTCCATGTCCCATTTGTCGGGAATCATGGAGGCCTGCACTTGAATGGTATAAGATCCAGGCTTCAATGACACCAGCGGCAGATGAAGCAATCCTCTGGAATCGACAAGGCCGCCAGAGTTATAGTTGGAAAGCACCCGCCAAGTATCGTCGAATCCCAGAATCCTGACACGATAATAGGTCTGCTGCGGACGGAAATAGTTCATGGACGAGAAGGTCAGTGTCGCTGAGTTCTGGTTGTAATTCAGGTTGATTTCCTTCATTCGCGGAACAGCCATAGGCAGAATGACATTCCCGTCGACCTCTTCGCCTGTACGGATGTCATTACCATTGACTCTCAGGCGTATAAGCTTCGGGTTAATATCGTAAGCCAAATCTTCGACAATAGTTCCCATCTTATTGGGATTGAACTCAATCACATGGTCAAGCATCTGCATCACTATGGTGCCGTCTTTCTGCTTGAACGCCATGCCATTCACAAACGACTCACTGGGAATGTTGTCCCACTGGTTATAGCTGTTCACATAGCGAAGCTTGTCATCCTTGAAAATCAGGCAACTGATGCCATAGCTCGTGCCTACCCAGATGTTGTGCAGATCGTCCTCGATAATCGTGTGGATTACATTGTTAAGCAGTCCATCGCTTCGAGTATAGACCACCGGAAGACGGTCTGTCTTGCTACGGTAGAGCTGTAGCCCTGACGACGTACCTACCCAATCCCATCCTCGGGAGTCGCGGAGCACACAGTTTGCAGGACGGTTATGGTAGCTGGTCTGCGGCTCAGGCAGACTTTCAAGAATGTTGGCGAGTTCCAGCGCCCGGATGTTATCCCAGCCATAGACCTTGAAGGGTGCTGCCTTCGGACGGGAATAGAGCAGTCCGCGCTTCTCTGTACCTATCCATAAGCCACCTTGCTGATCGAAAACCATCGCGTTGATGTCTGTCTGAAGTTTCCCACCACTGGCCATCTGCAGTTCATTAATATGCTCAAGCTGCTCCGTCTTCATATCGTAGGTCCAGTAACCGTAGGCCGATGGAACATAGATCACACTGTCATTCTCAACGATATTGCTCAAGTAGTAAGGTGTCTTCAGGATGGTCTTCCACGTCTGCTCACCAATATCGAAGCGCATGAGGATGCCCGCGTTCTGTCCGTTTCGCAGCTGGAATAAGGTGTTGCCAATGGTCTTCTGAACCGAAGAACTACTATAGGTTTTCGCCTCTACAGCGTCATAAGGCTGTCCCGAGTAGCTTTTGCTCCCCGTCTCCAAGTCGGTTATCTCCAGAAGGCCATTGTCGTAGAACATCATCAGGAGGTGTTCGTCATAGTACTCCATATCCTGCAAATTCAGGTCGGTACGTACAGGATAAGTCTGCTTGGTTGACACATTGTAGAGACCTCGCTTTGTAAGCAGCCACACCACATCCGACATATCGACAAAGAGGTCGAGAACCTCCTCGTTGCAACCAAACTCCTTGAAAACTTCCTCGACAGAATCAGCGAACCCCTCTGTATACAGATCCACACAGGTCACACTGTGATTGTCCTTCAGCCACAGATGTCGTGTACGGTCGAAATAAATATGGCAGCCTCCGCTGTAGTTCACCAGTGGGTAGATGTTTTCCGTAGTGGGGTCGATATAGGTAAAGCGGTTGCCGTCATAGAAATTGATCTGTCCCATCGTCGTGATGACGAGCCTGCCAGACGTCGTGAGCAAGATAGTCTGCGCACTATTGTCGGCCAAGCCATTGGTGGCATTATAGACGTAGAAACGCTGTTCTGCACCTTGCATGCAAAGAGTGGTCACCAGACAGGCGATCACCAGCATCATCCGATTCAACATAGAACCAATATTCATAGATTACAAACAGCGGTTTTTGCGACTAATTAGTTTCTGCCTGCAAAGATACACAATAATATTCAAATCAACAAGATTTTATCCAAAAAAAACAACAAGAAACGTACGAAACCTTTATATACAAAAAAAGAGAAGCCATTTAGCTTCTCTCTTGTGACTCCCGCGGGATTCAAACCCACAACCTTCTGATCCGTAGTCAGATGCTCTATTCAGTTGAGCTAGGGAGCCTCCTTATTGGATTTGCGGGTGCAAAGGTACGAACTATTTTTGAATCCACCAAACTTTTTCCCGTTTTTTTTCAATTTTTATCGTTCCCACCCTCATTTTTCAAATGACAATACGCGTTTTATGATAGTTTTCACGGAATTCTGACGGACTGCAACCCTTGCGTTTTTTGAAGATACGATTGAAGTTGCTGAGATTGTTGAACCCACTCGCATAGCAGATCTCAGCCACGGAATTGGTACTGTCGACAAGTTGCCTGCAGGCATACCCCAGACGCAAGTCGATGATATAGTCGCTTAGATTGCGGCCCGTATGGAGTTTGAAAAAACGGCTGAAAGACGAGTCGCTCATGCCGGCAATGTCTGAAAGCTGAGCCAGACGAATCTCTTCGCGATAGTGGGCGTCGATGAAAGTTTTCACCTTCTGCACACGTCGGCTGTCGCTGGGCACTTCGATCTTGGCAAAGCTCGTGGATGACAAAGCACGGGCACCTTCACACTTCGACAGTTCGTAAAGAATGGTCAAGAACTGCATAAAGGCATAGAAACCGTCTTTGATGCTGCTAAGCGTGTCGAGCTCACGATAGACCTTCATGATGGCGTCGAGCGGGAAGCAGAGTCCTTTCTGCGCCTCAACCATCATCCGCTTCATCGAGTTGAAGGGATTACGGTCGAAAAGGCTGTTGGCGGAGAAGTCAATATCAAACTGGATGGTAATCTCGCGGATATCTTCGCTGACACACGTATTCTGTTCCCATACGTGTTCCAAATCCGGACTGGTGATAAGCACAAGATCGTATTCCCCGATGACCTCATTGGAATCACCCACGATACGGCGCACACCAGGAGCGCGCTCAACGAAATTCAGTTCGTAGACAGGATGCTGGTGGATGGGATAGGTGAACTCTTTCTTCCGGCGGTCGGCGATGTAGAGCACATCCTTTCCCGAGAGGGGAGATATTTCATGAATGATACCAGACTCCATCAGATCTTCAGTTCCTTGAGGATCTCGGACATACGCTGACGATTCTTGATCTGCATGGGCACCAAAGGCAGGCGAAGCACATTCTGGATGAATCCCATTTCAGAAAGCATGGCCTTCACACCGGCTGGATTGCCGTCGACAAAGAGCAGGGAAAACAGGTCGGTGAAACGGTGATGAATCTTACGGGCAGGATCGTACTCGCCACGCATCTGCAGGCGAATCATCTTCGAGAACTCCTTGGGCAGCGCATTGCCAATAACGGAGATAACGCCAACAGCTCCGCAGCTGACCATCGGGAAGGTGAGCGAGTCATCGCCTGAGATGACATCGAAGTCACGGGGCTTGTTCTTGATGATCTCGTCGACCTGTTCCAGATTGCCGCTGGCTTCCTTGATAGCCACAATGTTCTCACAGTCACGGGCCAGACGGACAGTGGTCTCTGCCTTAAGATTGACACCCGTACGGCCTGGCACGTTATAGAGCACCACGGGCAGACTGGTGGCTGCAGCGATAGCCTTGAAATGCTGATAGAGTCCTTCCTGCGACGGCTTGTTATAATATGGGCAAACGCTGAGGATACCGTTAACCCCCCGGAAATCCCCGGTCTGAAGTTCCTGGACGACGGCTGCCGTATCATAGCCTCCGCAACCCATCAAGATGGGGACACGTCCGCGCACCTTCTCGACAATCAAGTCTTTTATCTTCTGCTTTTCTTCCTTCTTCAGCGTCGGGGTTTCGCCCGTGGTGGCGAGAATACAGAGAAAGTCGGCACCGTTGTCCAACTGATAGTCGAGAAGACGAAGAAGAGACTCGTAATCAACAGAGCCATCTTGTTTGAAAGGTGTGATGAGAGCTATGCCCAGACCCTTGAAAATATTGCGTACCATACCGTCTAATTTCAAATCGGGTGCAAAGGTACAAATAAAAAATAAAAAATTGCAGCGTTTTGCTGCAATTTTTTATTTATTCAGCCTTAAAGAGGTCCTTGATGCCTCCAATGGAGCCTAAGAGGTTAGTTGCCTCATAGGGCAGATAAACGGTCTTGGTCTTGTCGCCCTCTGCCAGTTCCTGCATCATCTGGATATACTTCTGAGCCAGTAGGTAGTTGGCTGGATTGGTGCTCTTACCCACAGCCTCTGATATCAGTTCGATGGCTTTTGCCTCTGCTTCTGCCTTGCGGATACGTGCCTGAGCCTCTCCCTCAGCCTCAAGGATGGCCTGCTGCTTGGCGGCCTCTGCCTTGTTGACGATAGCGGTCTTCTCACCCTCGGAAGCAAGGATCTCTGCAGCCTTTTGTCCTTCCGAGGTCAGAATCTGTGCACGCTTGTTACGCTCAGCCTGCATCTGCTTCTCCATCGCGGTAAGCACGGAGTCGGGAGGTGTGATGTCCTGCAGCTCCACACGGTTCACTTTCACGCCCCACTTGTCGGTGGCGTCGTCGAGTACGGCGGAGAGCTTTTTATTAATAGTATCGCGCGAAGTGAGCGTCTCGTCAAGCTCAAGCTCACCGATAATGTTACGCAGCGTCGTCTGCGTGAGCTTCTCGATGGCGTTTGGCAGGTTGTTGATCTCATAGGTGGCCTTGAAAGGATCGACGATCTGGAAGTAGAGCAGGGCGTTGATCTCTGTCTGCACGTTATCCTTCGTAATCACGTTCTGCTTGGGGAAGTCGTAGACCTGTTCGCGGAGGTCGATCGTAGTGGAATACTGATAGCGGCCATGATTCAGCACCACAATCGACTTGGCACGGTCGATGAAGGGGATGATGATGTTAATACCGGGTTTGAGAGTAGCATAGTAACGGCCGAGTCGTTCTACGATCTTCGTCTCAGACTGTGGGATGATCACAAGTGCCATCTTCGCAAACAGTATCACGCAGATGACGATGGCAATAAGTACATAACTCATAATGTCCATAATTTAATATTAATGATTAATGTTTAACTTTCAATGCTCAAAGCTCAATGCTTAATGCTTAATGGCTTAATGCTTCAACGGTAATGATAGTGCTCTCGCGACCGACGACGCGGACATTGGAGCCTTCTGGAATATCCGTAGACTCGTTGGTGACGGCTTTCCATACGTCACCATCAATCTGTACACGTCCGAAACCGTCGGCCTTGACTGTCTCGACCACCCTACCCTGACGCCCCATGAGCGCATCGGCATTACTTACACGATTGTCCTCACCCTTATGCAAATAACGCTGGGCAAAAGGACGCACCCAGAAGAGACTGATCAACGTGAAGACAGCGAAGACCAGCAGTTGCAGATAGAACCCTAATCCACAGACGGCAGCCAGAGCTGCAAAGAATGCGCCGATGGAAAAACAGATGATGAAGAAGTCACCCGCCGTGAGTTCCAGAATCAGACAGACGACGGCTATCACCGCCCACATCTGCCACAAGTGTTGTGCTAAATACTCAATCATATCCATTTCCTATTTATGGTTTACAACTAAAGCGAAAGAATAAAATCATCCCAATCTTTGGAAGAGCCTTTTTGTCCAAACACCTTCTGGTAGAGCCTGCTGCGCGTGGAAGCGACGCTTTCCTTGGAATGGGCCGTCAGCAGCGCGATATCCTTAGGTTGAATGCGCACCTTGATGAGGAGAGTCACATGATAGTCCTGGTCCGTCATCCGGTAAAGGCTGTAGAGTTTCTCCGTGAAACCCGTATAGACACTGTTCACCAATTCCGACAACGCAGACCAGTCCTGATGAGTCAGACTGCGCCTACCGTTCAAACAGTCCTGAATGCGGTGGTAGACTTCTGAGGAAAAGATAAGGGTCTCGGCCTGCTGACGCTTCTCATTCTCGATGATGGCCACCTTATTATTATAATCGAGGGTGGCTTTCTTCTCTTCGAGCTCCAGCCGCAACAGCGAATTCTCATCGCCGAGTTTCTGAAGCAGCGTCTCCAGTTCACGGATCTTCGCCTCGTTCTGCTCGATATTCTGACGGCTCTGGGTCTGTTGCAACTCTTGCAGCGCACGTACCTTTTCCAAACGCTCCTGCAAGGCCAATACTTTCCGTCGGCTGCTCTGCACCGTAACGATGAACAGCACCGCATAAACAAGTATTCCTATGAGCATTTCGTAAATCATAGCGCAAAGGTACGACAAAAAAACGAAACGACCAAAGTTTTTCGTTCGCAATAGTTTGCAATAGGTTTATCGGTTCGCAAAAGTTTGCAAAATGCAATAAATGGCCGATTAAAACGTTATTATTGTTGATGAAACATACATTTGCACGATATCTGTGTCTGTTGGCGATGGTCCTTTCGAGTACTTTCGCTATGGCCGACGGCTTCACACTGAAGGGGAAAGTCATTGACGAAGATGGTCAGGCACTTGAGCTTGTGACTGTATCGTGCCTGGCTCAGGGCAAGGTGGCGATGACCAACCTGAAGGGACAGTTCAGCATCAACCTGCAGAGTGCAGACTCGGTGGAAGTGCGGTTCTCGATGGTAGGCTATGGTGTGAGGAAACGTGTGTTCCGCCGTCCCAAAGGGTCTATGACCGTCCAGATTGTGATGCACCCGATGGAGGCACTGCAGGAGGTCACCATTACACAGCGCCGCAGACAGACATCCCAAACCGAGCAACTTGATATAAAAGACCTTCGGGTGAATCCCTCGTCATCGGGCAATGCCGTCGAAGAGCTCATCCAACAACAGGCCGGTGTATCGACACATAATGAATTGTCATCACAGTATAACGTTCGTGGCGGATCATTCGATGAGAACTCGGTATACATCAATCAAGTGGAGGTCTACCGTCCCCTGCTTGTGAGTAGCGGGCAACAGGAGGGACTCTCGATCATCAATGCCGACATGGTGGAAAGCGTCGGTTTCTCGACAGGTGGGTTTAGTGCAAAATATGGCGACAAGATGTCATCGGCACTCGATATCACATACCGAAAGCCCAAACGCCTCGAAGGGTCGCTCACCGCCTCACTCCTCGGAGCAACGGGTTATCTCGGCTATGGCAACAAAACCTTCGCCATGAGTCACGGCATCCGCTACAAGACCAACAAGTATCTGCTTGGATCCCTCGAAACAACCGGAGAATACAAGCCAAATTTCTTTGACTATCAGACATATATCAGCTATAAGCCAAACAAAAGATGGGAAGCCGAAGTGATTGGCTATATCTCAGAGAACCACTACAACTTCACTCCCGAATCACGTGAGACGACATTCGGCACCTTCGCCGATGCGAAATCATTCAAGGTGTATTTCGACGGACAAGAGAAGGATGTGTTCCGCACCTATTTCGGCACCGCCTCCATCACCCGTTCGTTCGGTGACTCAACGAAGATAAAATTCCTGACATCAGCTTTTCACACGAAGGAAAAGGAGACCTATGACATCATGGGACAATACTGGCTGGATGATGCTCAGTCGAGCGAGAACCTTGGCGTTGGCACCTATATGGAACATGCCAGGAACTACTTGACGGCCGACGTGGTAAGCTTTAAGCTGGTTGGAACACACCGCACCCGCCGTCACGACATCGAAGCAGGCATCACCTACAAGACAGAACACATCAAAGAAACTTCACGAGAATACGAAATGCGCGATTCCAGCGGTTACTCCATCCCACATACAGCAGACCGTCTGGACCTTATTTACACATTGTCGGCGAAAAACGATGCCAAGAGCCACCGCATCGAAGCTTACGTGCAGGACATTTATCACTTCACCAAAGGAGACAACTTCTTCACGCTGAACTATGGTGTGAGACTGGCCAACTGGTCGTTCAACAAGGAGACCATCGTATCGCCCAGAGCTTCTTTGGCCGTCGTTCCAGCCTTCAACCACGACCTCACCTTCCGCTTCGCCACTGGACTCTATTATCAGGCTCCGTTCTACAAGGAGATGCGCGACACGGTGACACAGGACGCTATCACCCGCGCCGTTCTGAACGAGAATATCAAGAGCCAGCGCTCCCTGCAGTTCATCGCTGCCATGGACTACCGATTCAAGATGCTCAACCGCCCGTTCAGATTCTCTGCCGAGGCATACTTCAAGGCTTTATCAAACCTGATACCGTATAACATCCAGAACGTGAAGATTACCTACTTCGGCGAGAACCTCTGTTCCGGCTACAGCACTGGTCTCGACCTAAAGCTCTATGGCGAGTTTGTGCCAGGCACCGACTCCTGGCTGACATTCTCGGTGATGAGCACCCGACAGAAATACAACGGACAGTGGATTCCCACGCCGACAGACCAGCGATATGCCATCAACCTGCATTTTACAGACTATTTCCCTGGCACTGACCGCTGGAAGATGACCCTGCGCCTGGCCTTTGCCGACGGGCTGCCCTTTGGTCCTCCGCACCGTGGACTCGAACAGCAACAGTTCCGAGCCCCGGCCTACAAGCGTGCCGACATCGGCATGAGTTTCCGTGCACTGAAAGAGGGGAAAAACATCAAGAATATCTGGCTTGGCCTAGATTGTTTGAACCTTTTCGGCATCTCCAACGTGAATAGCTACTACTGGGTGACAGATGTCACCA
>Ga0310691_10001129_pt1 | contig 43057 bp, 28 predicted proteins | sample 176DNAGHGlowgp2_FD_203887 | JGI IMG/M metagenome (GOLD analysis project Ga0310691, IMG submission 203887) | Sheep rumen microbial communities from Palmerston North, Manawatu-Wanganui, New Zealand - 1766 DNA GHGlow gp2 (v2) (version 2) | ecosystem: Host-associated > Mammals > Digestive system >... | reverse complement strand
ACTATGTCAAATACAGAGTCACAGAGTTGGATTCCACAAACGTGGAATGGCTGATAGAGGCGGGTGACTTCTACAAGACCTATTTAGCGGCTTACGAGCAGGCACGTGCGTTCTATGAGCAGGCTCTTCGCGCTGCCATTGCAGCAAATGGGGAACAAAACACCGAAGTCTCAAAATGCTATATTAATATAGGTGAGACCTACCACTATCTGGCAGACTTCCAACAGGCCAAAGAGTATTATGAGAAAGCGCTTGCCATCAGCAAATATCTGTTCGAAGACGACAACTATGAACTGGCAGAGTGCTACAACAACCTTGGTGTCCTCTGTCAGGACTTCGGACAATACGCAGAGGCTATTGAATACCATACTAAAGCGCTGGAGATTAGGGAAAGTATCCTTGGAGAACTCCATCAGCGGGTTGCTTTGAGCTACTTTAACCTCGCATCCGCCTATAGCGTACAGGGAGACTACACAAAAGCGTTGGAGTATCACGGGAAGGCCTTGGAGATACGGCAGAAGATTTATGGCGGTCAACACCCTGAGATTGCAGCCAGCTATAATGCCATCGGTTTGCAATATTCCGATTTGTCGATGTTTGATAAGGCGCATGAGAATTTCGCTGAAGCAGCCGCCATCCAACGAGTCGTCCTGGGTGAGTTGCATCCAGAACTGGCCACGACATACACAAATGTGGGAGCAGCCTATTCGTATCAAGGGAAATACGAAGATGCTCTAAGAGAGATGCAAAGAGCCTTGCAAATGTACAACGCCGTCTTTGGGGAACATCATCCTTTCTTGGCCGAGTGCTATAACAACATCTCTGCTATATATATGAAAATGGATAAAGCAAATCTGGCAATAGAATATCTTGAGAAATCCATTTCTATAATAAAGATGTTCTTTGGCGAGAAGCATCCCCACATCTCAGTCATGCTGGCGAATCTAGGATACATCTGCGACAAAGCGGGAGACAAGGAAAAAGCGCTGGACTATTATGCACAAAGTATAAAGATGGCGGAAGCCACGCTCGCCAGTAATCATCCGTCTATTTCAGTCACGCTATCGAATATGGGGTTAGTATATATGAATCTAGGAAGATATAATGAAGCATACGATTGCTTTAACAAGGCGTTAGACATCAACATTAAGGTTTATGGAGAGGATAATGAAAGAACGGCTGACTGCTATAACAATATAGGTTCTGCATTATCCGACCAATGTAAATATAACGAAGCCATTGATTATTTCCAAAAAGCACTGACTATCTATTTGAAGATTTTTGGAGAAAACCACGATGCGGAAGCTACTGTATACAACAACATCGGTTCTAGATACAACGACTTGGCGCAATATGAGAAAGCCATAGGCTATCTGACAAAAGCATTGGAAATAGGGAAACAGGTCCTGGGCGAAGAACACACCGAAAATGCCAACACATATGTCAATTTGGGCTTATCCTACGACAACCTCGGAAGGTATGATGACGCGGTAGAAGCTTATGAAAGTGCCCTTAAGATTCTGAAGAACCGACACCCAGAGGGGAACTCGGCGTTGGCAACAACGTATGGAAATCTGGCACAGACACAAGAAAAACAGGGGAAACACCTTGACGCACTGGCGACAAATAGGATAGCTCTAGAAATGAGGCAGAGGATATATAAAGGTCCACACCGTGATATCGCTTCAAGCTATGACAACATTGGCTTTATTTACGGACAAATGGGCGACTATGACAAAGCCTTAGAATACCTGGAGAAATCCCGGCAGATGTTCATTGAAACATTAGGAGAGCACCATGTGGCAGTAGCAACCGTCTATAACAATCTCGGCAGTGTCTATTCTAAACTGGGTAAGCAAAAGCTGGCTTTGGAATACCTCCAGAAAGCACTTGCCATCAAAAAAGACCTGCTGCCCGAGAATCATCCAGACATAGCAGCCACACTAAAAAATATTGAATTAGCAAAAGCCAAGAAGTAATTTACTGTTTCATTCTTAACCCTTACCGCAAGAATGCGAAGCAGAGGTGGAACGAATCAAGAAGATGCTGGAGGAATAGCAAAAAACCACGCGCGTTTGTCATCAGGGGGCAAACGCGCGTGGCTTTTCCAGAGGCTTTAGGTGTGGTATTTGAATCGCTATGAGGTTGCAAGTTGGTTGCTCAGTCACTTGTCCTGGACCGCTCGGATGACATAACCGATATAGGGATTGGAGTCAAAGGTGACATACTGTCCTGGCAGACACCTATCGTCGTCGATGCTCGTACCGCCGATGAAAGTGGCGGCTGTGTTGGCACTAAAACGATAATAGCAACTGTTCTCGTGTTTTAATTCTTCTCCTTTAAAGCCCACGCGCGGCAAGTACAGACGAACGTTGTTGGGACCATACAGGATCACGCCGGAACCATTTGACCTGTCCCAACAGGAAGCCGCAACTCGTTTACAATTATCCAATAATTCACGCCACTCGGCTTCCGTGGGCATACGCCATGGTTCTCCAAGCACGACACGAGCAGCATCGTATTGGGTGCCGATGACAGGTCCTGCAGGCGGAGCGTTGTAATTGTTTTTCGTGTAGGTCTGTTTAGGCGAGGTCTCACCCCATGCATAGTAGTTTCCGACCTCCCATGGAGCTGTTGCCCCCACGTTCATATTGGCCCATTTCACACTCAGCCCGAGGTCAATGGCTTCCATCGTGTAAGTTTGCTGTTGTTCGCTGGAATCTTTTTCATCATCTTTGCTGCACCCTATCAGGATACCAAGGCTTAATACGGCTGTTGCCAAAAAAACGAAATTTTTCATTGCTTTATGTAGTTTTTAAGTGAACTTCGCGTCAAAGGTAGTCATAAAATGATAAAAAGGACGCCTAAAAGGAGAAAAATGAGCCTCACACACTCATTTTTCTTTCAAAACCCTTACCTTTGTCGCAGAAAAATCGAAACCTATCCGCATCATGAAAAGGATTTATGCATTCTTACTGACTGCTGTGATGCTGCTGACTGTAGGGACGCTAGATGGCACAGCCCAAGTACAGAAAGGGCGTGTGCGGACTATCGGACGTCCTAATGTGCCGGGGAAGGCGCTGGCTGGTGTGGCTATCCGCGCTCGTGGACAGATGAATGCGGTGCTCACAGATGGGCTTGGGGAGTTTCAGATCATTATACCCAACAAGAAAGAAGGGGATGCCTGGGTGCTACAAAGCGCGCAGAAAAAAGGCTACGAATTAAAGGACCATGAATTGGTCGGGCGACAACTGGTTTTCTCATCGAATGTGCCTCTCGTCATTCTCATGGTAGATATCAAACAATTAGAAGCCGACCGACAGCGTATTGAGGAGAACGCATACCGTGTGGCTGAGAGGAGCTACCAAAAGAAACTCCAGGAGCTGGAACAGCAGAAGGCGAACAACGAGCTGACAGCAGAACGCTATCGCCAAGAGCTACAAGCGTTACAGGAGAACTACGAGCGTTATCAAAACCTTATCGGTGACATGGCAGACCGATATGCCCGTACAGACTACGACCAACTGGATTCCATCGACCGCGAAATCAACATGTGCATCGAGCAAGGTGAACTAGACCGTGCAGACTCGCTTATCCATACTGTCTTTGACCCTGAGACGGTGCTCCAACGAAACCGTGCCGCCAAGGAGGAGGTACAGTCACGAATCACGTTCGCACAAAGCGTCATCGACAAAGCGGTTGCCGATAGGGAAGCTATTCTGCGCGATATGGAATATGCAGCCCGTGTAGCCACGCTCGCAGAAATGCTGGCAGAGGAGTACATCGCACAAGGGCTACGTCAAGAAGCGAGGAATAGTCTTCAGAAGGCCATGGAGATTAAAACGATTATCCATGGCGAGGAGAGTGAAGAGGTCAGGCTGCTGAGAAATAAGATTACAAGCCTGGAATACCAAGAATAAGATATTCCCATGAAACATATTCACTATATAGCATACATTATCACGTTACTCCTTTCGGGTATAACAACCGCAAGGGCTCAGACACAGCACGGCTGTGTCAGGACGTTGGGACGGCCGACACAGCGCGGGCAGGCACTCAGCAGGGTGACAACACGTGTGAAAGGTGAACACAACACGGTACTGAGCGATGCCAATGGCGCCTTCGCGTTAGCGATGCCCGGAAAGAAGAACGGAGAGGCGTATGCGCTGCAACAGGTGCGGAAGGATGGGTATGAACTGAATGAAGCAGGTATGATCGGACGTCCGTTTGCATTCTCGGACAAGGTGCCGCTGACCATCGTCATGGTATCCACGGCACAGTTGCAGGCAGACAAGCAGCGCATTGAGAACACAGCCTATCAGGTGGCACAGCGGAACTATAAGACACGCATGGAAGAGCTGGAGCGGCAGCGCGATGCCGGACAACTGGCAGCAGAGCAATATCGCACAGAGATTCAAACCTTGCAGGACAAGTTCGAGAAATACCAGTCGCTCATTGATGATCTTGCGGAGCACTATGCCCACACAGACTACGATCTCCTGGATGAGCACGACCGCGAGATATGCCTCTGCATAGAACGAGGTGACTTGAACCGTGCTGATAGCCTCATCCATACCCTCTTCGATCCCTTGGATGTGCTGCGGCATAATCAGGAAGCCCTTGCCCGCATCAACCAGAGCGAGGTGGAGGCCCGCCAGTTGCTGGCACAGGCCAACGAGGAGATGGCGGCCGTCTTGAAACAGCAGGAGAAGGATGCCAATTACCTGTATCAACTTTACACTATCGCCCTGTCACGATTCGAGAACGAGAAGGCTGCACAATACATAGAGACGAGGGCGTTACTGGATACGACCAATATCACCTGGCAGAACGAGGCCGGCCTCTTCGTGGAAAAGTATTTAGCAGACTATGACAAGGCCCTGAGCTTCTACTATAAGGTGATGCAACAGTCCATACTCCAATACGGCCAGACAAGCAGGGGCGTTGCAGGAGCGATGAATAACATCGGTTCCATCTACGGGCGAAAAGGAGAATATGCACAAGCCTTGGAGTTTCATCAGAAATCTCTGGAGATGCGCAAAAGTGTACTGGGAGAGAACCATCCCGATGTCGCCACTTCATACAACAATATCGGCATGGCATATTATGCCTTAGGGTACTATGACAAAGCCGTAGAGGCTTACCTACAGTCACAGGCGATTCGCGACAGCGTCTTGAAAGAAGACCATGTGGACGTTGCCATGACTTATAACAACTTAGGAATGGTTTTCTATCACAAAGGTAATTATAGCGAAGCCTTAACTAATCACTTCAAGGCGCTGGCCATCTACGAAAAGGCTTTAGGTAAGAATCACCCTGAGACAGCAGCATCATATAACAACATCGGGCTTGTTTATAATAAGCAGCAGAAGTACAACCTGGCTCTTGACTACTACAAGAAAGCATTAGCCATCAACGAGAAAGTCCTGGGTAGCGAACACCCGCTGACAGCTACATCCTATAGTAATTTAGGCACCGTATATGATAATCTGGAGAACTATTCAAAAGCGCTGACATACCATCGTAAGGCTTTATCCCTCCGGGAAAAGTTCCTGGGCAAAGAGCATACAGATGTGGCCACATCATATAATAACCTCGGTACGGTCTATTATCACATTAAGAACTATAAAGAGGCACAGGATTGCTATCTTAAAGCGATTGCCATTCGCGAAAGGGTGTTGGGAGAAGAGCACGATTTAACAGCCACGTCCTATAACAATCTCGGCCTCGTGTATTTTACCCAAGGGCAATATGAGAAGGCACTGACATACTACAATAAAGCCGTGGTGACACAAGAACGGATATATGGACCAGAGCATGCAGATCTGGCCATCTCATATAATAATATCGGAATAGCCTATTTCCAACTTAAAAAATATAAGCATGCGTTAGAAGCATACGAGAAGGCTATTGCCATCAATGAGAAGTTATATGGGACTGAGTCACCGACGACGGCACTCACATATAATCACGCGGGATTAGCCAGCTACAAAAAGGGGAGCTACAAGAAAGCCACAGATTATCTGCTGAAAGCACTGGCTGTATATGAGAAGATATTAGACAAAGACAGCGAAACAATCGCAGAGTACTATAACAACATCGGATTGTCATACTTTGGACAGCATGCATATAAGGATGCCATTCGCTATCACCTGAAGGCTATCGCAATACGTGAAAAGATCTTTGGCCTGGAGCACCTGCAAACCGCTGACAGCTATAATAATATAGGTTGTGTCTATGAGAAGCTTAATGAGTGGGAAAAGGCGTTGGAATACTATACCAAATGCCTAACCATCTGGCAGCAGGAATTGGGCAATGATGATTCCAAAACGAAAATAGCGAAGCAAAACATCAGGAGAGTGAAAAATGCCAAAGCCCAACAGGAAGAAACCAATGAATCTACAGATAATTAGAGGTTTCAGGCCTCAATGACTTCCATCAGTTGGCTTCATTCACTTTTTGTTCCAATTGGTCGAGCTGATCTTCCAGTTCGTTCAGCTTGCGGTCCTCGAAATTAACGTGAGCCTCATATCTGCTCATCTCCTCTTGATAAAGGTATAGCTCCTTTTCCTGGAACTGCTCATACTCTTCCTGGGGCAGATCCAAGGGAACACCATTGGGGAAGTTCTTCCATTTCTTTGCAAACTCATGATGCGTCTTTCTGGCTGACTTCGGGAACAAGGATAAGCAACCCAGATAAGCATAGTAATAGGCATTGACGAAATACTTAAAACCATGAACGTGTAAATCCACCAGTTCCTTCGTGTTTACTGAATAAGCATCGTTCTCTATGATTTCCCTCATCTGTACGAAGACTTCATCCATGTCATCATACAGGGATCCGTAGTATATACCGAAAGCATCCAGCTCCTCTTGCTGTATGCCATAGTATGCCAACACATATTTCCCAGTACTGCTGATAGTGAATTCTGGCACAGGGAAGGTGCTTTTGTATTTATCAACATCTTTCTCCAGTCTCTTCAAGGTTGAAAGCATCTCATCCTCAAGGTCTTTCTTCTCTTCTTCATCCTTCACCTTCTCCATCGTAGATAAGAACTTATCGCTGTTTTCCGCAAGATCCTGACAGACATCACACAGCAAATCCACGGTTCCCATAATCTTTGCCTGCTTGGTGGCTATCTCCTCGCATGTCACATTTGCTATATGAACACACACGCCATAACCAACGCCCACGAATGCCAGCAAGACAGCCATCACGATGGCGGCTTTCGTCATCCAGTTCTTAATAGGAATGGAAGGTTTGCTCTTCAGATAGCCCTTCAAGCGTTCCACAGCCATATCGAAATAGGCGTGACCGGTAGGGGTTACAGCCTGATAGTTAGGTAGGTCTGCGATATCTGACGGCAACTCTCTAGGCCACTCAAAGCCCGTGAGCATAATCGGCACGATGTTCTTTCCGCTATCAATGGCACAGGCTACCTCCCGACGGATCCAGTCTTCTGGGTCATTACATCTGTCAAGACCGTCTTTCGGCAAGACAATGATGAAATCGGTGCAATGCCTGATCACCTCCAAGAGCTGCTCATTAAATTTGCCCGAGGTCAGCGTGTCCACATCAAAGAACACACGATAGCCCGCATTACGCAGCTTCTCCGCCACCAAGTTCGCCGTATCATACGCCGTCCTGCGATAGCTTATAAAAATGTCGTATCTATTCTGTTTCATATATTAGTTGGTATGTTCTTTTTTATCATCTTTTTTTGAATCGGAATAGTTCGCAAAATATATAATATCAGCTATTAGTAGGACAAATCCTATACCTGCACCTTTCCACCAAGAAGACAGATAGATACCTGAATGAATGCCTATTGCTATGATGATACCCAGTAAAGCCATAGCAATTGTACTATGTACATCCTCATTTTTTCCTTGTGCCCAGTCTGACAAGCTGACACCAGCGCCGATACCAAACCATCCAAACGCCAAAAATATCTCTGCACCTAACCAGAATGAATTATACCTTATTCCCAACCATATACCAAGGCCAAGAAAAATAAGAGGTAAGAGAATCATTAAACATCCACTATAATCATCTAAATCCTTCATCCGCTTTTTCTTCTTTTCTTCAGCGGCCTTGCGAGCTTCCTCATCTCTTACCCTCTGTTCTTCCTTGAGCCTTTCTTCTTCCACCTTCCGCAGTCTTTCTTCTTCTGCACGACGAGCCTCCTCCTCTTTTCGCAGTTCCTCTTCCTTTTTGCGTCGCTCCTCTTCTTCCTTCCTTCTTAACTCTTCCTGCCTTTTGAGCTCTTCTTGTCTTCTTTCTTCCTCCTTGTCAACGAAAGTCTTGCCTAAGATCTGGCAGAAGTCCTTCATCAATGTGGTTTCAATGGGATGCTCTTCTATGGTTCTGATATTGATGCTGCTGAAAGTGAACTCCAGAGCAGGAGGTAGTTCAGACCCGTCAATGATGTAAGGAATGATGGAGCCCATCGGCTTCTTGTTGAAGGCAAAAGTGACTTCACTATTCGTAAATTTTGATTTGTAGCTGTTGGCGCTTCCAAGAAACAGCATAATCTTGCTATTGATGATGGCATCAGCAAGTACAGCGGGAAATTCCATTCCGCCACCAATACCCTTACGGTCAATAAAATATGTGATACCCTGCTGATCCAATGCTGCACAAATCCTGTCAGCGACCGGAGTATCTTTACGACTGTAGCTTATAAATATATCGTATTTGTCCATCATTGATGATTGGTTTTATATTGGGATACTTATCTTTCGTTTTTGCTTATTAAATACGGTTTTTTACTTTTTTCGCGTCAAAGGTAATCATAAAATGATAAAAAGGAAGCGTAAAAGGAGAAAAATATGCCTCGTGCACTCTTTTTTCTTTCAAAACCATTACCTTTGTCGCAGAAAACATGAAACAAGAACGATACAATATGAACAGACTGAGAATAATGAATATGTTTACCCTTGTCCTGGCGTGGATGATGATGACACTACCATCGTGCAGCAAAAACGAGGACGACTCAGGTGATAAGCCCGTGAGCCAACCGTTTTCCAACAAAGTGACATACACCAAGAGCGGTGGTGGGACTGTGACGAAGTTCATATCCCTACTCCCCATCCCGCAAACGAATATCTATCAGCGCGTAAGCGACTTGACGACGTCTGAGGGACAGCTGCTGACAGACAAAAACTACGGCAATCAAGTGCTGTATATAGACCGCCAAGACTTTCCGGGAAACAGGTACACCATAGAGACAAAGTTTACCGTGACTCCCCATCAAGTGAGAGTCAACCTGTCGCAAATCAAGGACATCAAACCTTATGACCCTAATAGCACTCCATGCCAACGCCATTTAGGTGACAGGGGCGAGTATATCGTCACCTCACACCCCTATATCATTGAGAAGGGTGACTTGCTGTGGAGCCAGTCCTCCGATCTGCTCGACTATGCCCGTCGATGCTATGAATATGTAGCTAAGAATTTCAGCTACGTGAGAGGGTCGTGGCGCACACTGGACGAGATACTGAAAGATCACGGCGGCGAGTGCGGGGACTTCTCCACGCTGGTCGTGAACCTGCTGCGGTATAAAGGCATACCATCACGCCACAATATCTGTCTAAGGCTTGACGGCGGCTATCATGTATGGGTGGACTTCTACCTGGAGGGATATGGGTGGATACCGCTTGACGCCACCTACAAACACAACAACCCCAAAGGTGATTTCTTCGGGATCTACGACGGTCAATGCATCATCGTGATGCAAGACATGTGCTACGACTTTGGCGACGCAATGCCCTACGACGTGAGCATCCTACAGGATTACAACTACTGGTATTGGTGCGACGGCACATGCAATATAACAGCCAACCACATTTTCGGCCCCACGTCGTAACAACAAACGGCTACGACATTTGATCGTAGCCGCTGTGGGGGGGGTATCTGTAGACATTCTCGCCCGAAGGGTGTGATTTTTTGTCATCCATCTGTGACTCTCATAATCCAAGGGATATAGCGCGAGAACTCATAGTCCAGCTCCTTTATGGAGCCGAGCTGGTCGAAGGGACGAATGTCATGATGGATGAAATGGTCCTTGTTCTTCTTGAGGTCACCAGCATGCTCCGGATGTGCGTATTTATCTTCATTCTCGCGCGGCTTGCGATAGCCCATCAATAGTTTCTCCACGTTCCAGCGGTTGTGTTCCACACATGCCATCTCTTCCACCTCATCTTCAGAAAGGGGCCAGTAGTCACGGCTGTCATCGTCTGGTTTCAAACCACGCATTGCACGCAACGTGGCTAACTTCGTGCGAAGGGTATAGGCATTATAGAGGTTCGACCATTTCAAGGCAACCGTCAACTTACGCCATTCCTCGTTGGCCTCGCTCCAGAGTTGTTCCTTGGACATGGCATCCAATACGAGTACGCCCTTGAATTTGTTATCGGCATAGTTTGCCGTGCAATAGAGATAGTTGATAAGCTTTGCGCGTTCCAATGATTTCTCATCGGCGCTATAAGCGGTCTCGTTCATGCCAAACGGATAGATGTTCGCATATCTTCCGCCAAGGGTCTTAGACACGGCTTCGCCATCTTTGATCTTCACATATTTGTTCTTACTATCATTCTTCTTGATGGCAGCATCGGTCGTACGCAGGTTGGAAACGAAATTGTCTGAGCGGTCCTGACGAATGAACACGGGAGTCTCGTTGTCATACACCTCATCGGGCATATTCATACCGAACGCGAAATTGGTACGCTGATCCGTCAAGGCAATAAAGATGGAGAGGTATTGTTGTTCGTCCTGGGCCCATTGTCGAATCACATCCTGCACTTTCTTAGAGAAGATATCGCCTTTGATGAACTCAAATTCCACATCCAGGAACTCCTTGTCCTTGCCAGAGAAGTTGAGATTCTCATGGCGGATTCCTTGCGGTTCATTTTTCCTATCATTTGAATAGTCATGGTATTCATACGGCTGGATCTCAAAGAGATGACGATTTCTGGCAATGAAGACCGCTTTTTCCTTATCGGCATGGATATCTATGAAGGTAATGCGCGTCCGCTTACCCATCTTGTGGAAATTAGGAAAGTGGAGCACGTTGGCAGCTTCCATCGCAAATGCCACAGCGAAGTTCGTGGTGCCGACAAACACCAGATGAACATTCTTTGGATCATCTGGTTTTATTCCATCGCCATAGACCGCAGGATAGGGGATGATATCGCCTGGCTTATCCATGTCCTTATGGAAACGTTTGACAAAGACCTGCTTCGCCCAACCCATATAGAAGTTATATGGCACGAATTCAATGCCGAGGTCTCGTATCTCACTAAAAATCATGGATGTCTTGAAGGCGGCATAGGTGTCCAAGTCCTCAAAAACGCAGGTGACACGCTTGGGGCGTCCTACAACCCCAGGCTGCTTCAAGTAGCGGCAAATGCTGTCCACACATTCCACGTTGATGGCATCGTGTGCCGGCAACGAGCGAAGGCCCACTATAAAGACCTGTTCAGAGGTTTCCAGATGGATGTCTGAATAATAGTCTTTGGACATACGATGGCCATAGTTGATGATAATATGTTTCAGCTGTTGTTCGTTGAATATTCTCTTCAACTTCTCCCGGATATAAGGAGCCTCGGCTGCGCTCAGTAACAGCACATAAGCATCTGCATCCTTCTCGAAGATATGCGTGATGATGGAGGGCACCATGTCATCGTAGCCCATAATGATGTAATGCCCCGATGTCAGGTAGTGGAGGTGTCCCCCTTTATGCTCTTGGATACGCTGCTCTAAAGAATTGGTGATGATACCAATCAGAAGGCCATTGAATATGAACGCTCCGCATAAGAAGGTGAGACTACTGGCAAACAGCATCCATCCATGAACATGACCATTTACATACAGGTTGTTCAACGCATTGGAGTCTATCAGCAGATACAGCGGCAGGAGCCAACTGCTCAAGTCATGTTCCTCACAAAACGCCTTCCATTCAGTGCCCGAGAAAGCCAAAAACAGGTAAGAAAGGCCTAATACCGCTATCAAGACTACGGCAAGAAAGCCCAACTGCTGGAAAAGGCTCTTTGACAGCAGTCTGTCAAGCCCGAGCCTCCATGATCTAAGTGATGCCTTCATGCTTCTTAAGCTTGTTCGGAAATCTGTGTTATCGCGTTCTCAAGAGCTTCAGAGTATGCTTTACTATCTTTGGCAAGAGCTTCTAACTTCTTGTCAATAAAACTGTTTTTACGCTTGCGCTTTTCATCTTCAAGCATATTCTGTCGGTTCTCTTTGTTGGCAGTATCCTGACGGTTCTTGTCTTCCTCATCCCATTGTCTTTTTCTCACAGCCACATTCTTTAGTGCATGAAGTTGCATGAGCGTCCAGGCGAGGAAAGCCAGTGCTCCGATGAATACGATGGCAACAACAGCGCAGCAAATCGACTGAGCGATGGCAACATCTTCGTATTTCGTGCCGGCCTCATAGGTTTCTTTAACGACAGGGATAAAACTCCCGCAAACCTTTGTGACAACAGAGTCACACAGACAAAGTAATAAAATAGGATTCATGATGATTGGTTATGATGATTGGTTTATACTTAGCTATTTATCTTTATGTGTCCAGTCACGCGTCAGATGGCTCTCAATGCGCTGGAGGGTGTAATGCATGAAGAAGAACGCAAGCCCGATTCGTGTGGTTTTGCTGTTTTTTTCGCGTCAATGGTAGTCATAAAATGATAAAAAGAAAGCGCAAAAGGAGAAAAATGTGCCTCGCGCACTCATTTTTCTTCCAAAATCCTTACCTTTGTCGCTGAAAACAGGAAACAAAACCTCATCATGAAAAGGATTTATGCATTTTTATTGGCTACAGCGATATTGCTGACAGTTGGAACGTTAGAGAGTACTGCCCAGACACAGAAGGGTGTGGTGAAGACGAAGGGCAGAATGGTGAATGGGCAGCTGCAGCCGGGCACGAAGCTGGGCGGGGCTGTCATCGCGGTGAGGGGACGCTCGGCGGTGCTGAGCCAGGGCAATGGAAACTTCTCGTTCCCCGTCAGCGGGCAGACGTTCATGCTGGATTCCGTGTGCAAGAAGGGCTATCAGCTGGTAGATGCCGAGGCGGCACCGAAGTCGTATACGGTGTCGAAGGATCCATTATATGTGTTGATGGAGACACCAGAGCAACAGATGCAGGACAAACTAAATGCAGAACGTAAGATCCGCCGAACCTTACAGCGTCAGCTGCAGGAACGTGAAGACGAGATTGAGGCGCTGAAGGAACAGCAGAAGCTGAGCGATGCGGAGTATCGCCAGCAGCTGCAGCAGCTCTATGCGCAGCAGGAGAGCAACGAGAACCTCATCAGCCAGATGGCAGACCGCTACTCGAAGATGGACTTCGATGAAGTGGATGAGTTCAACCGCCGCATTAGCCAGTTGATTCTCGATGGCAAGCTGACGGAGGCGGACTCTCTCATCAACACCAAGGGCAACATCAACAGCCGTGCTGACGCGCTGCGCCAGCATCAGGAGGCCAACGCCCAGGCAGAGCAGGAAATCGCCAAGAAGCAGAAGCAACTGGAGAAGAGCAAAGCGCTGGCACGCAAGGAGCTCGAGGACCTGGCACAGGACTGTTACAGCAAATACGAGATCTTCAAGATACAATACCAGAACGACTCGGCAGCGTACTATGTTTCCCTGCGAGCTGAATTGGACACCACCAATGTGAAGTGGCAGAACGAAGCGGTCATCATGTACCAAGGGATTCTTAGCAATTGTGTCGCAGCCCTTCCGTACGGGGAACGGGCGCTGCGTCATTGCATAGCGCAGCAGGGTGAGAATTCCTTAAACACTGCCACCTGCTATTCCAATTTAGCCGTCATCTACAAAGGACTCGATTTAAACGATAAAGCACTGGAGTCCTGTCTAAAGGCCTTTCATATCACCAAGAACGTAAGAGGCGAACAACACGAGGATGTCGCAGATTTGTATATTACTTTTGGTCTCATTTATGAGACTATGGGAGACTATTCCACTGCCATGGGCTATGCACAGAAAGCCCTCGCCATCATAGAAGCAACAGACCAGCCCAAGAAAAGGACGGTCAATCGGATCTATACAATCCTCGGCAACCTCTATGATGACACAGGTGATTATACGCATGCAGAGGAGTATCTCACAAAGGCTATGGAACATGCTGAAAGGGAATATGATGAATACACGGAAGAGCGGGGTATCGCCTATCAGAATCTGGGAGTCAGCTACAAGAAACAACATAAATACGACCAGGCCCTGGAGCTTTACGATAAGGCGTTACGCATCTATCTGAAGATTTTCGGCGAGAAACATGAAGCTGTGGGAAATATCTACAACAACATCGGTAGTTGCTTCTTAGAGAGCGGTAAATACGATGAATCCAAGCCTTATCTCCAAAAGGCAATAGATATCTTTTTACGCCTCTATGGCGAAACAAGTCCCCAGTTAGCCTTGATATATGTGAACAACGGCAGTGTAGAGGGCTATACGAAACAGTATGAACAGGCCGTTGAATACTATCTCAAAGCCCAAGACATACTCATACCCCTCTTAGGACCTGACCACCCATATATGGCAGGCGTATATCAAGGATTGGGTTCTATGTATAATGAGACAGGCAACTATGTGGAGGCGAAGAATAACATTCTGAAATGCGTGGAGATCTTTCGCAAGGTCCATGGCGAAGACTACCCGTATCGCAAAGAGATTGAGGAAGGGCTGGAAGAATTGGAACAGAAACTGCAGCAACAGCAAAAACAATAATAAGCGATATGGAACAGCAGTTCAAATACTTTGCTTTCATCAGCTACAACTCCAAGGATACGGAGTGGGGCAAACGGGTGCAGCGCAAGCTGGAGCACTATCGTATGCCGGCCACGCTGTGCAGCGAGCGCGGCTGGGAACGGACACCCATCAAACCTATATTCTTCGCACCCACAGACATCCAGCCCGGCGGGTTGACAGAGGAACTTCAGGAGCGGCTGCGGGCCTCGCGCAACCTCATCGTCATCTGCTCACCGAACTCAGCGCAGTCGGAATGGGTGGGCCGCGAGATTGAATTCTTCCATCAACTGGGGCGCACCGCACACATCCATTTCTTCATTGTGGACGGCGAGCCCCATAGCGGGAATCCTGAGACAGAATGTTTCAATCCCATTGTCAAGCAGTTAGGTCTGCCCGAGATCCTGGGAGCGAACATCCATGAGAAGATATACCGCTGGCCGTGGTTGAACAAAGAACGGGCCTATGTGCAACTCATCTCCAAGCTCCTGGGCGTGGAGTTCGATGCCATCTGGCAGCGCCATCGCCGCCTGATTATAGAGAAGGCTATCGCGTGGAGCATAGGTATCTGTGCCGTGTTGGCTACTTTGGCTGGAGTATGGATTACAAACCAACCCTTAGATGTCGCTGTGCGCCTCAACGGGGCCAGAATACAAGCCCCAACCCTGCCGCCCGTCAAGGAAGCGGTGGTGACGATGGCCCTCGACAACGAGACGAAGACGGACACGATACACACTCCCGTGGACCATGCCCTCTTCACCAATATTCCCCATCGTTTTCTCGATAAGGACATACACCTCACGGCCTCACTCCTTGACGCCAACGGATTCCCGAGCTTCCTGCCCGTGGACACCATCGTACATCTCACACGAGAAATCTCCATCAACATCTACCGCGATGCGCGCTTCTACGGCGATGTGCATTTCCAGCTCTACGACCCCATGGCGGAGCAATATCTTGCAGGGGTGAATGTGCAGGTAATGAACCAGACCTACACCTCCGACGAGGAGGGGCAGATTCGTTTCTCCGTTCCTTTGGAACAGCAACGCCCCTCCTACCCTGTCGCAGCTTCTATACCTCTATCGGATAGCCTCATCACCATGCCCTGCCACCTCGGTTCCATCCCCACGCTCCTGAAAAGTCCTAATCCTTATACTCTATAATATTCAGAGAGACATCTACCACATTGTAGTCATAGCTCTGGGTCTCAACAGTCAGGTCCTGCCAATTCTTCAGACAGCCATGTAAGAGCCTTGCTTCATCTTTGAAGCCCTCTTGGCCTTGGTCTCGGTAACCTAATATTTCGTGTGATGCATTCCACCGCAAATGCTCTGTTTGCGCGAGCGTGTCAAGGACTTTTATAATCTTCTCCTTGGCTTGTGCATGAGCTTTCCACTGGTAATATATATCATTGTTCTTGCGGAAGAGCTGATGGCCTGTTAATATGGCATATTCATCTGCGCCCAATGCACACTTGGCAAGCCTTTGCTTCGTGTGGATGTGGAAGCAGTTCTCAAAATTCTGGCTTTGCATGCGTCTCAGTTTCATCACATTGGAATAGGTGGGCGAGAAGGGTGCGAAGTCATCATCCAACTGCATATACAGACTGTATTCATCATCCCATGAAACGACATTACCCACCTCGTTTCCTGATTGTTTTTGCAATTCGCGAACAGACTTATCATAGCGTTCTTTGAACATCTTTGCCAGATTCTTTAAGCTATCACTGACTATATAGTCATACTGGTAGATGTCCTCAGTGGAACCAAACAATGTGATGGGAGCATTGAGCTCGCAATTAGCGGGCACGATATTCTGACGTTTGAAGAAGTCTTCCTCATCTTTTTTCTGCTCCGCTTCCCATAAGCGATTATAATAATGCGCAATCTTTCTGAAGTGCCCGTCCTTATCCTGGCTAACCTTTACCAAAATACGGAAATGCTCCATGTTGGGCCGATAACGTATCGCTAAACGAAGGATGCGGACACCAAGTGCGATATTCTGTTCGTCATCACCGGTGGCTACAACAGCATAGTTGAGGTTCTTGACCCATTCTGTCAACTTCTCATAAAAGTACACACTCTGGCAGTCCATTTCATGCAATGTGATTGACGAACTCTTTTCGATATCATCCTTGAACGGCATTGCAGGCTGTATTGCTGGAGCATTTGCCCAGAAGACGCCAGCCAGATCTGGCATATTCTTATCCACCACATTACAATGGAAGTCGGAACGCTGAACATTCTCCGAAGAACTCCCGGTTTTCACGAATGCACCGAATTCATACAAGAAACGAACGACATCAAGACCTACTTGTCCGAAGCCCACGACCAACGCATTGAAAGGTGACGAGACCGTTGCATCGTTCTCTATCTCCACATAGTTAACGGGTTGTAATTCAGGTTTGTGCTTTAACAAATCTACACAGAGTCGGGAAGAGTCCACCACCTTGACTTCCAGACCTTTTCTCGTTTGTTCGTTTTCTATCACGCGATGAATACTATTGCTACGGGTATGGCAGTATAATACCACTTTCTTTTTATCAGCCTCCCCAACAATAAACTCATTGATTGTTTTGTCAGCTCTCAAATTCGCCACTGATTTTATGTTGACTTCTTCATCGTCTGACAAGAAGAATATATGGAGTTCCTTGCGCGTCTTCCTTTTAATTATACGGCAAAGGTTACTCATGTTCAGTTCACCCCTTAGGATATCTGAAAACTGGCCTTCTTTGACGATGTCGCCCATCCTTGACAATTTGCCAAAAGTACTGGTCGTTAGGCAGTCAAGTTCTATCAGACGATTCAAGTCCGTGTTCTTTAGTGATAGGAAATTAAACAAACGGTCCATCCCATTCCGCGCACTGGTCGTTTCATTGTCGCTATTGGTTCTTACTACGACGATGCTGAAATTCAGATCTTCTGAATGACGCAGCTTGATGCTTTTTGCCAACTGATACGAGGCTTCATTCATCCCCCAGAATACATAGGTGTTGTCTTTCTTGCGATACAGCCATGCTGAGAAGAACATCTTAAGCCCTGCAACAACATTATAGCCAAAATGCTTTATGACAAACACCATGCTAACGAAAGCTCCTAAGAAATGCGCTAACGAAAAGCACGCCATAAAGGCTGTATTCTTATAAAAAGCATCGTGAATCTCACTAACATCGCTGCTCAAAATGAATATGCCAAATGCATGTAATACCGCCATCGGCGCATTCGTGAGCAAAGATAACGGCTCATTTGTGTACATACCCACATCATACACGGCGAAGCCAAAGAACCATGTTATGACAAACAGAACGGGGAGGTTTCGACTAAAAAAAGTCCAAACACATTTGTATCTGTTTGCGATCAGTAGCATGGAAAGTGCAAGGACAACACTCAACGCGCCGCACACCACGGCATGGCTAAAAAAAGCACATAAGTCAGCACAACTTTTCACACCATTGTGAATGCAAATATTACATGTGCTAATTGCTGTAATCATATTCATCATCGTTTTCCGTCGTTATTATATATCACTCTATGATGGGTCAGGCGCATATAGCCTATCCTTTGGATATCTTGTACCCCTTTGCGATGAGGAGGCGGATAGTTTCTGTAGCCATCAGGCGATCGTATTGCTTCTCCGTATCGGGCAACTGAGCGTATGGAATCATATCCGGGGTTTGGAGTTTATGATCATCACGCTTGGGCCCATACGTCCAGCCCTCGCTTTGACGTTCCATCGCCCATACCTCATGAGCGTTCTCTGCGAGTTCTTCTCCAAGCTTCTTCAAGTCTTCAGAAAGTTGTACCACAGAAAGATCTATGGGTGCAGGATGATAAGTTGTTTCTTCTACGTGAAACGCCGTCACACAATCACTGCCATCAGCCACCCACTGATCGAGGAACGCTTGTAAAGAGTATTCTTGTACGACCTGTTTCAGGGGATTGAAAAGTGTAATACGCTGAGTGGCCTTGTTGACCATCGTGATGACAGAATAGACAAGTTCCTCTGCCTCTGCAGCAAAGAACCTCGCACTAATGATAGGCATCACGATGCCACCTTTCCCCACAGCCGCAAAAATGGCCTGAGGATTAAAGTCATAGCGATGATATACGCGCAAGCCTGCCTCCTCAAGAGTGGCTGCTTGGATCTTCTTATGTATTAGCGCGTAAGCAACGCATTCTTCATAATAGTTGATGTTCGTCATGGACTCGTTAGTAATGATTTTAAAGAGAGAAGATGAGCGGAGGGTGTTGGCCTCCGCCCATCTAAATGAGACTTAGAAAATCAGCATATTGTACCGATTATATACACGTCCAAGATTCTTGATCTTAATTCTAAAAGGACCCGTCCAACGCGGATTGAAGCTAACCACACAGTCGTCGGAACCATCGTTGTCATAAGTAATGAGATTGCCATTCTCGTCGTAAACATACAGGTCAAGGTCTGTATCGCCATCACCACTAACAATAACGGTTGTAGATTCACCGCCACGGCAACGGACAGTATAAATATCCGTACAGCCAGCATTTACACGATCGGAGTGTCGAATTACGCCATTCACCGGGCTACGTGAAGCCTTCTTCGCATCGTTGATGAGTGCAAGCAGATTCTTGTCACCTGCTGCAAATGTGGTTGCATCTTCAAGGATCTTAGCCTCGTCAAAGGAGACGACATCAGTCTTGGTGATGTTATCCGGCTGCTTGGCATCGCCCTCAGAAGCCTTCTCACGAGCTTCCGTGGTTACATTCAGCTTCTTGTAGATCTGAACGGCCTGAATAAGAGGAAGCGCGGTCTTGGTGTCATAACCATACTTCACCAGCTGGTTCGCAAGTGCGAGTTGCTGAGCGACATCAGATGTAGCCTTTGCATCAACATCTGCTGCGGGTTGGTTCTGTTCCTGTGCAAAAGCGGAAACAGAAACGAGCATCATAGCTCCCAATAAAATTTGTTTAAACATATAATTGATTTTTTGTGCCTATTGTCTCTCGGATTCGGCATTGACATTGTTTCAATTATAGAGAGACTGTTGTCAAAGACAATTATAATTGTTTCTGGTTCTCGTATTGATTACGGTTTCATGCCAGCGCTCGGTGGGAGCGCGGTAGAAGCACCGGCTGCCGGAGGGGTCGTGGTTCCACCAGCGGCACCACCAGACATACCTGATTTCTGGCCGCTCGCACTTATGCTCTGCATAAAGCTTGAAGACTGGACACCTGTCGTGAGACCAGACTTGACAACCTGTTTGATGAGCGTATTGCCATGCTGCTGCCATAAGGTCTTGAAATATTGGCCTACGGATGCATTCTGTTTCTGCAGCTTACGCATCTGGCGGTAATCCTTATACCACTGCTTCATCTTCTTGTTCCGGTCCTTGTCATTGACAAACTGACAAGTCTCACGCATCTTCACCTTTACATTATATTCGCCTGTACCCCACATACGCTTTCCACCGGAGATGGGCATATACGAACGAGGAACAACGAAACAGTCACCTTCGATGTCGATGAATGTCGTGTCACGCTGCAGACCTGCAGCACGATTACGCTCAATCTGTCTGCGGGAATAAATGAACTCTGGAGCTGCGGAAGTGACGTCTATATTGAGCTTGAACTTACCCAATTCCACATTGTCCATGACCATTACAGCCTCATTGATCCATGAAGAGGACAGTGTCATTTCAAGAGCAACACGTAGGTTCTGTCGCTCATCGAATGAGAATGAATTATCGCGTTCTGATGTTTGTCCACTCAACAGGCGAATGCCATTGGCTTGGAGATTCGGCAGGTGACACTGATAAGGATGGAAGATAAGTGTATCAAGCACAAGATTGAACTTGCTGTGTTGGAACATGTGATCAAGACGTGTAGTGTCGATGTGACACGACATATACAAGACCTCCTCGCCATCTCTCGTGCCACGCAAAGAGATACCATCGAAATTAATGTTTGATGGATCTAACGCGCCTAAAGTGGAGACTTCGCCATAGAAATCCTTAAGGCCCTTGATGGAAGTGATGCTATCCGTGTAGTTACACTCACGTTCAATCATCTGGCGCCATTCTTTTTTCTTTTTTTGTTTATACTGGATGGCATTGACGATTTCCGTCACGGCGACATCGATGATAGCCGAGGTAGCCCCAGCTAGCATTGAACCGCCAACAGCAGCCAGGATGCTACGTGTGGCTCCGCCCTTAGCCTGCAGTTCTTCGACAATCTGGTTCACCTTCTCTTGAGAAGCTGGTTTCATCTGGTTCACACTCACTTCCCAAGAGTCACCCAAGGCCCCATTGGGTCTGTCACCTCGTGGTGGCTGGGCCATACCAGCCAAACAACAGAGGAATAAAGAGAATGTACAAAAAAGTTGTCTTTTCATATCTATTTTTAAGAATCCATTATTATTCTAATGCGTCAATTAATATAAAAGCATCGCGATAGCTGGGCTCGCTAAAGTCAGCTCCGATGTCATCTGCATCGACCTCCAAAGCCATCGTTGCTGGATTGAACACCAGATGTGAGTCGCTATCGCCTGCGGTATAGTCCTTCATTTCCCTGCGAGCATCGTAAAATGCCTGCGTGATGGTATGCCCCTCACTCAAGGACTTGTGGAAATTGGACATAAAATAGCACGATGCCAGATCATCAATGTCCCATAGTGTACAGATAATAGCCTGAACGCCGGCATTCTTCAAACCTCGCTGAATACCATAGACACCATCTGCTGTGACATATCCCAAACCGGTCTCACAACAACTGAGAACGACAAGTGCCGTCTGTGACATATCAAGAGAAGATAATTCTCGGGCGGAAAGAATACCGTCGTGAATGTTGTCATCAAAAGCTTCGTCCCTTAAATGATGCTGAATGCCCGACATGGCAAGGAGGCTCTCAGACAAGGACATATCCGCTGCACATGGCTTCAGGTCCGTTCCCTGAGGAACCGATGATGCGCCAAAATAGCCATGCGTGGAGATATGAATAATCGGGAATTGGTTGCAACACTGCATAAAGCCTGTCTCCGTAGCCCTATCCGCGATAAGCAACGAATCCTGTTTGTTATTGCGTGACAGCATGATGCCTTCAGCTTCCTTCAGCGAGTTGTCGAGATACTGAAATCCAATTCTTCCCAGATTACGCAAGAAGTGAAACGCCAATGTATCATTTCCTGTCTGCAAGGCACCAGAAGCCTTCTGATAGTTGACTCCGCCTACAATGAGTGCACGTTGACTTTGAACGCCGGATGCCTTCTCCAACAAACGGCGCGTTGAGCTGAGTCTATGACACGTTACATCCGTCATCTGCTTAGGCAACAGATATTCTATAGCTAATTGGTGAACATATCCGTCGGGGGCAAACCAAATCTCGCGAACCTTATTAATAGCCGTGATAAGATGGGCATTCCAGAGATAGCTGTTGAAGCCCAGTGAATCTCCATATAAAGAGTTCCTCAGGTGGCGGCTTTCAGAGTCGGCACCATGAACAGCACAAATAAGTTTCTGCACAGGTTCTCCTTCTCCTTTAATCTGAATCTTATACTGCATCACACTGTCAGGAGATGCCATCTTGACGAACATGGGCTTTCCTGTCTTCTTCAGCACCAATGCGCCCATCTGCTGTTGGCCATATTTCTCATACTGAATGAATTCTATAGCGCAGGCATCAGGTTTCAATCGGTTCTGTATCATCTGCCAGGTAGCATGAATCTGTTGCCGCCCTGCGCCAGCACTGTCGAGTTGCAACAGTAGACCTTTAGCAAAGAGTGTTACGTCATACAGGAAACCAGCATCCGTATCTTCCAAACGATAGCAATCTGTCACAAAAGGACGCACACGCGACCAGTACTGTTCACGTGTCTCCGAACTCATACCCAAGAAGTTAGCCAATGCATCTGCTTTTTTAAGCTTGAAATAATCCTGATAACACTTTAGAGCTTCTACCCTACTCTTCTTGCCGCCACTTTCCTCTTGAAGCATCAGAATTTTTGCCTTCTTGCGCAGCGCCTCGCCATAACACTCGGAATCTGTGCCTTGATACGATACTATCACTTCATCAATCAGCTCTTTAGCTGCTTTAAAGCCCTGTTCGTCAGTGGCCGTGCGAGCTTGACAAATCGCCAACTGTGCTTGAATGTCAAGATAAGGATCCAAACTATCGGGAGAGACGTATTTATTCGCATTCATATATGCCTTCCTCATCTCCTCATAAGCATCTGCATAATGCCTCTGTTTGTAATACAACTGCGCTAACTCTTGGGGCAGAATATAGAGATCGTGATGGGCATTCTGGTATTCGTGATGGTTTTCTGCAAAAGCAATGCAAGCCTTAAAGTATCTTTCAGCCTCAGCATAGGATTTGGGATGTTCTTCACCATCCAGATAGTAGTAGTCCCCCCACAGCTTATTGACACCTTGCATGAGTTCCTCTCGCTTACCGACATCAAGAGCGCCAGCTGCTGAGCGTCTCTCTATAGCCCCTTGATACTCATCAATGATACGCTTCAATTCGTATTTGTTGCCGCTCATAGCATAGCAATCGTTTCCTCTTTTCTTGCACGATTCGATATAAGATCGGAAGCCCGCTTCGCTCATGGTGGTCACATCCTGTGCATGCAAAGTTAAGCCATACACACAAGCCACGCAGACAGCTATTATTGCTCTTGTCTTCATTTGCTTCGGGTGTTATGATTAATGATAACAAAAGCCTGATTTCCTTTGCCCTTATTCCTCACTCGTAGCGTGAGTACATCACTCTTTTGCACGGGCGTTTGGATGTCAACGTAGATGTTACCGTCCTGCTTCTGTTTCCCCTGTGCCAAGCGCTGCCCTTTACGTAGGACCTCCGCTTCCAGCACATTCTGCGAGGTATCAAAAGGCATGATTACAAACAGTTGTCGTCCCTCACGCGACTGCAACGAATAGCTTACCGTAGCTTTCGCTTTCACACTTCGTTCTATCAGCGAATAATTGAAGTTCGGGTCTTCGCCGTTGTTGAATTCGCCACGCACTTTTGTCTCCTCATAGCCTGCTTGTCGTGATAGCATACGATTAATCGAGAACCAATGCATCGTGCGGTCAGTAAGCCGGCATTCATTACTCACATCTGGTACAATCTCGTCCATTGGTGTCCAAGCCTTATCACTTCCGAGCGCTGCGGCGGCTTTATTCCACGCCGCCTTCTGTTGTTGACGGTCCGTAAGTCGCAGCGATGCTACGATATCTATCAATCGCTGCATCTCCTTATCAACCGTTTGGGCACATATTGTCCCACACATTGACAGTCCTATGATTACCAAGAATATGAGTCTTTTCATATTACCTCATCTTTAATTACTAATCTCTAACCACACTCCTCATCTCTTCAGGCCAAAAGCCTTCCTCGCCTGCAGTTCTTTGCACCGTAACATCCTTCGTTTGATGAAGTTGAGGACCTTTTTGCATTTGATCCTCGCAACGCTGAAGATTCGCCTTTGCAATGGTGATAATGTCCTGCACCGTAGGGCGCAAACGGGGCTGATATCGCAGACTCCTCTGTGTCAACTCACTCAAATCGGGCATACCATGTCTGAGATAAGGAATGCGCGACTGTGCTGTCTGGCCTCGCCCCCCTCTGCCATTCATCACTTGGCATCCCATCATGATATAGAACACCGTAGCACCCAGCGACCACACCGTACTCTCTGTCGTGCGTCCCGAATGCGCACATTCCGGGGCATCAAAGCCATCGATAGCGACCTCACCTTGAGGAGCCTCCAACTGGAAACCGCCATCCTCTTGAATCGATATCAATGAGGGCTTAACGATTGCATTGCCTTCTTGCCGTAGCAGTTCCTGAGCGATATCACATAGGAGTCGCCATGCTGCTATCTCCATGCAGTGGCCTGCTATATCTGATGCGTATAATGGATGTTCTATCATGGCATATTTTTTTGATTATGAGAACATACATCCAGTTCGGTTACAGGAACAGAATAACATCGGTTTGCATTCTTCCTATCTGTCGCTGAGATGACGCCGACCGCGCACCAATCCATCACACCGCATTTGGTAAGCACAGGGCCACCCGAGAAGCCTGGGGCTATCTCTCCGTTATGCGAAAGGACGGTCTCTGGTCTTCCATCTTCGGTGAAGCGGAGCGGACGGCGCAACTCATCCCGAGAGACCTCTATGTCATGACCATCCAATGTCGCCACCGGACTGCCTAGAATGACAAGATCCCGCCCAGCCTTACCACACAATCGTTGGATCTCCTGTGGCTTAGCTATACGTATGCTACCACGAGGGTTGTCCATCAGCGCCGTAGTGACCTTCATGCAGGCGATATCCCCCAGCATCATGTCCGTGCGCCTCGGACGTGCCGAGATACTGCGCCATACATAATAATGGTCATAGTCACCCAGCTCCAATATCAGGTCACGGCTCTTGTCCATATTGAAATCCCGCGAGGTTGCGGAGAACAAATACGACAGATTCGGTTGCGTCTGCCATAGCGAACAGTAGCTGACCACTTGCCATTGGCAGTCATCTTCGCCCAAGCTATTGAGCGTCTCAGCCTTCAAGGCCATTCTCACGAACTCCGGTTCTGTTGTCAAGGTGTCTAAGGTCAGCGTGTCTGGGATGTTCAGCCAAGGCTCTATGCAATGACGCGCTGTCACCAGCAATGAGTCTGTTGTCAGGAATGCCACGCCCCCGATATCCGTACGGCAGGAGGCTGCGACCGTTGTATCTCCGCCCTGCACACAGATGAGACATATAGAATCCACCTTGATCTGCAAGACAGACTGTTTGGCAGCATCTATCATCTCATCAGTCATGGGACGGCTGACGAACAGATAGGCACCAATGGCCATCAAGGCGGCTGATAGCAGAGACATCCAAATGACACCTACGCGAGACCTGCGCGGCGTAGGCATGATTCCGGTCGAGGTGTACAAATCATCCTCGCGGATGTCGAAGAGTAGCTCCTGTCGCAGCCCCTCAAAGCTGATACAGTCCCCTTTCTGCAGGAAATGTACATAAGTCACGGGCATTCCGTTCACCCGGACTTCGTGCTCGCGATAAGGCGAAGTACGGATGAGTTTCCACTCATCAGCACCCTCAACACGCTCAATGACCGCCCACTCTGCATCTTCATACTGTGAGATATTTTGAAGCCGCACGTCACAACCTTCTGCCTGACCGATATGTAGCACGTTGTCTGCATTCGCCAGCATATCACCGGCTTTATGCAACGCATCTGTGTGCTCATATCGCAGTGTATAATATCTCTTGCTCATGACTCTTGCTCTTTAAAAGAGTTGGCAATCAGAGGAATGCTCGCTGTGAGATCGTAATCGTAAACCTTCACGTTCTGTCCCGTCTTGTCTTCACCCAGTTCACGATAGGCACACAAGTCATAGTGGATCTTCTTCCGTTTGAAGACATCCTTCAAATATTCCTTCGGCATCTCGCTGCCATCACGTTTAGCAGCCAAGAAATCACGTATATTGTCGCGAATCTGCTGGCGTTCATCATCGCGAGGTGGACGGAATCCCATCACCAGACGTTCAACGCTCCATCGGTTATGTTCCACAGCTGAAAGCAGTTCCACCTCCTCTTGTGTGAGTGCGTAGAACTTCTCCCAGTCGCTACTGTCGTGACCCAATGAACGCATCTTCGTGGCAATCGTCATCACGCTATTGATGTTCGAGTAACGCATACTGAATGCACTCACCTGACTCCATGCGGCCTCCATCTCATCCTGCGGCAAATTTGTAGGTACACCCTGCTGGCCATAGCTACAGAGGTAGAAGTAATGCAGGCGTTTGGCCATCTGCCATAGCGGAATATCTATATCATAGCCACAGTTCTCCATACCAAAGGGATAGATATTCCTGTAGCCATCTTTCTGTATCACCAGTGCCAGCAGCCCCTCCTGATGCACAAAGACCAGAATGGGTATCTGTTTCCGATACACGGCTGCAGGCAATACAAAAGCTTCATCCTGATTCCTGTCGCAATCATCCGTGCACAGGGCGATGGTCAGCAATTGCCCGGCATCATCTGTCCACAGGCGTAATTTCTCCTGCATGACAGAATCATGAATATCACCTTGGACAAACTCCCATTCCACATCCACAAAGTCCTCACGGCTTTCGCTGTACATCGGCTTGTGGAAGAATGTTTGCTCCTTCGACCCAAGCTCAATATAACGATAATAGGAATTGTCAAATAAATTGTGGTAGCGCTGGATAAAGGCATTGCGCCGACGGCTGATATTCGGATCGATGATGGTGATACGACTGCGCAGTGAATGGTCGCGGACATAATTGGGGAAATGGGCGATCAATGCAGCGTGCATGGCGAGGCTCTCTGACATCTCGCTGAAGCCTACAATCACCAGATGCACTTTTTTATTTGATGCCGCAGAAATCTGCTGCCAGTCCAACGAGGGATATTTCTGGACATTACCCGGAAGATTACAAAAGACATTCTTGGCCCATTGGTCGGCCATTGTGAAGGGGCAGAGCTCCACTGTAGCGTTGATGTCCTCATACAAGTCCATCGCCTGCAATAGCCACAATGTTGTCTGGCTCTGTAATAACAGATGACATAACAGCCGCTTACCATTATGTTCGCTTACGACATACCCCTTGGCCAACTCACTCAGGACTGCCAGCGCATGGTTATCCGCCTCCATCTTGCCACCTGGCGTTTCAACGCTCTTCTCGCCAGCCGAAGCTGTCAGCACACATGCCTCGTCAGAATCATTCATACACACGCCCGCCGCCGACAGCATCGGTGAGAGCTTCACGGAACACCCTTGGCCTTCATACTGTCGAATCAGGTCGTCAGTGATAGGATGTTGACCTATGATGATGACTTTTCTGCCCATATTATGTGCTTAATTGGGCTCAAAGTTATGAATTCTTTTTTTAACACCGCATGATTTCTCTTCTTTTTTGAAAGGAACCATGTATTTTTTCGAAAAACAACGTGTATTTCTCGTTGAAAAACGGTATTTCTTGAGGATACATCATATTTATATTGCATCCAGAAGGATGAAGGAGGCCCAGTATTTAGGATGGGTGAACCCCTTGCTGCGTATTTCCTGCTGAGCCTTTACCAATGCCTCGCGTTTAGAAGTACCGTTCATCAGGTGTTTGTAGAAACAGATCATGAGATCTGCCGTGGATTCGTCATATACATTTTTCAGGCTCATCAGCAACGTATGGACACCCGCATTTTTGAAGCCGCGTTGCAGTCCGAACACGCCATCGCCGCCCAACTTACCTAAACCGGTCTCGCAAGCAGAAAGTACTGCAAGGTCACAATGGCGCAGGTTCATCGCAGCGATCTCACTTGCGGTCAGCATGGCGAGACTATCCAGATTGGCACCTGCAAAAGCCAGGAGACTATTCTGCATTGACTCGGCATCCGACGCTCTTCTCATTTCTTTATAAGTACCATGTGTAGCAATATGAAGAATATTCACGCGGGATTCCGAGAGCTGTAGGAAAGCCTTCTTGCTTGCATCTGTATCCTTGAAAGCAACGGCATCAGTGATGCCTCCTTTCCGTAGAATCTGCTCTATGTCATTGACCTCACGCCGTGTGTTGGCTAAGTCTGCAAAGCCCTCAGCCGCTGCAGAACCGCGCACTTCAGCTGTCGGCTGCTGTGGAGCAGCTGAGGCCGTAGCAGCATCATTGTAGTTGATATCACCAAAGAGCACAGCCTTCTGCGCCTTTTTCTCTTCACGATGGTAGCACAGCTCCTTTGTTGAGGAGAGGCGATACACCTCAAATTGTTCTGACAGCGGTTTGCCGTCATATTGGAGATACTCAATGCCGATGCGGTTCAAAGCGCCATCAGCAGAAAAGAAGATGCGTCGTTTGTTGGCCAGGAGATTCTGGAATACGCCCCATATCGTTGTTCCGCCATCTGCAGTGTCATACAAAGTCTCAGATGCTTCCAACTCATTCAGCGTCTTCACTGAACAGACGGGAATCGCTTGTGGCATCTCCATGTCTGCCGTCAGGACCAGAGCCATCAGCTGGTTGTCACTCGTGAAAAAACGACTGCCAACCACAGCAAACTCGATGGCGATGTCCGCAGCAGTCAGTGAACGCTGAACATCCTGCCATGTATAAGAGATATAATTGGTAAAATCTGCATATTCTGCGCAGCCACGATATAACTCCAGTTGTAAGGCTTGGTTCTGTTGTGTCAGCAACAGGATTCTGTCAAGATCCGCATCCGAAGAAGCATTCATCCTCAGTCGCTCGATCTCGGATTCGTTGGCCTTCGACTGCTCATAGATATCTTTCAACTGAGCATCATCCTTTGCCGCCAGCACTTTTTCAAATTCGATGGCAGAATTCAGCAGAATACCTTTCGACAGCAACTCTGCATCATAGGCCGCTGCCGCCATTTGTCTTTTAAGCTCCGATTTGTCTTCGGGCAGTTCTATCATCAATTCCAACAAACTCGAGATATCCTTTTTCTCATCGTTCCAGACCAGCATACGTTCGTCCTCACTTTGCAGACGGAACTCATCACGTATCGCTTCGCGCGCAGCCGGCATATATTGGAGGTAGTATTTGACACTGTTCTCCCAATCCTCTTTCATCTCATAGCATCCGCCAAGAGTGGCTAATGACCTCGCATACATCAGTTTGCCAAGATAATCGTGCACCTGACCCAACCCCTCTAACTCTGTCTTAATGAGTTCATCTATTCGCTTCATTCGTGCTGCGTGCGAAGCATCCGTTCGTCTGTCAACAGTTTCTGTGATGCCTGCATAGGTATAGCAGAATTGTAGTGACGATGCCGCATCAGCATAATCTGTGGACATACCCCGCTCATCAAAGAGCGCCATCGCCTGTTTATGATGTTCGATAGAAGCAGTATATTCCTTGTTGAATTTCTCCGCTTTTGCCACTCGCAGGATGGCTTTAGGATATTCTTCGTTGGCTTGATCATACTGCTCGTAATAACTCACCACCTCCTGGTGGCAATCGCGTGCCTTCGCATAATCTTTCAAAGCGCTATAGGCATTTCCCATTCCCTTATAGCATTGGGCCACATTCTTTTTTGCGGCTGCACTGTCATAGCGTTTGAAGAAATCAATAGCCCCTTGGTAAGCACTCACAGCTTGATCATATTTCTTACCGATGAATGCGTACATGCCCGTCTTGTACATCAAGTTCGCATATTCCTCCGTCTCCCCGCTGAGTGCTTTCCGAAGGTTGGCTGCTGAGAGGCTATAGTCAGCTGCCGAAGCATAGTCTCTGGCAGTTCCACCCAGATAGGTGGCGTATGTCTCGTGCAGTTGTGCCTTCATCTCATCCTCCATGGGCATCGCCAACGCTTTCAGGAAGCACTCCTTGGCCTTTGCCTGATTGCCGGTAGAACCATAATACTGGGCACGTTCCATCATACATTTAGGTTCATCACACGGCTTCGTCAGTTCATGTTCGTTATGCTCCCGCATCAGCGCCATGATACGACTGGCACCCTGTTGGTCATGCAACTCATCATAGGCCATTGCCAATCCATTCAGCAAATGCTCGTATTTCTCAGAGAACTTCTCTGTCAAGGGCAGTGCCATCTCCCAATAATGTGCGGCCTGCAGCATATCGCCACAAAAATAACAATCGCCAGCCATATTGGTAGCGTACATCGCGAGATTCGGATGCGGTTTGGGCAATCGCTCGCACAATTCCATCACCCGCTGCTGAATCTCACGCGCCTTTGCATAGTTTTCCTCCATGGCAAATGTCAGCGCATAGTTGTTCAACGAGGTGATGTAGTCCTCGCTCACCTCCCCCAGTAGTTCCTTCCTCATCTCCATAGCCTGCCGCGTGCACTCGCGGCCCTCAACGAGCTGTCCAGCGCCTATCAGTTCGCGACCTCGCTGGTGCAGGCTGTCTGCCTGTTGTATGGTTTGCGCTGAGCAACGACAGGCTGCCAACATCAACAATGAAGTAATAATTAATCTATGTCTCATAATCGATTAGTCTAATCCATCCAATAATATAAATGCCGCCCAGTATTTCGGGTCATGCCATCCTTTCTCCTTATGTGAGCGCACCGTCTGCTTGGCTTTTTCCAGCGCATCGTGCTTCGTCATATTCTTCCCTATCCAGTTCTTGTAGAACTCCGTCATCAGCAGGCACGTCGCCTCATCATCCACCTTCCACAGCGACATCAGGATGCTCTGTGCCCCCGCTTTCTTAAAGCCGCGCTGCAGACCGAAAACACCGTCACCAGTGATGTCACCCAGTCCTGTCTCACAAGCCGAAAGAGTAACGAGCTGAAGTCCTTGAAGATTAAGCCGAGCAATCTCCCTGGCGGTAAGGATGCCGTCTTCATCCCAAGGCAGTTCCGGTTCTTGATCAAGATAATTGGCAGCTCCTGTCAGAAGCACTCCTGAGCGTGATAGCGACTGGTCTTCTTCTGTTGTTTCTGTCGCAATCTCAAGCGACAACTCATCGGACGGTTTCTGTTTGACAGGGCTTGGAGGCGCATAGAAACCGTGTGTAGAGATGTGGATAAGTGTCTTTCCTTTGCCCGAAAGCGCCTTAAAGCGGTCTTCCGTACCTTGTAATCCCATAAACGTCTGAGAAGAGAGCCGGAGTTTTCTCATGAGCGTGCCAATGTCTTCCACCTCTTTTTTCGACCCTTCGAGAACAGGAAGTCCTGCATCGGCACCTCGATAGGTACGCAGATCAGGTCTTTCGCGGAACGATGTCTCTGCATTCTGGCCTCTGGTGGAGTGAACAGCGGCCGTCTCTTCATCAGACAGCTCATACTGCAAGCCACCATACAATACGGCGTCTATGGTGGATGCCTGCTGAGACGGTTGGATAAGCTGTCGTGTGGACGACAGACGATAACACTCAAAGGCCTCCATACCAGGCAGGTGTTCTATTCCTATCTGGTGAAGGCGTCCAGCTGGAGCAAAGAAGATGCGTTTCATACCAGCCAGTTCCTGAGCCAAGGGTTGCCATACAAGGCGGTACAGTCCGTCGGCAGTGTAGTAGTCCTCTGTCCTGAGGCTGTCCAGTTGTCGTTGGTCAAAGAGAGGCGTCATGTGTGGCGTATCATCATTCGCTCGAAGGGTGAGGGCCACATAGAGTGTATTGTTTCTAGTTATCGGGACGGTGATAAATTCCACAGCCACATCAGTACGTCCTAGTTTATCTCTCACCTCCGGCCACCTTGTCCGCAAGCGTGCGATGACCCCGTCAGACTTCTGGTATCGAAACCGGCCCCTCAGGTCCTTCTCTCGCAGTTTGATTTGTCTCATGAGCGAGTCAGTATCCATCGTCCTGTATATTTGAGGGCGCTCCATCTGCCCTGCAAGATTGATACGATCCTGTCGTAATTGATGATATATATTCATGCCATTGGTGTCATCCAAATCACGGAAGGCACGCTCTATCTCCATTTCCAGATTAAGCAGCAGGCCCTTGGAAAGCAGACAGACATCATATAGTTCTTCAATGGATACCTTATGTTTGTTCTGATAGGTGAACAGTGCCATGTCCTCCTCTAGTTTCCTGCCATCTCTATTCCAGTATTGCTCGCGTTCTGTCTCGCTCATTGTCACAATGAAGGAAAGCAAAAAGCGCAGCTCTTCTTCGGTGCCCTTTCGCATTGCCCGTGCGCCCTCCTCAACCCTATTCAGACGGTTCAACACCTTTGCATAGCTGAAGAGATCAGAGACACGGAGGCGTTTCTTGTGCTTGTCGCGCTGTTCCAAGCACCATTGCCAGCACTGCATTGCTTCCTCAGGCTTGCCCATCCTCTCCAAGCATTTCGATTTGACAGATGCAACGAGGTAATCATTAATCCACATACTGTCTGATTTCTGACAATACTCTTGCATCTTCTCTGCCATCTCTATGGCCTCCTGATAATCTTTCTGCGAATAATAGAGTTTTATCAGTTCTAAGTAATAATCGCGATTAGCCAGAGGGGAATCTATATGTGCTTGCAGTACCCTGACGGCTCGCTCCTTTCTTCCAGATTTCATCAGATAGCTGATGAGCGCGAACTGCATAGCACTTGTGTTGAGGGTAGTATCGTTTGCCAAGCCCTCCTCGATGATGTCTGCAGCACGTTCTGCGGAACATTTCCCGTCGATGGTATCATTCTGCAAATCCGTCTCTTCTGCCAAATCCTTTAGGACATCTCCCTTTGAGCAGTATTCGGAAAAGAGTTCATTTTCCAACCGCAAATGGAGATATTTGGCCGCTTTATCATGCCGATTGCATTTCTTCATGACATCAATGGTTGCAAACAGCATGTCCTGGTAATCCTTATGCGTCACGCCGAACGTTTTCTCATACACCGGCAACACCTCTTCAAGATATCGTGCATGCGTCTTGACATCCCCTGCATAACCTAGCAGGTCGCCTAAACATGTCAACGCATAGGCATAGCTGATACTTTCTTTCCCCAACGTTTCAGCATAAATTTTCAGCGCCTGATTGATATAATCGAATATTTGAGTGCTTTTTAGCTCGCTGGTTTTACTCACGATCATTAGCACATGAGCATATTCGGGCGAACCTTCTCCAAACGCCTCCTGTGCAGCCTCTAAATAGCGTGAGAGATCATTTGTGAATTTGGGACTATGCGCCTCGATGCAGTCCATCTCTAGGGTCAGACTTCTGTCCAAAGGAGGCTGTAAGAGAGCGACTCCCCTTTGCCGTTGCATCCGCTCCATCAACGCTTTAGGATCCAGTTGCCATTCACAGTGTGCCATCCACTGCCTGAGATAACTGTTCCTGATTCTCAGCATCCGCTTCTTCCTGCTGACATTCCTGTCGTTCGACCGCTTCTCCTGCGCGTCGCACTGTTGGAAAACGGCGAGGGCACCTGCATAGTCACCACTCCTAAAAAGTCTCACTCCGTTCATGAAGCTGTAACGCAAAGGGTCATGGTTGCTTTCCGCATACAAGGCCTGTTCCTTCACCGGCATGAGATCTCGTTCCAGCATAGCCCGCCGTGTGCGCGGATTATCCTCGCCCAAAGCCTCCTCCAGCAATTGGATTTCCAAAGCCTTGATGCTGTCAGCCTTTTGCCAATTCCAAATACCGGAAACGGACTCGACAGCATACTCCGCTTGAAAATTCAACCCTTCACACAGCTCCATCATAGCCAGCTTATACCCCAGTTTCTGACCACTCTTTCTGTATAAATCCGCTACCTCACGATAGAGTGCAATACACTGTTCCATGTGCATTGCCATATGGCGCCTCGCCATCTTGCACTGGAATATCAATCTGGTAGGCTCTTTCTCACCTCTCCGCTGCTTCAAGAGTTCTATCAGTTGAAGAGCAGCCGACCAAGCCGAATCATTCGATCCAATTGATTGCTCATAAAGACTTTTTTCTGTAGAATCCTTCAGTTCAAAAGAATTTTTCTTTGCAAAGTCTGATAACTCTTTGGGGGTATAGTTGACTCGATCTACCCCACCATCCTTTAGGTACTGCATCAAAGCCTGCGCTTGTGGGCTTTCCTTCGTGTCCGATAACAGGAATGAAGCGCTGACATCGGGCAAACGGAAAACGGTCTCACATATATCGGCCAAGCGCTGACGGTCTGTACGTTTGCTTTTTCGGAGCTGAGCGGCATCCTCATACGAGTTGATGGGATAGCAACCGTATGCCTGGTGCAGAACCTGCAAAGCCTGTCCTGTCAATATCGCGCGTTCCCAATAATCAGTCAAGAATATCTCAGAGGCCAGCGAGTCTGCCTTCACCAGCAGTGGATGATTAGCTGGAAGTTCCTTGATATTATCCCATCGGCCTTGTCCCAGAACAGCCAGGGACAGTAACAGCGTTATACAGAAGAATCCTATTCTTTTCATTTCCTCATTTCTGGCATTGAACCATCATTAGTGCTTCAAACAAGTTTAATCCAACGCATCCAACAATATGAACGCCGCCCAGTATTTCGGGTCGTTCCAGCCTTTCTCCTTATGCGAGCGCACTGTCTGCTTGGCAGCCTCCAGTGCATCGTGCTTTGTCATCCTCTCCCCTATCCAGTTCTTGTAGAACTCCGTCATCAGCAGGCACGTCGCCTCATCATCCACCTTCCACAGCGACATCAGGATGCTCTGTGCCCCAGCCTTCTTGAAGCCGCGCTGCAGACCGAAGACGCCATCGTAGTTTATATCTCCTTCAGCCGTTTCACATGCACTTAAAACGACGAGATTTAATCCTTTAAGGTCCATCTTTGATATCTCTTGTGCTGTGAGGATACCATCATCTGCTTCCATTCCTGAGGTGTTCGCAAGACCGGCTCCTCCCATAAACAATCCCGTTCTTGTCATAGGCTTGTCTTCAATGGACTTATTGTGACCAACTGTTATGTCACTTGAGTTCAAATACCCCTTAGCCTCATCTGCCTTGTAGTAGAAACCATGCGTAGCTAAATGGATTAGCCCAACTCCACTCCTACTCAAAGCTTTGAAAGAATGTTCTGTTCCAGCGTCATCCGTATATAATGCTATATGACTGAATGGGCTGTTATTACGTTGTAAGATAGCACCTACCTGTTCTACCTCTTTCTTTGTGCCCGGCAAATAGTCAAGCATGGCCTCTGCACCACGTTTCAATGCATAGGCTTTCATATCCTCCACATTCATATCGAAGAGTAATCCTCCAAATAAAGCCGAGCCTGTTCCTTTCCTCTTTGAGCGCAAAGCTATCTGACGAGTTGAAGACAATCGTGATACTCTTAGTCCTCGTAAATCTTGTGGAATAAACGATTCAATGGGAACTGTATGTAAAATACCATACGGTGAGAAGTAAAGATGGGTAACACCTTTTAATTCCTTGGTCAAATGTTTCCAAAAGAACTGACATTGAGCTTGTACATTATGGAATGTTTTTGATGCAGTCCATATTCCTATATCTATTAATCGTGGCATAGACGAGCCTGGTCTGATGACCAATGCTTTATAATATTGACAAGTCAGAATACCATTATCATCCACATAACAACAAAATTCTATTGCTGCCTCATCGGGTTTAAGCTGCTTTTGCAGGTCTCTCCAATTGATTAGTAAAACTGATTCATCTGCATTATCCTGTATCATATCCAGGCTAAGCATCAGCCCCTTTGCAAATAGAAGGCCATCATAAATATCCGACAACACACTGCCCTCTGGATTGGATGCAAGCAATCTTGTAAATTCGTTTAGATACCACTTCTGAATATAATCTATCGTGTTCAAGCGTTCTTCACTTGTTAAGCCTTTAAAATCGTCAATGCACTTTTGCTTTAATTGCTTGGAAAAGGGAATAGCCTCACTTATGGCTGAATCGTATTGCTTTAATTGTAATAACGCATGAATGCGATAAGAACATATCTGGGTACGAATTCGGGGATTATTCAAATAAAGTCGAGGATTATCAACGAAGAGCTTTGTGTATTCTAACTGCTTGCCTGATTCGCCCTTGCGTTCCGCATTCTTTATCGCCTCTAACAGAGTTAATGTATATGCAGTGCTCTCATTTCCACATATTTCTTTCGACAAAGGAATAAGACGCTCCAAAATCTTATCAACTGCCGCAGATACATCTGTGTCCATTTGATTATACAAGGCACACAATCGTATTAGTGCAAAGACATATCCTTCGCTATGCGTCCAACCATTTTTGTCACATATATCTATTGCCTGCTTGAGTAGAGATTGGGACTTCTTATTATCAACCTCGCCATAAAGAGCGGAAAGCGCAGTCAACCACGAAACATAATCTTCTGTGCTCGGATTGATTGCTTTGCTTAAATGTCCTTCCGCCAGAGTCAAATAATGAAGGCCCTCATCAGAATAACCTAATAAGAAATCTGAAGTAGCTAAAGAGAATTCTATACCCAGTAGCGTCAATGCATCTATATCACGACCATTATTTAACAACTTAGTACAAGCTTCTCTACACTCTTTATGCTGCCCACTTGTCATATAGGCTACTACTTGCTGAAGCTCCTGCTCGTAATTCTGAGAATAAACAGGCCCTGCTACGATAAAGAGCGTGAGAAACAGGAAAGTCCTAATATAGATTGGCATGTTTTCATTTTTTTAGGTAATTGATCGCACGTGCTTTCATCTCACGGACATCACCTATATCAATATTGGAGGATAGGAAATAACGGATATTAGTACGAGTCGGTAGAATCAGAGGCTTAATGTCCGTTTCAGCTGCCAACTTCCACATACGTTTAGCTCCCTTTTTATCATCTATATCTTTATAAATCTCTCCTAAGAAGGTCACAGCGGAAATAGAACCTCTCGAAGCTGCATCCTCTAAATATGCGGCACTCTTTTCATAATCCTTTACACCTATCAATCCTTCATAATGAATCTTACCTAAAAGATAGTCTGCATACGCATCTTTACAAAGGCTATCTGCTTTTTGAGCATTGTCCATGGCAGAAGATGCACATTCTAATCGTTCTTCCAAATCTGTTGTTGTATTGACGGGTTCGATATACAAACATGCAATCCATCGATATGCAAAAGCCATAATCACATTTTCCAAATAAGGAGACAACTGCATATAAAGACTATATTGCCGATTCATTTCTTTGATATCACCTTCTATTCCATGTATGGTGGATGAGCTCATGCCTAAGTCCTGACCAAATTTATTCCAATTAAGGTGCTGGTTCACTCGATATGTATAAGAAGTAGCCATAGAAAACGATATGAGAGCTTGCGTCGTATCAACAGGGGTTCCCTTACCCATGAGATACATCATTCCAAGGGAGAAAGATGACAATGGCGCATGATAACACATGTCATCGCATTTTTTTATGGCTTCAAAAGCCTTTGAATAATCTTCTGCCTTTACAGCATCCTCGTATTGTTGATAGTAATCACCTGCAGTTTGTGCATTAGAAGAGCAAACCGCCATAAATAGAATTACCATCATACTGATTCGATTTATTTTCATTATCGTGTACTATTTGTTATACGTCTAACTGTTTTAATATCATATAGTCAGTCCAATCCATCTATCATGATATATGGAGTCCAATACTTCGGCGAACTGTAGAAACCATCACGCATGGTTCTCAGATTCTTAATCGCATCTAAAAGTGATTCTCGCTTACTCATCCCTTTGATTAGATTTGTAAAGAATACTTTCCAAACTTCACCTGATGTATAATCTACAACATCGTCAGTAGTCATGATAAGCGTATTAACTCCTACCTTTTTAAAAGAACTCAGTAATCCAGAAGCACCAATAGAATCAACATCTCCTAAGGCTGATTTGCAAGCTGAAATAACCGCCAAATCAACACCTGACATGTCTGTCTTTTCTATCTCCTTAGTTGTTAGCAATCCATCCTCATTGCCATCTGGAACGATACCGCCCTCCATTACGTAGGATGCACCAGCAAATAATAGTGCATTGGGATAAGGAGTTTTTTCTTGTCTGGGATCTGTTGCGCCATGAGTTTCAATGAAAAATATTTGTTTATTGCCCCATGCTTCTTTTTTGAATTCCGACTCGCTCGCATCTTCATTGGTATATAATGAGCCTTTTAATCCTGCAGTTTGTAAGAATCGATGAATCTCCACGGCAGCCCTATATGAGTCTTCTAAATAGCCCAATTTACAGTTAACAGATCCACCATCATATATTTCATCGAAGTCTGGTAAATGGTCAAAGTCAATGCCACCGTACATGATATACGATTTGTATGGACGACGGCTATCATTTCGATGTGGTATTATTGCGGACGAGGACAACCGATAGAATTCGTATTTCTCTGAAAGCATTTGTTTGCTTGCAACATTGCAGTATTCTATTGGGATTTGACGGAGCTTACCTGAAGGTGTAAAAAACAACTTCTTCACCCCATGAAGTTCCTCACGAAACGATTTTAATAATAACGAAGCTACATTAGTACCATTAAAGAACAATTCGTGGTCCTCAAGTTCATCGTTAAGCTCGTTTTCATAAAAGAGTGTACACAAGTGTGGGGCCTCATAGTTATTTCTCACAGTAAAGGCGATGTATTCTAACGCTCCTTCCGCATTGGGAAAAGAGAATGTTTCAATAGCTATTTCATCATCTTTTAGAGAGTGCCTGACGGAATCAAAGGAGATACAATACAAAGAAGGATTTAAACATCGGTAACTAAGAATCTTATTGTAGGTAGCAATAAGATTCTCCTTCTTTGGAGATAACATGGCCTCACGCACCATCTGTACGATAATGGTGTCAATTGTTCCTGCCTGTAAGTGCTTACACAAGCAGATAAACAAAAGTAGTAGTACAACTCTGGATCTCAAATCATTTAATTACTAATCACCACAAAGCTGCAGTCTTTCGTGCCGCAGTTGACGATTTCCAGTTCCACGGTGTTGCGACGGTCGGTGGGTAGTTCGAAGGAGGTCTTGCGCTGGGGCATTCCCTTCTTGACGGCTTTGGTGTCATCAAAGCGCGTGTCCAGACCTGCCGAATTGGTGACATGTATTTTCATTGTAACAAGGCCGCCAGCTTCAGCGACCACAGCGAGCTCCTGATGCCCTCTTGAGGGGAACGTGTATTTCGTACTTTGTCCAGCCTTCACGAAACAGGTCTTAGTGAGGATAGAGCAATCAGCAGTCTGACCACGATGGGCGGTGGTGCGGCTCATATCATCGGCTTGGCCATAGACATCCCTTCCTTCTGCAAGACTGTCGGCAAAGGCCTCGCTAAACACCAGATGGCCATTCAGCGAACCGATGCTGTCGTCTTTGCAACGCAGCGATGCGAAGCTCTTGGCGTTGGTGTCCTTCAGATTTTGCGCCGATTGGCGTATGGCCTCGGTATCATTGGCGGCCACGGCATCACGCATAGCAATACAAGCATCAATGGCCGCTTGTATAGACAGGCTGTCCGACTCCTCACTCTGTGCACTCAGACATGTTGCACTTGCAATCATGCAAACCGTAAAAAGAATTTTCTTCATTGTTGTATTGTTTTTTCGTTGTTATTCTCTTCTAATGATTATTCGGAATCCTACGGTGCAGTCTTTGGCATCGGTGTCAAAGGCCTTGCGCGAGGCGACCGTCACCTCCTCTGCCGGGGAGTCATAGCTGCCACCACAGATGGTGAACGCGCCGCTGTCATCGAATGCTGTGTTACACAATTCCCACACATTACCGCTCATGTCATAGAGATCCAGGCCGTTGGGATCAAGGCCCTGCTGACCGTTGCTAGGGTGTGCGGTTCCATTAGAGTTACCCTTATACCAAGCGACACTATCCACTTCATCATCACCAACATACAATGTCGTCTCACCGCCGAGACCGCCATGTGCAGCAAAGGCCCACACCTCTGCGCTCGGCAGCTCGATGTTCAAGTTCGTCATATCGCCCAGTTCACTGAGGAACATATAGATCTCGCCGTACGACACCGTTGTCATCGGCATATCCTTCTCCTCTTCGGCACACGGCTCACCCTTGAGCCCCAGCCACAGCCCTCGCGTGAACTCGAACTGGCTCATCCAAATGGAATCCGGATAGACTGGTGTCATGTTCATCAGCATCGTATCAATCAGGCACATCTGGTCCACTGACAGGTCCGGCAGCAGCTGCAGGTTCAGGTTTGCGTACCTGCTCTCCAGCTCAGTGCGTAGCGTGTCGTGTTCAGCCTTATCCGTCTGATGTTTCCAGAACCACAAGCAGAACCCCAGCACAATCAGGATGACAGCCAGCACGCCGCCAATGCCCAGCTGCTTCATGAAGCGGTTATGTGCGTCTTGCCGGCGAAGCGACTCCTCGGCAGATGCATAATCCACATCCACATGCTCCCCGGAAGTGCGTTCTCCTAATGTCGGCACAAGACGGTTCTTGATCATCAGGTCTATGGTCACGCCCAGCGTCTGTCCGAAGCCGATCTCAGAGTGTTGGTGCGAACCTATGTTCTCTCGGATGACGGCCGGTAACTTTCGAGTGTCTTCATCTTCAGGGAATCCGTCAAATTTGTTATCCGGATTCACTGGCACGAGATGTTTCTTTTCCTGTATCGCCAATAATATCTCCTGTCGCACCCAATCATCTTCGTTCAAGCAGCGCAACATAGACTTCTCTGACAGCACCAGCATAAACACAGGAGCGTCTTTGATTGCCGCCTTGATATGGTCTCCAAAGATGCCATCCGTGAGTTCATCATAATCAAGGAACACTCTATACCCTCTCTGTTGTAACATCAGCTGCAGGATACGCGCATATTGTGCGCCGCCGTCTCTGCGGTAGCTGATAAAAATGTCGTATTTGTTCTCTTTCATGTCGTTTTAATGAGATTTCCGCGCCAAAAATACACATTATTCCTTAATATCCATGCGTTCCAACCTTTTATTTTTCAAATATTCATAAAAAAATGTGTTACACGCACTTCAAACATTGATTGTCTGAATTCGACATTTATTCGGAGGTTGGCGAGGAAAGACCTTTCTTTTTTCGATATTCTGTTAGATTCTCAATACTCTTCAACTTAAACACGTCCACGCCATCTCCTTCGTTTGTCTGAGAACAAACTGCAGTACACCCATCTTCAGCTTGAATGAAAAGGTCCATGACAATAGGAGATGCGAGGAACATTCCTGCAAGACTAAAACATGGTTTCAGACATTTTGCGAACAAGCTATGAGTAAGAGTACGTGTATTTATCTCCTTCAAGATTTCTACGATGGGAATAGAATATAATTCAGCTCCTTTGGAATCCAAGAGAACTGCATTTTCGTAATCCGTTGAGAATGTAAAATAAAGGAATCTTCGAGCAGAGCGATCTACGAAACGTTTAGGAAAATCCGTGCCCTTATAATATTCGTAACTCTCAACATATTCTGAAATGTAAATCTTGTCTATTGTTTGTCCTTTTAAGGAAATAGCAGAAAGGAAAACCACAAAGAATAAAAGTTTTTTCATAATCATTACTGTTATTTGGTTGATAATATATGTTCCGTTGTCTTTATCCACTCTTGTACATTCTGCGTCTCTGACGAAGCAGGCCCTAATTTGTCACCATAGACTCTTTGCGCTTTCTGGAAGTATTCCAACGCGGTACCGTAGTTTCCGTTATAGAAACAAGCCACTCCATAATTTACGAACGACCCTGCGGTATCTAAATGATTCGGTCCTAAGATTTCAGCTCTTTTCTGTAAACATTGGTAATAATAATATACCGCATTACTAAAGTCCCCTTTGCTAAAATAGATCCCTCCAATTGTCTCGTAGTCAACCGCCCATGCGGGATCTTTGGCGTCAAGTGCCTGCTTGTGAATTTGCAGAACCTTATACATATACTCCAATGCCTCAGAGTAACGCTCCATCACACTATACAGAGTCGCCATTTCCTGATAAACGGGAACCAGATTTAGACGATCCTTTCCACATACCTTTTCTTCCTCTCCAAGTGCATGATGATAATACTCTAACGCTTGTTGAAGGTCTCCCTGATTGAAATACTCTCTGGCGACATTTTGATATAGAACCGCTATATTAGATATGCTGTCTTTAACATCCAATGCTTTGAGAAAGTATTCAAGAGCATGAACTTTGTCACCTTGGTTGGAATACGCAGTTCCAATATTATTATACAAATCTGAAATGCTGACATCCTTAGTGCCGTGCTCGCCAATCCATTCTAACGCTTTTTGGTAATGGGCAATTGATTCAGGATAGTTCCCAAGCTCATTATATACAAGCCCTATACGGTTGCAAATTCCTGAAACCGCGAAATATTCGGCATTGGCAGATGTCTCTTGGATTTTTAACGCCATCCCATAATATTCTAAGGCATGGTGATAATCTTTTATCTCGTTGTAAATATCTCCAATATGACACAACAAATAGGCAATGTTTGAGTCGTCTTTATCAATTGTCCGTTTTAGAATTGTTAAAGCGCTAACACTGTGACCTATAGATGTCAACAGTTCACCGATTATTTTGTATATGGACGCCGTATACAAATGGATTTGTCCAAGAATCGTGTCATCCGTGCCGAGAATGGCGATAGCCTTTTCCAGGAATCTAATAGCATTGTCATATTGCATCGCCGACCCATATGTGATTCCTAAATAATAGTATGCAACAGCCATTATTCGGGAACTTTTAATATGATGTGCTTCAAGGTCATCTACATAGGCTTGAAAAAAGTTTATGGCCGCAGAATGCTTTCCCTGAAGTGTGTATAGGTCCGCTATGGCGTATTCTATATTAATTTAAGTTTCGGGAGTTCCTAACTCGCCATTTTATATTGATATAATTCGCAAATATGAGCAAGCTCGTCAGAT
>Ga0310691_10001126_pt1 | contig 43137 bp, 36 predicted proteins | sample 176DNAGHGlowgp2_FD_203887 | JGI IMG/M metagenome (GOLD analysis project Ga0310691, IMG submission 203887) | Sheep rumen microbial communities from Palmerston North, Manawatu-Wanganui, New Zealand - 1766 DNA GHGlow gp2 (v2) (version 2) | ecosystem: Host-associated > Mammals > Digestive system >... | reverse complement strand
ATTTTGCAGTGCAGAAGAAAAGAAAGGATTTTTAAATTATGGCAAGATCAAACATTCCAATGGTGATCAATCTCCGTCAGAACAAGAACGACGAGAGTACTGCGTACGGTAAGTATTTCGCAGAGGTAGACAGTAAGGAGCCGCTGAACCTGAAGGGCTTCGCAAAACACATGACGGGTCACGGCAAGATCGCGGACTACCAGATGTGCGTGCTGGTGCTGGGTCAGGTGGTTGAGTGTATGAGTGAGTTGCTGGCTCAGGGTCAGCCCGTGAAGCTCGACGGACTTGGCACGTTCTCACCCTCAGTGGACGGACAGAAGCTGGGCAAGGCGAATCTCGCTGAGGCTGTGGCTGCTGGTCCCGACGCGATGATCAACGGCATCAAGATCAACTTCACGCCTGAGAACACGAAGGGCGAGAAGCTTACCTCGAGGGCTTTCAAGGACGAGTGTATCTTCGAGTTCGGGTATCTCGTGGAGAGTGAGGTGCGCACCGTCGGAGGCAAGGAGAAGCGCTTCCAGAAGAAGACGCCGCTGAGCTATGTGCTGGCTCCTACGGCGGATAACTCTGGTGACGGAGGCAATGGGTAATTAGATTTTCGAGGAAGGAGGAAGGAGGTAAGTGCAGAAAACACGGACTGTCCGCCCTTGGGCACAGATGTGCCTGTCACTTTTGCGCCTCAAATAGACCTATTTGACATGATATGATGATATCTTCCATTTCCGTTTTTTCGTCAAACATTTGGCGGATTGGGGGAAATGATTACCGTCGGCATGAAGCTGGTGGATGCCGTGATCAAACAGAACTGAAAGTGGTGGCAGGCTCCCCTTTCTCGGGGAGTCGGCTGCCTGAGGCGACTGATGCGAAGAAGGCGGAGCTTCAACAGCCCCGCCTTCCCAATAATCCAAAACTTTTTACCTTGTTAGCTAATAAACCTAATGTATAGTATTGTGTTGTGTGTTCTACTTATTCGTAGTACTCGATGGTGCGGGTCTGCTCCATCGTCTGGCCCATCATCTCGCCCGAGCGGCTGATCCAGTTGCCCTTGGCGTCGAACTTGTAGTTCGTGTAAGGCGACTCCATCTTGTTGCCACCCATGTCCATGATGTCGGCCTTTGGCGTGCCGTCTTCGTTGTAGGTGCGCTTCACCTCCATATCGTTGCCCATGACGTTCATCTTCTGGCTCACTACGCGACCGTTCTCCCACTTGTAGGTGACTTCGATCTCGTTGCCCATCATCGACATCTTTGCCGACTGCAGGTAGCCTTCGGCGTCGTACTTGGCATCGCTCATGCCCTGCTGCGACATCTTGCCGTCCTGAGTAAAGTTGATTACGATGTCCTGCCCCATACGGTTGCTCTTGATACACTTCACGGCACCCTTGGCCTCATTGAGCTCGACGTCGTGGAACTTGGTCTGTGCCTGCATGGCGAACGATACTGCCAGCATGGCAACCATCATCATGATTTTTTTCATTGCCAGTTGTAATTTAAATATGATTAATTAAGTTAGATAACATACCTTAATGACGCACGCGAGGCGAAAAGGTTTAATCGCTACAGAAAAAAATATTGCAAAGGAAAGAAATATGGGCTTTTTCTTGGTTTTTTGCCCGTTTTTTTGTAACTTTGCCGCCGAAAAAAGGTTTCTGCAATATGATACAGACTACGATAGATGATAAAGGTGACCGCATCGTAATGTACTTCGAAGGACGACTTGACACCCCTGAGACCCCGAAAGTGGAGAAAGAGATGAAAGTGCTGGAGGATGTGCACGACCGTCAGATCGTGCTCGACCTCACCGCCCTGAAGTATGTCGCCAGCAGCGGCCTGAGGCTGTTCCTCAGTCTGTTGCAGCATGCGCGTGCCAACAACAGCACCGTCACCCTCGTAGGCCTCAGCCCATATATTGACAGGGTATTCGAGGAGACTGGGTTCAAACGCCTCTTCAAGTTAGACTGAACGGGGTGTTTTGGACACATTTCTACAGCCCTTAGCCCGATTTGTCCAAAAAAAAGCTCTTTGTCGCATCTCCAACTCTCTTTTTCCTTTGTTTTTTATTGTCTGTTCCGCCAAAAATGTGTATTTTTGCAAGCAGAAAATATTAAAAACAAAGAAATATGTCACTTATCAAGAAACTACAAATTGGCGACAACCGTTCCAAGAGGTACACGAAAGAGTACCTGCTGACGGATTTCAAATGCCGCACCCATCGTCTGCACGACGAGTATCGTCCTGGGGCAGACAAGTACTGCGACTATCTGGAGGCCACGGTGATAGCACCGGGTCGCGAGGATATGCAGATGTATGAATGGTTCATTCGCAGGTCGACCATTTGCGGCAGGCTGCTTATCCAGCTGCCCCCGAAGGCGAACCAGAGCGAGCCCGACTGTCAGGAGATTTATTTTGAGGAGGCCCAGTGTTTCTCCTTCGAGGAGAAATACCACTCCAACCTCAACCAGCGCCGCATGCTGCGTCTGCAGTTCGTAGCTGAGCAGGTAATTATCAATGGTATCACCTTTAAACGTCCGTAATCATGAGCAATAATCGTCCAAAATTCCTGAAAGCCATCCTTTTTACTAATAATGTGGCAGAGGTCGGTGGGAGCGTGGTTCAGTCACAATGCTTCACCGTGCAAGACTACCATTATCATTGCTATCGCGACCGCGACGCTCAGGGCAACCCCTTCGGCGGCATTATGTCGGATTACCTCGACTTCTCGGTCGTCGTGTCAGACTTGGATGCCTGCAAGTTCTTCTACCAGTGCATGGATCTGAGTGACAACACCCCCATGTCGTTCCTCTTCAACGCTTCGTTCTCCAACACAGGCCGTCTCAACGACTTCGAGGACGGACTGATCACCTACGGCTACGTGGTGAATGCAGAAGAGAGCTGCGAGAATGACGACGCCACGGGAGAGGAGCAGGTGCTGCTCCACGTGAGAATGCTGCTCAGCAATATGTGCTTCCTCGGCAACAACGCCGTACACTTCCTTGAAATAACAAAAGACTAGTGGACTGGGGTTGTTTAGAGTTTATTGTTTAGAGTTTAGAGTTTAGAGTTTAGAGTTTAGAGTTTATTGTTTAGAGTTTAGAGTTTAGAGTTTAGAGTTTATGGCAGACACAAGAGAATATAAATACAAACTCAGTTTAGGAGAGATAATCACCAAAAAGGCTTCGACTGATCCCAAATTAGAGATTTTCGACAGCAAGACGAGCACAACCATCGGCAGCAAAGCTTTCGACATCTGCCTCAACGGATTGAAGTTCTTCAGGAAGATATATGAGCCAGGCCTCATAGAGGCCGAGGTCTCTATTTCGAAAATAAGCAACAAAGACATTTTGCCCTCGATGGACGATGTCAAGAAACTGTTTATCAAGCGCAAGACAAAACTCACCATCACACCTACCGACACCAATGTGGCAGAGACCCTCGCAGAGAACTATTTCGTGTATATGGTCAATCCGGTATTGACCAAAAACAACGCGGCGTCAGAGTACTATGTGAAACTGACCATCTACAGTATGGACAAGCTGATGGCCATCAACAAGTACAGCAAGGCCTATGTGTCGAAGAAGCTGGCCACAGACATCCTGAAAACGGAGTCGAAAGCCTTCGGACTGGAAGAGGCCCAAGTGGTGGCCGAGGTGAAGAACCTGCGGAACCTGACCTACAAGAACAACGAGCAGGTGGATTCGGAGAAGATACAGCCTTACCTGGTGCAGTATAACGAATCGTTCTACGACTTCATGGTTCGCACAGCCAACCGCTGCGGCGAGTTCCTCTATTTTGATGATGGAAAACTGACCATCGGCCTGCCCGGCAGCACTCAAGCCACGAAGATCGACGGCTATGATAGCGTGACCATGCAAGACTTCTCGAGCAGTCCGCTTGACATCACGGTCTATGCCCGCGACGGTGTGAAAGACGATGAGACCATCCAGGGCTTCAATGCCGACGCCATCGCAAAGGACACTGAATACCCCAACGATGCCTTCCCTGAGAATACGTCCTACAATGCAGAGCTGGCGCACGACGACCATATCTTCCCGATGAAGAAGGACAACTTCACCGACTTTACCAACGACCTGGGCATTTCGACCCAAAGTCTGGTAATGAGCGCTCTGGAGAGTATCACGACCAACACAGATGGATATACCGGCATCCCCGAGATGATCAGAAGCTTCGGAGCAGACCTGGGTGCAGCTTCCCTCAGCGCCTACAAAAGCAGCGCGAAGACCAACAAGGACGGAAACGACGATTTTGTCGACATCTTCGATGGCAATTCTCCCCAGACAAACGGTTCGACCACCGTGCAATTCGGCACCGTGCTGAAGAGCGGATGGCCGACACTCGACTTCTACAACAAAGTGCACAAGCATGAGGAAGAACAGAAGCAGCAGATGGTATGCATCGACATGGGCGCGAACTATGTCTCCGTCAAACTGGGCGACAAGATCACTATCGACGGGATGACTGGCAACTATATCGTAACCCAAGTGACGATGCACTCCGCCAAAGAGTGGAACTTCGACTACAAGAAATTCCAGCAGGACGACCAGAATGACCCCTATGAAGGCATACAGTCGCAGCAAATATGGGTCATCCCCACCTACTTCGAGAATAACGTAGAAACGGCCATCCCGCCGGTGCTGGACGTGCCTGTCGTCAGGAAAAGCGGCCCACAGACGGCTTTCGTCGTCGACAACAGCGACCCCAAGCATCAGGGGCGTGTACGCATAGTCTATCCATGGCAGTCGGTAGGTGAGAAGTCAGGAAAGTGGACAAGCAAGCTGAAGAATGTCGCAACGCCCTGGATCAGGGTCGTGACGCCTATGGCTACCGACGGAGGCGGCGCCTACTTCCAGCCGAACAAGGGCGATGAAGTGCTGGTGAACTACGACAACGACAACATCGAGCGCCCTTACGTCGTGGGATGCGTCTATTCCAAGAACCTGAACGAGCCCAACAGCAGCCATGACGGTGGTTCCATAACGATGCAGACACCCAACGGGCAGTTCATCACCCTGTCAACGGCCAAAGGCAGCAAGTTCGTGGAGAACCTGGCACCAATACTCAAACAGGCGACCTCGATCTTCCCCAGCGCGATGAAGGAGCTCTTGGGAAAAATTGACAAAAACATTGGCGGCGGCATCACTATGAGCGACGCCTACGGCATGTTCAAAATCGACATGTCGACGCACAACAGAAGTATCGACATCTCGAGCCCCTATGGCAATGTGGGCATCAACGCCTTCACCGGCATCACCATCAATGCGCCCAACGGCGACGTGAAAATCTGTGGTAAGAACGTGAGCATCGAGGCCGGCAACAACCTCTCCATCAAATCGGGCACGAACGTGGACTACGACGACTTCTCGCTGGCCGACACCATCAAGGGCATGATTTCCGACACCATCAAGGATGCAACCAAGGCAGGTCTCGACTATTTCGGCCAGAAGAACCTGATGGGCTTGAAACTCATAGACTGCGCCATGATACGCTGCGTGATGGACACCTTCCTGAAACCAGTGGAAGGCACGCTCTGCATCAAGTCGAACAACTACTTGAAGCTGGAGGCCGGCAAGGGTAAGGCTGAGGTGCCAATTGACAGATACAGCAACCGCTGGCAGGACTACAAGAAGGCAGAGGGTGATGGCGAGAAACAGTTGGTATTCTCCAAGATGGCCGCCTTCGCCAAGCGGATTGACGGAAGCTTATCCAGGTTCTGCAACGAATACAAAGAGGCCAAGGAGAAGGCTTACCAGAAGAAGGCGGCCTACGACTGGCTCGTAGCTCACCTGGTGAAGGAAGACAAGGTCAGTTCCTTGCAAGATATCCGTAAGGAAGCTTACAACTTAGGTACAGGCGAGTTCAAGAAGCACACAGTCAACAAATCCGTTACTCCGGCTACCATCACCTATGGATTGGTAAAGATGGACGGCTTCAAGCAAGAAAACCTTCAGGAGAAAAAGTGGCCTGGCTACTGGGTGTCGGGCGTCACATTCCTAAAAAAAGCAGAAGATATTCAGGCCCACATCCTCGATGTAGCCGAGGAGTATGCAGAAGCTGTCTACAAACTGCATCGGATGGTACTGGCAGCAGACAACATCATCTCCGACCAGTCCGTGAAGGCTATCAACCAGTCTGTTGTCGGCAGTGAAGACAAAACCGATACCAGCTGGATGGACCCCATATTCCTGGACGAGGCCAAAGCTATCATAAGAGATATGATCGCAGATTGGAAGGCGCGCTACGGCGACGGTAACGTGACAGACAAATTCCTCAACGCCGAAGACAAGGAAAGCGAGGAAGATCCATTCACAGCACCGAAGCTCTACAAGCGCGTGGCCATGGCCAAGATTCTGTATAAGTTGTACAACGCAGACGAGAACAAGATAAGGCTGAATGCCGCAGGTACTGTTGCTGCTGTCGCTGTTGCTGGTGCTGCCGCTGCTGCCCCAACGCCAGGCAAATTCTTCAAATTAGACCTCCCGTTGACGACAACCATCAACACCTTCAACAAGGATTATGTCAAAGAAAACTGGAAGCAGATTGCAAGCCTGGGTGCGAAAAAGCCTTCGACGACTTGGAAGGTCATCACGTTCTTAACAGAATTCATGGGCATCGACAAGCAATGGAAGCCGATATTTGATCCGAAAGCTCCGCTGAAGGGCTGGGCACAAAAGGTATGGAACGACAAGAGCGGACAAATCATCTTCTCGAACAAGAAGGGTGCAACTTATGCCCTGAACGGAGATCAGATAGAGAAATACGAGTACACGAAAGAGAGGAATTTGGATTCGCTGAAGAAGACTCTTCTGGAATTTGGCCATGAGGAATGATTCTGAGTTTATAGTTTATAGTTTATAGTTTATAGTTTATGGAATCAAAATACGAGAATTGGGAAAAGAAGCTTAAGAAACTGCAAGACGACTTTGAGAAGGAGTTGGCAGTAGTAAGGGCAGCAAAGGAAGAAATCTTTGCACAGAAAAGCGACAATTTGCAGAAACTGCCCGGAAAGTTCATCCGGGATGACGAGCGCATCATCATCTCCGCCCCGGAAATCATCATCGGCAACGTGAACATGGGCGGCGTGCTTAATCCCGACGGGCATGGGAACCTGATTATCCGCGATAACAACATCTTTGTGGAAGGTGTCGGCAACAACGGAAAACTCGCCATGCGCGCCCCGATCATCAGCCAGATCGCCGAAAACCCGGGCAACGACGGTGAGGAGCACGTGGTGACTGCGACCTCACAGATTATCAGCCAGGCCAAAGAGGTCACTATCGAGAGTGACAATGTGGCTGAAAACGGAGCCTTCCTGAAACCAGACAGCACCACGGCAGGCTGCGTCAGCATTCGTGCCGACAAGAATATCAGTATCGATGCCTTGAAGTCGATGAAATCATTAAAGGACAAGGCAAAGGCAGAGACCACCGCCTGGGCTTCGGATGACGGAAAGAAGAAATTCAAGAAAGATGCCGACGACGAGTTCAAGAAGTTTGAGAAGGCCCGCAAGGAGATCGACGAGCTGCTCAAGAACCGCGACATCCTGAATGACAAATGCGAGGACCCCCTTGCCATCCGAACCGACTACCGCAGTATCGACGAGCTCAACATCCGCATCGACGAGCTGTCGCTCGAACTCGCAAAAGGGCTCTATGAATGCTCCAAGAAGTATGCCAAGCTCGCCGAAGGGGAACGCAAGGACAAGTACTATAAGAAACTCATGGAAGAACTTGGCAGCAACGAAGAAAACTTCAAGAAGAACAAGACCGACACATCTGTCTCCATCAACAGCGAACAGATCAACCTGACATCTACCGACGGCGACGGAAACAAGCGCACCAATCCCGAGGCAGGATTGAACGTTGCGGCCAACAGCGTGCGCTTCGAGGGCATTTATAATGAGCAGGGCGAGCTCGAAGAGACCAACAAGCTGGCCGTCAATATGCGCAATGTCTCCTTTACCAGCGAGACAAAAGGAAAGCCCCAGTATAAAGACGGCCACCTCACCAGCATGGAATATCCCTCCACAGGCAAGTTCGTCTTCAGGTCGAAGGACATCCTCATCGAGAGCGTCGACTACAAGATGGCAGATCAGAAGTACATGGAGAAAGGCCTGACAGAAAACGGACAGATCATGCTCCGGTCGAATACCATCGGACTCTCCACCGTCAAGACCTCAGATGTGAAGGTCGGCGACGACGGCAAGATGACAGATGCCACCTACACCTCCGACGGCAAGGTACTCATCAACACCAAGGAGGTCAGCATGAAGAGCGTCGACGGCAAGATAGAAAACGGCACGTACAAGGATACCGGCCTGACAAAGGAAAGCCTCTTCAGTATCCAGGCCGAGAACCTGGCCTTCTCTGCCACCGACCAGGAAGGCAAGGCCGCCGGTACTGCCAGCATCAACGCCAAGGAGGTATGCGTCCGCTCCGTCGATGTCGATCCCAAGTCACAGGACATCAAGCAAGTTGCTGAAGGCGGAAAAGTGGAAATCCTTGGTAAAGAGACCCTCACCTACGGTTCTGAGAAGGCCGTCCTTTACAGCGAGAAGCAGACATTCGCCATCGGGCAGGAAGAAGCCTCGCTCCACAGCAGCAAGCTGGCCGAGATGACACAAGACGGCAACGTCGTGCGCCTCGAAGGCGGAAAGGTGGACATCTCCGGCAGCAAGAACACACTCTTCGGCGAGACCACCGTCAACGTGCTCAAGTCGCCCAGCATCACCGTCGACAACCTCACGGCCAGCAAAGCCATCAAGGCGCCCAACATCACCGACGGCGTCATGGTCGACACCAAGAACACCAGCACATCCAGCGCCAAGAGCAAGGCTGAGGAGGCTAAGAAACCCGAGGAAGGCGCCGCCGACAAGGCTGCCGCCACCGCCGAGGCCGACCGCCAGCTCGCTGCCTCGATGCTTGCAGACCTCTGGAAGCAACGTGGAGAACAAGAATTGGAAGACAATTGAGATTTGAGGTTTGAGATTTGAGATTTAAGATTTAATTGAAGGAAAAAAAATATGAACCTGTTTTATAAATCCCTGATCAATCAGGCAGAGAATAAAATGGCAGGCTACGTTGTCCTGCTGAGTTACAGATACCAGAATCTGTGTGTAAAGGCCGATGCCACCGCCCTGATGCCCGTCAACATCATGATTGGTGGAGACCCCAAGAACATCGAGGATGTGGCCAAGGTTGGTATCACAGACGAATACCACCTCGTCATATTCCCCAACCAGGAAGACCTGCAGTCGTTCATCATCGACGGCATCTTCCACTCCCATCCCGAGTTCAAGCTCGAAGTGCAGTCGTATAAGCAGAACGACGAAGAGCGCCACCTGCTGCTCTACGAGATGCCCGAGGTGGACAAGAACCGCCGCGATGCCCTCACAGAGGGTGTGAACAGTCTCCACGACGAGTGCAAGCTGCGCCTGGACGAAATCCACGCAGAGAACGTGGCCAGTGTCTCCGATCTGTTCAAGGGCAACCCCGACGACCTTGATGCCGTCAAGCAGGAACTCGACCGCGTACACGACGACTACGTCGAGAAGGCGAAGGGCGTAAGAGACAAGAAGCTCGAAGAGATTGAAGAGGGTTACCAACGCTATCTGGAAGCACATCCCGAAGAAATCGGCGCAGGCCTCCAGAACGAGGAGCATGGCGAGGGGTACAACGTCACCCAGGGCATGAGAATGTTTGATGCCGAGTAAAATCACTTCATAAAAAACAAAACTAGAAATATGGCAGATGAGATCAAGACCAAGACAAAGACCGTAATCAATATGATTACCGGCTCTATTTCGGGAAGGATATTGAAAACCCGACGGAGGAAGTTACGGAAATTCCCCCGCTGAATGCGAGACAGAATGTATTCTTTACCATCGGCGAAAAGAAGTATTCCATTGTATTGTCTGGACTTAAGTTCACACGCAAAGTCTATCAACCTGGTCTCATCGAGGCAGAAGTGACCATCATCCCGGTAAACGATAGCGACGGCATACCCTCGTTCGAGGATGTGAATGACGTGTTCATCAGACGGCAAGTAGAGCTGACCATCACCGACACCAGCGATGCCAAAGCTTCGGACTGTCAAATGACATGCTCCTGGCCGACATCGGCAACCTAAGGAACCTTACTTACAAGGACGGTGACAAACAAACGGAGATGATACAGCCCTATCTGGTGCAGTACAACGAATCGTTCTACGACTTTATGGTTTGAACGGCCAATCGCTGCGGTGAGTTCTTCTACTTCGAGAACGGCCAACTGACGCTCGGACTGCCAAAGAACGAGGCAGAGAAGCTGGACACCTATATCAATGTGACCATGCAGGGCTATACCGACGGCCCCATCGAAGTGGAGTACTATAGCCGCGACAGCGTGAAGGACAATGCGGATATAGAGCTCCTCAATGCCGACCCCATCGCCACCGACGAGGCCGGCTATCCTAAGGACGCATTCCTACAGCAGCCCCAATACAATATTCCCGTCGCCGGCGACGAATACATCTTCCCCCTTGACCACGACAAGTACACCAATCTGGATCGTGATCTGGCACTCCGTAAAGGCGAGGCAGGCAAGACCATACCCCTGAAGATTTTCGGTCACATGGTCAGCCTTACCGACGACCCCGTCAACGGCTGCTTACAACTGGGAGCCAAGATAGCCGCCGAATCCACCAATGCCTATATCGTCACAGATGCGAGTACGAAGAAGAGCCTGAAGAAGATTGACGAAAAATGGAAGCCGCTTACTCTGGAAAGTACAGAAGACGGGTGTAACGTATGGGTGACCGACTACAGCAATCTGGAGTACTATACCAACTACGAAGGCAAATGGCAGACATACAATGGCGATTATATTCTATTAGACAAGAACGATTGGGTAAGTTTCCGCGGTAACAATTCCACCGACCCGGTCAAGATATCCTCCAGCTGGTACATGAATATACATTGCAATGGCCTCAGCTACGTTTACGGCAACGTCATGAGCCTGCTCAGCAAGGACAATTTCGCCACTATGACCACCCTACCCTATGATCACACGTTCCGGAACTTGTTCAAAGGCAATACCTATATCACCCACACAGATGGCAAAGATCTGGTGCTCCCGGCCACCACACTAAGATCATACTGCTACTCTGAGATGTTCAGCGGCTGTACGAGTTTGAACTACATCAAATGCCTGGCCACCGACATTCCCACCTACGAAGAGAACTGCACCTACCAATGGCTTAACCGCGTAGCCGAAGAGGGCACCTTCGTTAAGGCTCAGGGCTTCAACGGCTGGCCACGCGACGAAAACGGCATCTCCTACGATTGGAATATCCTCGAGGAATGACCTCGCCGCTGATTGGTTTTCTCCCAAAAGCATCATCCGACGTTTCATAGTCCCAGCACATTCCTTTGACTGCGTGCGGGGGCTATTACGTTTGATAGTATTTGAATTTATTTGACACTTGAAATAACGTCAAAGTACTCATTCAGACACCATAGACTAAACCCGGACTTTAGATAGACTAAAGTCCGACTTTACCCTAACTAAACTCCCACTTTAGTGCCACTAAAGTCCGAGTCCCTGTTTTAGGGCATTTCAGAGGGGTTTGGGATTAGTTTGTAATATATGAAATTATTTGACACATCGGCCACACGCCCGATTAGTCGGCATCCTGCGCATAGTGATATTTTAGGCACAGCATGGTCAGGTCGTCATTGGGTTCGGCACCATTGCGGAAGCTGTCTACCTCGTTCTTCAGCTTCTCTACAATGTCTTGAGCCTTGCTTGAAGACGTGGATGACAGTATGTTGATGATGCGCTGGGCACCAAACTGTTCCTGCTGAAGGTTCTCTGCTTCGTTGAGTCCGTCAGAGTAAATCAGCAACAGACGGTCTTTGAAGAACTCAATGGATTCGCCTTTATACTGTAGGCCGGGCCAGAGTCCGATAGGTGCGTTTGGCAACATGTCGAGGAACGAGAACTGGCCGTCTACGTTGCCTATGACAGGAGGATTATGACCTGCATTACAGTATTCGAGCAAATAGAGTTTCAGATTGAGCCGGCAGATGAACAAGGTGACGAACATGCTCTGCTCATTATCCTGCACCAGTTCGGCATTCATGTGGTTGGCTATATCGGCAGGACTCAAGCCGTAAGAGGCCATTCCGTGGAACAGACGCGTAACTTGAGCCATAAAGAGCGAAGCCGGCACACCCTTTCCGCTAACGTCTCCAAGACAGAAATAAAGCTCATCACCCTTCCGCAGAAAGCTATACAGATCGCCTCCCACCTCTCTGGCTGGTGTCATCAGAGCATACATGTCAACTCCTTCCACCTCAGGGAATGCCCGAGGCAGCATCGACATCTGGATGTCGCTGGCAATGCGCAGTTCGCTCTCCATGCGTTCCTTGGCTGCACGCAACTCAGCCAAAGGAAATAGTCCTTTTGTCGGAAAAAACCCTGAGTATCACACAAAAAGTGTGTCAGTTTTGACACACTTTCTCTTGTTTATTTGTTCACTTAATCGCCTATTTGACGCTGCGCGTCGAGTAGGCTCACGCTCAACAGAGCTCAAGCAGTGCTTGGCTCTGTTTTCGCTTACTCGCCTACTTCCAAGGATTGTCGAAGCTGACGGGGCCGTTCTCGAGCTTCTGGCACACGATCTCAACCTCCTCGTAGTGCTGCTGGCCGTCCTCCCACTTCTCAACGTAGTTGACACAGTAGCAGTTGGTGCCCTTGATCTCCTTCATGGCTGCGCCGTCTACGGTGTTCACGAACTTCACTGAGAAATCCTTTGGGCTCGTCGGGTCGAGCATCCAGGCGATCAGCTCGTTGTTGCCGTCGTTCATCGCCTTCACGCGGATGTTCACTCTTCCACCACGGGGGATACCTGCGATCTGTCCTTCACGATCGGTAGCCTGATCGAACTTGTAGTCTACCATCATCACTTCACGGGGTGCGAAATCCTTAATTTCCAGAACTACTGGTGTTACATTCTCTGCCATATCTTGTTTCCTTTCTTTAATTTTTAATTGTTAATATTTAAATGTTTAATCTCTTTTCTTTTTTGTCGCTCAGATGTCGTTTGTTCTGATTGACGATGCAAAGTTACGACGGCTTTTGGCTCATTCCAAACTTTTTCTTTCATATTTTCTCAAAAGCATTAGACAAAAGGCCTGACTTTGGACAAATCCCAAAGTCAGGCCCCTATTTGCGTCCAAACAGAAGTTATCTGCTCGTCTTTTTTGTCGATACAGCTTCAACTGTTACATTGACAGTATCGGAGAATTTCCCGTCCACTGACTTCACGGTGATGACAGCCTTGCCCGCTGCTACGGCGGTGACTGTACCTGAGCTGTTGACGGTGGCAATCTTGGTGTTTGATGATGACCACGTAAGCGCCCTCGCCTTAGAGTTCGTGAGCTTTTGGCTGAGGTCATACTTTTCTCCGGCCTTGATCGTGACTGCCGACTCTCGGATGTAGAGTGTCCTCTTCTGCACAACTTCTACGATCTTGGGAGCGTCTGCAGCTGCTGGATAGATGAACTTCACGTGGCCTATGCGCTGTTCTGCCTTATCACTGAAAGCCGACACGATAATCTGCTGTGTCCAGGAGTTGGGGGTGACATTTGTCTTGTTACCCACGGTGAGCCAGTCGTCCTGCGACTGAACGCTGACCGATACGTTGGCAGACACATTAACCCCTATAACGCTTGACCGTTCGTCGAGTTCAAACCCGGCTTCGTCGACCTTGAAACTCGACTCAAACGGCTGGGTGATGGTGAGGCCTCTCCTGACGCCTGCCGAGGAGTTGCCGATGGTGACGGTGGCTGCACGCGGACGACCGCTGGTGTTGGGCGCCACCCTGAAGACAAGCACAGAGGTCTTCGCAGCACGGGTACGGCTGCGACTTCCACTCGACAGGGTGATCCACTTGCAATCGGAGGGAATGCTCACATTGTAGTCGACGTTACTCTCCACGGTGGCCGTCACTGTACCTCCGTCCATAGGAACTTCGGCTTCGGCCTTGTCGACATTGAAGACGGTCTCAAACGGCTGGTGGATATAAATGCCGACAGATACACCGGCCTCCTTGTTGCTGATGGTAACGACGGCATCGCGCTCCTTATAAGTGGTGTTCTCACGCACCCTAAGAACAACGGCCGTGGTCTTCGCAGCACGGGTCTTGGTTCTGGCACCAGCAGGCAGGGTGATCCAGTCGCAATCGGAGGGGATGCTCACATCATAACCGACGTTGCTCTCCATGTTCACCGTAATAGTACCACCCTCTGTCGGCACATCGAAAGAGGTCTTGTCGGCCTTGAAGGTGGTGGTGAAGGCCTGATGGATAGAGACTTTAATCTCAGCACCGGCTTCCTTGTTACTGATGGTAATGATGGCATCGCGGGCCTCATAAGTGGTGTTTTCCTTCACACGGAACGTAAGGACCGTGGTCTGACTCCCGGCACCGGCACGCGCGGAAGCCGGAAGGGTTATCCAGTCGCAGTCGTCGGGAATCTTCACGTCGAAGCCGATGTTATGCGTCAGGGTGACGGTGACCGTTCCACCATCCTGATCGACATCGTGCGTGTTCTTGTCGACACTGAACACGGTAGAGAACGGCTGATGGACCGAAATCTTGATGCTGACGCCGGCGGCCTTGTTGCCAATGGTGATAACGGCATCACGAGCCTTATAGCTCTCGTTTGCCTTCACCCGGAAAGTAATGGCTGTGGCCTCAGGTTCTGCACGGGTTTGAGATTTTCTCCGAGTGGAGGTTGGAAGGGTAATCCAGTCGCAGTGGTCGGGAATCTCCACGTCGTAGCTGATGTTATGTGTCAGGTTGACTGTAAAGGTGCCACCGCCCTGCTCTACCTCGAAGTCATTCTTGTCGACACTGAAGGTGGTATTGAACGGTTGGGTGATAGTGATGGACTCGGAGACGCCAGCCGCCTGATTGCCGATGATGACGACGGCCTCGCGGGCCTTATAGGACTTGTTAGCGGCCACCTTCAGTTCAACGACGCTGGCCGTTGCCCCCCTGGTCCCTCTCCTGCTGGCTGCACGAGATATCCAGTCGCAGCCGTCGGGAATCTTCACATCGTAAGAAACGTTACTCTCCATGTTGATGGTGATCGTTCCACCATCCATCGGAGCCTCGAATGACTTCTTGTCGGCCTTGAACACAGCCGTAAAGGGTTGGTGGATGGATATGGTGTCTGAGATGCCACCCTGCTCATTGCTGAGGATGATAACGGCATCGCGGGCATGATAGGTCGTGTTTTCCTTGACGGTAAATTTGAGTTCCGTGTCGGTAGTCGTAAACTCATCGTTCTTGATCAGCCTTTTGGGGATGGTGACCCACTTGCTGGAGTCGGGGATAGTCACAGTAAAGGGTATGTTGCTCTCGACGTTGGCAATGATTTCCTGACCATCCATCGAAGCCTCGAAGGCCGTGGAGTCGACCTTGAACACCTGATTGAACGGCTGATGTATCGTCAGCTTATCCGTCAGTTTCTCGTCTTTGTTGGTCACGGTAATAACGGCATCACGATCGTGATAAGTCTTGTTCTTATTGACATAGAACGTGATTGACGATTCCTCCAGGCCTCTCGCCTTGCTGGAACTAATGGGTCGGGTGACCCAATCGATGGTGTCAGGAATCTGCACGGTATAGCTGACATTGCTCTTCAGTTTGGCCGTAATCGTGTCACCCGCCATCTTGGCTTCAAAGCCGATCTTGTCGAGGATCAGTCCTGTCCGACGAGCCTGTGTGACGGTGATGAAGCGCGTAGCCTGGTTGTTGGTATCGGTGAACGTGACGGTGTCTTTGCGAGCATCATAGGTATCGTTGGCCATCACAGTGACAATCAGTTTGCTATTGTTGATGTCAAGACGAGGCACACACCATGACTGATTGCTCTTTACAGTATAAGCCGACAAATCCTCATGCCGGAACGTCTGCTCCTGCTCGCCCTGTTCGCAACCGAACGTCATATCCTCCAGAAGGAGCTCCCTCAGACGGCTTTGGTAGCCGTCGTCACTACTGCAGGATGTTATGACGAGGAAAGAGAAAAGAGGAAGGAGGAAGGAGAATACTCCTACCACAGCATAACTCTTTATCTTAGATACTTTTTTCTTATTCATATCTTATCACTCAATCTTCAAAGGTCTTTTTCTATATAGGTAAATGTGGTATTGCCAATGGTAAAGCTCTTGCCGTGATAGAGCCAAATCTCCTTGCCTATGGCCAAAGGCTTGCCGTTGACCATCACACTATCCTCCACAGCCTGGAGGCACAACGATCCCTGACGGCGCTTGATTTCGGCATGTACCGGTGCCACATGGCCGTTGATATCCCAGGACAGTTGGATGTTGCAGTCAACCGATTTACCGATAGTGATAACCTGATTCGGCGAAACCATGAACCACTTGTAGAGCGCAATGTCCATGTCCTTGATGGCTCCCTCCACATGCAGGAAGAACCGCTCCGACCGCGGCGAGACATAGGCTACGCAAAGGGCGATGGCCACGGCATAGACAATGAAGCCTATCAGCAATGACAAGCGATAGTCAAAGAGCGAGTTATAGTAGATGAACGCCCACATGAACATGGACAGGACAGCGATGAGGCAGGAAGCCAATACAAACGACCGACGTGTTGGAGTACGTGTCTTGAAGGTAAGAGCTACCATGATGACGGCACTCAACAAGGCCCATGGAATCCAGTCGGTGAGTATCGTACTGTAGTTAACATGGAAGAGGATAGAAATCAGACAACCTAACAGGCAGAAGAGGAGCCCCACTATACTTGCTATGGATGCACGGAGCAATACTTCGCTGAAACGGTGGTACCATTGACGACGGCGCACCGTAAAGTTCGACAGGAAAAGCGTCAGAATGAAGCCCACTGTGTAGCCAAAAGCGGGCAGTTCGCTGAGACTGGAGCTATAGTCAAACTGATAATGGCTGTCATCGGCACCCGATACAGCATGGTGGACCATCGAGTATAACTGCTCAATGAATACCGCCGACAGTTCGTGGGTGCTGCTTATAAACACGAGCCACGCGGTAAAGCCCGCCAAAATGGCTATAAGCACCCATTTCATATAGAACAGGGCATTGCGGGAGTCCAGCAGATGGTGACGGTTGTAATAATGAGAACCTTCCTGACAATGACGGCCATGCTCAGGACAATGGTATTCGTTGTCGTCCCAACACTCCTTGTGCATCGTATGCTTGCACTTCACCACAATCTCATCACCCGACTCGAAAGGCGACTTACAGAGATAGCACGACTGAGACACAGGCTGTCCCCTGAAACTCATCTGGTTGCCAGCATACGTAATAACATACCTATGCTTGAAGACACGATAACGGATGTAAGGTTCCAAGAACTGGAACACAAGCCACACCATCAAAAGGATGACCAGAGTGACCAAGATGCCCTCGATGATGAATTCTGTCATGGGGTCGTCATTAACAACGATTGGAGTGTAAGCCGAGCCGAGTGAGAATTCCGTCTGTCCCTTGGCGATCAAGTCGCCACTGTTCTTATCATGAAAAGCGACCTGCAGCACATGAAGATCACCACGAAAGACCTTGTGATCGGGCTGCTCCAAAGTAATCTTGTAATTTGAGAGGTCGATATGGAAGTCTTTCAGGATGTCAGCCTCCATCTCCGGCCAATTGAACTTGGACTGATAGAGGCCATCCAGGTTCTTACAGAAATATTGCAAGATATTAGCATCGCTGACATTGTCGGTCATAGTAAGGATTTCCTGTTCACTGGGAGTACTTGTCGAAAAGTTGGCATAGTTGGCCTGTATAAGACCTTTGCATACCTTCGCCTTGTCGTTCAGTAACTGTTGCAGTTCGAAATGCATCGGGTCGATAGGCTGCTCGCCATCGTAGGTCTTTCCTCCCGACAGGATGACCAACACTTTATATCGTGCCTTTCCTATCGTTGTGCGCTCGTCCTGCATCTCGGCTAGTTTCGTCACTACCGAGCGATAGAGATAAATGGTTGACGGATCTTGATGGATGAAATAGTTGTCAATCACGTAGTCTGTAGCCTCATATGTTTCTGAGACATTATTACCCTGCATAAAGGCGACAAAGAGGCTTTGTGCGCCAAAGAGCGCTTTAATCTCTTTGACGGCATCACGCTCGGCATCCACTTGATGCTGGGGCAGACTCAAATCAACCAAGACCAGCAATTTGATATTCAGTTTGTTGAATGTCTCCCTGCTGCTGTTAGACACCTTCGTAACAATGGGTTGACTCTCATTACCGAACTTTCCTATGAGGTGTTTGATTCTCTGATTAACAGTTACAGCGACTACCGTGGAATCCGTCAAGTCCTGCCCTCCGATGTCATGGAGCAAGCGTGTAGAAAGATCCATGACCTTATGATTGTCGGAAAAACTAATGTTGGTAATCTGCAAAGCATCGCCAACGGTTTCTGTCTCTTCGTCGGAAGACAAAATATCATCGATGTCAGGCGAATGCAACTCATCACAAGAAACCAACAAGAGGCAAATAGTGAGAGGCAAGAGGTGAAAGGACACCCCTTTCTTTGCCAAACTTCTTATCTTAGAAAATATATTCATATTCATACCATATTTATCTCAAATAGTAGGGTAGTTCTGCTGCCCGTTCATCATTCCTTTCAATTTCTTCGCTTGGTCACGAGCCTGTTTGACCAAGGCGAGCTTAGATTTCAACAGGTTCAGTCCCATCAACAAGATGGCCACGGCTGCAAGGCCTATCAGATAATCCTTAATCCGCTGGATGAAAGGTTTATAGGCCATCTCCTGTATCTTCGCTGAAGCCGTCTGCAGCTCAAAGACTTTCTTCTCCATCGCCTTCATACGAAGCTCCAGCCCTGGGAATGCCGCTGATGCCTCCTTTGCCTGACCATAATATTTCTGGACGTCGGCAGCCAACCCCTGTTCTTCAGCCTTTACTTTCTCCAACTGGGCAGCCAACTTGGACGACATAGAATACTTCAAGGCATTTTTGTATAGCTGGCGGTAGGCATTATCCTGTCCCCAGATGAACTTCTCGGCTGTAGAGAAAGCTGTCAGATAGTCGTTCTGCTGCTTACGGACAGCCAGGGTGTCGGCCACGGCCTGCCGCATCTGCTGGATGAAGGCCACACGGTTCAGAAGACTGTCGTTCTCGGCAATGTAGACCTGCTGGGCTGAGGAATAGGTGTCCCAGCGTGTAGAGAAGGAATTTAGGGCATTCGTCAATGCCTTGAGACGCTCGGATACCACATCAATCAATGGTTCAGTCAGCGGCATCTCCATATCAATGTCCACACGGAACTTGCAGAGGGCATGCAGTTGCATCAATTCCTCCTGAAAAACTGCCATGTGCTCATTGATGTCTGTATAAGTTGAGTCGAGATCCTCTTCAACAGACTCATCCTGTGCCCATGCTACTGATGGAAGCATGCACATGAAGATAGTGAGTAGCCACAGATTTCTTTTCATTATCATTGTCTGCCGCAGTTATTATTAAAATACCGCTCCGCCTCGCGGAATATCGACAGGGCCTGACGCTGCTCGGTGGTGTAGACTCCCTGGCTTTCGATAGCCGAATGGACTGTCTTAATGGTGCTCTCTGTTTGGAAGATGATGTCACGACGCTCTATGGGATCAGCCGACAGCAGATAGCGTGACACAGCTTCATCTATCTGACGGGCTTTTGCCAACAGCATCTTTGCACTGATGCCAGCACCGGCAACCTTTGTCGTAGAAGTGGGAACATACTTACAGGTAACACGGGTAATGGAGTCAGCACAAGCATTATAAGCATCCCAGGCCTCCTGTATGTCAGGACAAGGGCTTACGATATCCTTATGAGGATATTGTTCCATGAGTTGTTCTTTCAAGTTCTCGAATGCCGTCAGACTCTCTTGGGTATCGACGATACCATTGCCCATTCGCTTTCGAAGACTACGGTAACTCTTACGAACACCGTCGAGGGCAGCCTTTGCCGATGCTATGTCCTCATCCAAACCAAAGCAGGGATTACGCATGATTTCCACATGATATTCTATGTAGAGATCACGGCCGAAGGGAATCTCATATCTCCGTTTGTCCAAATGCTTGCTTACATCGTTCATTAGCATCACGTCGCGGAGACGGACAACAACGGAGTTCCGCTTCTTTAAGATGTCAAAGGTCTGACTGATGTAGTCGTTCACCATGGCATATTCCTGGGGTGCGGGCTGCAACCCCTCATACTCAATCCAACGATGGAACACATACTTCTTGCGAGGTTTAGGCACAGTCGCCTTGAAGAGTTTAGATATGCGGTATTGTTCTGAAGGATCATAATTGACTACATACGGGAGCATATCTGGACGGATTCGCCTGCCTTTGATAAGAGGTTTGTACCGTATATCCTCCCTAAACACAAAAATCATGCGATGGGAGATCAGACTCACGGTCAACTGGTTGGCAGCCTCATCGAACACGAACTTCACCATGACGTCCTTGTCGATGACGTCTCCATCCAAGCTGATATGGTCAGTATAAGCCATATCCTGACTGACCATGATATTCTTCACCGTCTGGGCACATAAGAGATGAGAGGTGAAAGGTGAGAGGTAAGAGAGAACTCCTACCATAACAAAAAATCTTATCTTGGATATTATATTCATATTCGTATCATATTTATCTTAAAACACCGTCCATTCATTCGGTTCTCCCTGCCTGATGACCCACGCAGCAACCTTGAGGTCCTCTGGGTACGGAGGTTCGGAAATGGCATGATAGACCTCATAGCGCAGATAGTGGGCCACCCGCTCCACACCCCAAGCCAAGTCAGTATAGGTGTCAGGCATATTGATGCAAACTCTCCCGGCAAAGTCACCAAAATAGCGGATATTGGGGTGCCAAGGGTGCGGGATAGGCTGTCCCTGCTCGTCATGTGTCAGGAACCTGAATGCTGGAGCCGAATCGACCGACGGGTATCCGTCTGGCAGGTCTATCCGCATCAGGAAACCAGTGGCAAAGATTGGCGGATTCTGAACGTCGGGTTCCCCGAAGTGTTCCATGTTCTCCACACCACAGATGCTCCTCAACTGATAGTCGACCAAGTAGGCAGTTGGCAACCCTTCCTTATTACGACGGACAGGTTGACACATGATGTCATGCCTATGCTCCAGCCGTTGTTCCAGCTGCTGCCATTCGTACAACAGACGCCGGTTGCGTCCCTTGTATAAGCTTGTCTCGTATCGGTCGCTCTCTTTCACCTCATTCTTCGTTTTCCTTTACCCTGGAAAGGGGTCAGGCAGGAGGAATACTTTGTCGCCACTCTGTACACCGTAGTCAAGCAGCGTCTGGTCTGTACGGCCTATTTTCGGACGTAGAACACGTATCTCATGTACATCGGGGTCTTCCCGCCCGAAGAAATAGTCAAGCGGTGCGCCCGTCTCATCGATTGACGGGAAGTCGAAGATTAGTTTGCCGTCTTCGCCGATGGCATGTGTTAGATTAGTCATCAGCGTACTCAGCGGAGCTTCGGGGTTCACCACCCTGAAGCGCACCATTTTGTTCTTATACACAATGTCTAAAAAGAAATCGTCCATTTTTATCTATAATTATATAAGCTATACTTTCTCTATGTTCAATGTCACAATCACCGGATAGATGTTTGTACTTCTCACTTCAATCATCTTCTGCATGAGGATTTCCACCCGCGATGCTTTCTCGATAAAACTACGCCTGACAAACGGATTGTCAGCCAACACGATCTCCACTACGATCTCATACCCGCAGCCACGGCGGTCCATCTGCTGGCGGCGGTTGACAGAGAGTCTCTTCACCATATCACGGACAATGCCATATCGAGTCAACAACTCATTATAGCAAAACAGTTTGATATCTGCCGGTGTCACAATGCGATCGGTTGTGGCTATGTAGTAGCGTGAGAGGCTGGCCAAAGCTCCCTCTTCTGTCAACTCATCTCTACCCATCACGGGATTGGCAATCTGCCGAGTCTGGGCGGCACTCAGCCCTCCAGGCACCGTGAATGTACTGTCGGCATGAAGCGATGCATTGACAGCTGCTCCTGCCGTCGTAAGATAGCTCACATCGAGACTTCCTTTGCCACTTTCGATAAGCCGGATGTTACGTAATAACAGATAGACGCCAGGCACCTGTCGCAACTGATCCTTTTTGGCGATTTCCATCAGCCGTGTCAGCGTTTCTTGCAAAGCCTGTATGGTCTTGTCACCAGAGAAGCCTTGCAATCCTTGAAATGCATAGAAATCGGAGTGATATCTGGCGATGAGAGAGTTTAGCAAACGCACAAGCCGTCCTTGGTTAAAACGGTCAGCAGCCACCTTTCGAACTTCGATAAGGCTGTTGCCGTAGAGCTGTTCCTCTGAGGGTCGGATGGCATGGAGGAACTGCAGATTCGCATGATCCTCATTCTTGTCATAACCTGCCACTCGCGCAATAGGTGTCTGAGCAGACAAAGTAGTCTGATGCAACTGGGCATTGACCAAGACAACCGGATTGAGGAAGAAATGCTGCTTGTCGAAGACAAATTGATCCGAGATGCCTGAAAATTCAAAGATGAGGTCTATGGAATCCGTCTCTGTCGGCAGGAATCGTGACTGGACGTCATCGCGAATGACGAACATCCGGATGTTTTGTCGGGCAAACAAGTCAAGACAGGTAGCCGAGGCCTCGTAAGTCTGTGAACGGTTGTAAAGAATCGTATCTAGTCCGAAACAGTCCAACAGGGGGAGCTCAGAATAGTCCCACGGACGGATGAGGGGCAGCTGCTGATTCCTGATGCTGACGCTGAGATCCTGGAAGTCCAGACTATCGACAGCGAAGGCAAATCCTGACAGGTCTTTGACAGGCGCGTTAAAATGGATGGTACACCTGAAACGACGACCGTCCATCCTGATGATGGAACTTACCTTTGCATTCAGAAGCCGAGTTCTCAGCAAAGGCAGAAACGCATAGTTGGTACTGCCTAACAAGAATGTGCTTTGAGCATTCATCACCAACTCATCCACGGAATCTTGCAGGGCCGTCTCCACAACAGCCGTAGCCGGGGCAGCATGACCAACCTCAAAGGGTGTCAGCAACTGGGCGAAATCTTCCATCACCTCTGTCTTCATGGCCTCCAGATCGCTGGCGTTCTCATTGGCCTGATAGGCCAATGCCGTAATCATCAGCTTGAGAACGGGATCATTCTCAAGTCCCTCAAGCTTGTCGTTGTCATCACTCTGTCTCCAAATGTTGAAGGCCTCGCGCAACAACTCCTCCGCTCTCTGTTTGGTTTCAAATATGGTCTGTTTCATTCACTCTTCTCTTTTTCTCCGTTTCACTTCCGTCAGTTCCAAACCCTGATGGTCTGGTCATAGACATAATCCTCTTTGGTGCTCACAATGACACCTTTTACAGTAACATATATCATCCTTTCTTCCCGGATATAAGTCATCGACACGGCAATTTTCTCCAGTCGTTCCTCATATTTTGTGATGGCGGATTTCAGCTCTGCTGCAAAGGTATTGACACTCTTTGAAGAGCCGGAGATCTTTTTGTCGTAGGCTCCTTGAATGTTATTCATCGTCTCTGTATCACCAGAGTCAAAAACGACACCCTCATTTTCATTGAACATCTCGAATCTCAGGTTATTAAAAACGAACCCAAACTGCGGATCAGCCGGCGTGCTAAAACGTTCGGTCGTAATAATGAGATACAGGTTCTCGTCAATCGAGCTCTTCAGCCTGTCATCGCATTGCAACCCTTTCGGGGTTAGCTGGAGTGGTATGCTGATATTCATATAAGCGGCACAAATTTTTCTTCTTCCGGCTCAGGCACATAGAGCGCCTTGAACAGGTTCTCAAACAGATCGAAGTACAATTTCTCATAGAGAGACTCATTGAGCTGCTTGCCGAGTACGTCGAACTTCTCTGTCAGCATATCGCTCAACTTAGTCTGACGGTCGTTGATCTCCGTCGTTAACTGTTCCAGGATAGCATTCTTCAGCGTCTCGTTGATATAGGTGGTCAGCTGTTCAGTCTGCTGCCTCATCTCCTCACGCAGTTCCTCCTTCATGTCAGCCAGCAGCTTCTCGATAAGCTCTGGATGAAGTTTATCGTACAGTTCTTTCTTAGCTTGGGCAAGCAGCGCCTCATAGTCGATGGTATTGTCTTCAAGCACCACTCCGTCGAGGATGACTGCAGCGCCCATCATGAAGTCCTCAAGCCACTGAAGCCACGACTGTATGTCGGCCTCCCTAGGTGCTGGCACTTCTGTCGACTGTCCCCTGTTCGGAATTACAATATAATAATCGATGGCCTGGGCAATCTCCTGAGTAAACAGAATAAAGTCGTTCATGGGGCTCTTCAGGTTATAGCTCTTGAGCATAAACACATAGCGCAGCAAGGCCCGTTTGCCTTCTCCGTCGACCATGTTGGCATGGGTCGCCAGCCCATTCAGACGTTCTGTATAGCTGTCGATATACTCCTTAAACCGCTGGTTCTCTGTCAGCAGAAGACAAGGAACCATGTATGTGGGGTCGGAAGAGAACACACCCTCGGCCACATGGAAACGCAACAAAGGGAATAGGTCGTTCTTTTCGACTTCCTCTATCGTATGAATACCATATATATAATGGGGTCTTATGAATGGTACGCCTTTTTTTTCGAACTCGACCTTCTCATCGCTGAATCCTACCGTCAGATAGTATAAGTTGCCGAAGAGCATGGGAATAGTCACCTGCACGTCTTCGTCGGCATCAATCATTCTTCCAGATGGAAGTAAGGCTGTACAACGGAATCCCGTTACCTCAAACCGGTTCTTTACGAAGATGCCATTGCATATGAAGGGAGAGTCTGGCACCAGTCCCATACGATTGCTGCCTAAGGCCGCACGAATAGCCAACTGCTGACGAAATTCCAATTGCTCTCCAATTCCAGAGAACGTTTCCGCCGTAAGCTCCATGCCTGGCATCCAGTTGATTCTTGCATTAATATCCACCATGTCTATTCTGATTTTCTTACTTCTGTATTATACCCCAATGTCAAACGGGTGTTGGTCTGTTGGGGAACATCGAACTCCTTGATGACAATCCTGCACCACACCTCAACAGGAATCAGCCACTCACAAAGGAACTCCCGCAACGGCTCTATGTCATTGTCTTTCTCCCGGTATTCCTCAGGTGTCAGACCAGGAATTACCAGTTCGTATCTGACCATTGGTAGCCAGCACTTTGTCGTGTCGCTGTCACTATAGCGGCCTATCGTCATGTTCACCTTGCATTTGATCAATGTATGCAGCAAATTAGCAATGAAACCGAAATCTCCCCTCCGTCTACTCACATAGGGGAGCAGGATGGCTGCCTCCCGTACATATGGATTATCTATCTTGTCGAGATCTACACCGAAGTAGTTGCTCAGGATGTACGTCAACTTGTTCTGGAGCAGACTATCGGCTTGATGCTCTATGTAGACACTGTCACGGAAACGGAAGGTATCGATCGGTTTGAATGTCTCGCGCAGGAGCTTTAGTTTCTGTTCCAGTTTCTTGAACTTCTCTGACAAGTTCTCTCCCCTCAAGTCGTGCTCTTGGGTAATCAATCCCTGCGGCAACAGCTTGACGAAGCCGTCGCGTGCCGTCTCCACCAACATTGTCTCATCGTCGAAAGCAAACAGGTCGCTGTTATAGTTACGGAAGAATGATCCTTCATTCTGGGCAGTCCATTGATTGACTGCCTCCGGATAGAAGTAGTTCAGCAGCACCTCTGCGCGGATTTCAGGTATGTTATTGACCTTTCTCATTCCTCATTCTTCATTTCTAAAAAAAAGTCATCCCCATCAGCAGTCACATGCACTATGTCGTGCGGTGGAATGCCGAGCTGTGCTAGCGTCTGCCACAGGTAGGGGAAACTGGCATCGATATGACGGTACTCATGTTGGTAAAATGCACTCAGAGGCAGTCCACTCAGGACTTCAACGCTTGCCACTTTATCAGCTACCAGCCGGCCAGGAAGCATGAACGTAAACCGCTCGTCATTATCACGCCTCGACACGTAGTCCACGAAACAGTCATTCACCAGACAGAGTGTCACTTCTTGAGCATTCAACTCTTTCGCCCAGCATTGAAGGGCCTCGCCGACGGGTGTGGAGCCTCCGACCTCCGTCTGATGAACCGGAGCCCATTGTTCATGCTCGGGACACTCGTCATCATAGGCTTGATAACTGGCAATACGAACGGTTGTATGTTCCCCGTCATAGTAGAGCATCTTACCGCAGAGCGAGGTACCGAAATCCTTCTGTATCAGCTTCAGAGCCTCTTGGACTTCAATGGCTCCAATGATGGAGGCGACAATAGAAGTGGTGGGGGCCGTTCCTGACAGTTCCTGCCTCCTAATGATGCCTGAGCAAGGCATCCGTTTTGCCAAATCATTCAAGCCTTCCGGGCCGAGGTTACAGGCATAGCAGTTCTTGGCCGGTGCAAACACGCGCACTGTTCCTTCCAAACCATTGATTCCACCATCCACCCAAGGAATACCAGCCCGCATGCAGAGGCGATTGATGTAGAACCTTGCCCACCGGCTGTCTACACACCCGATAACAACATCCATCCGGCGAACGAGCCCTAATCCTACATCATAGGTAATATCACCGCAGATAGCATTTATCTCCACGGCAGGATTCATCTGTTTGAGCCGTTCCGCTACGACCTCCACCTTCAGTCGTTTCTTCTCTGCATCGCTCTTCGAGAAGAGCACAGAACGGGTGAGGTTGCCCATCTCCACGACATCAAAGTCAACGACCGTTATATGAGCGACTCCCATCAGCACAAGGTTCTTCAGCACCTCATTACCTAAGGCACCACAGCCGACCACCATCACATGGGCAGCACTTACCTGATTCTGTCTGATGTCAGTACTCATGTTTTATTTTTTCTTCAATTTCAGTTTGACGTGGGTCAGGTCATTCCCGACAACCTTAATCGTCTTCTCTGCCTTTAGGAATCCGGCCTTCTCCAGTCTTACTTCGCAGTTGCTGCCAGCTGGCAGGTCTTTGATGACACATGGTGTGGTGCCGACACGTTTGTCGTTGATGTAGATGTCAGCTCCTATCTCATTGCATTGTATATTAACCATTCCATAGCTGCCACGAGGAGCTACAAGTTCTAGATTTTGGGGCGTTTGATCATTGATCCAAAGGCTTGTCGACCTGGACTCAACACCGTCTTTCTCTGTGCTGATCAGATAAAAACCAGCCTCAAGCTCTCCTTTCCAATTTCCAAAGCCTTTCAACTCCCGATTAATCCAGATACTGGTGTAATCATCGATAGCTTTGATGGTTACGGGTGCCTTGATAACCGGTGCTCCCACCGCAGAATCATTCACCAAAGAATCATTCACCACACTATTCTTTATCGAAGGGATCTTGGCAACAACAGAGCTACCGATAGTACCAATAGGTTGCAGCTTTTCAGCCGTCAGCTCAATCGTCTTTTTCTCCCGCCACCCAATGTCGAAATCGGCATCGTAAAAGATCAGGCTATCCTTAACGACGATGAGACGGTGACTGCCTTCACGCAGATGTCCGCTGGTACCTTGTGTCTTACCCACCCACTGGCCATCGACCATGATATCGCAGCCTTCCAACTCGGTCTTGACGGCCAAATAGGAATAAATGGGCTGAAGTGAGATCTTCACTGTCTGGCGTTCTTCGTCAGTTAGTTCAATGGTTCCCTCTTCCTTCTGGTGGAAGGGCGACTCAGCGAGCCAGGCATGTTTTCCTATCGGCAGGTAGAGCTGCTTCCGTCCTCCTTGAACTGTCATTCTGGTGCTGTCGATGGTCAGAATGGCGTCTTGAGGTTGTATTTCAAAGATCACCCACTGTTCTTGCAGCTTAAATTCCTTATCGGGGCTAAATGTCTCCAGGAGTGCCGTATAATGCTTCTTCCTGCGCAGTCCCTTTTTCAGGGGCACTTTCCACGTAAGCTGCCCATAGTCGGCATGTTTCACCACGATGAAGGCTGTCTTGTCGGGCGTCTTGAGCGTCACGATGCCATCACCCTCCTCTGCCTGAATGGCCTGCTTGCCATCGGCCAGAAAGGTAAAACCCTTCTCGCTGGTCTTCAGATCCAAAATGGCCTGCTGCTTATTGGTCACCACGTGGTTCATGTTCAGTGGTCCCTTCTTGAGTTTTGCAAACTCGTTGACATGCATCTCCTGAGCGGATGAGATGAGAAGGTGAAGAGGTGAAAAGGTGAAAAGCAGCAGTAGCAGTTGACGCCACCACTTACAATAACACATAATTATATAATACTCAATTCTCACCTTTTCACTTTCTCACCTTTCCGCCTTTACTCACTTTCCCTGCGTGGTCATACTCCCACTAGGATTTGTGATGGAGATATTGCCGCCCCAAGTACACATACACTTGGCATTGTTGATGAGTGCCGGCATATTCATGACCTTCACCTGCCCACCAGGACTCCACGGCGCCGTAATCACGGGAATGCACGGCATAGGTGTCAGGACCCCCATTGCAGCTGCTGTGGCTGAAGCCACCTGTGGATTAGCCATCGACTGGCACATGCCAAAGGGCATGATATTCACCATCGGGGCGAAATCCATGATGTTGGCCATGAGCATGTTGCCGCATTTGGGACGTAGTGGCACGATAACGTTCAGCGTCGAGGGTGCCATACCGAAACTACATTGGAGCATCGCTCCTTGACATACAAAGTTTCCCATACTCTTAAAATAATGTTTTTGCAAATCTTACATTTAATACCGGATATACTTTCAGGGCATTGATAACGCTGACGTAGTCGCCCAAGGCACCTGGAATGTTGGTTACATCCTTTGACAGATTAGTCCCGTCGTGCATCCGCTGTGAGGGTGTACCGCCCCAAAACAAGACACCTAACTCTGCCGACACTTTCCAATCATCGCGCGATCCCACCAGCCGTCCTGTGTAGCCAAACCCGAAATAGGGCTTGACGGCATTCGACTTCACGCTGATTTTTACCGAACCGTCATCAGCGGGATCCACTTCGCAAGGTTTTCCGCCTTTGTCTCCAGGATAGAGTGCCAGCCGACCATAGCCTTTTATTGGATCACTAGCTTCAGCCTTCTCATACATTATATTGTAGCTTGTCATCAGGGAGAGGGTCTTGTTCGACTCTGCACTGTTTTCATTCTTTGCAAATTCCTCTGGTCCCCAATAGACACCAGCCGTGATGTGCCAGTGTTTGTTGTATTTCAGTGGATAGATATCCAGCAATGCCTTCGCATTGTGCATGGTCAGTTGGCCAGTCATCATGATATGGTCGTCGATATCCATCCCTGACTGTTCATACATGTACTGTTGAATCTTATCGAACGGTGTCTTGACACGGTTGCCCTGAGCGTTATATTGACGAGCAGCCTGACCGCCACCGACCAGATTCATAGTAAACGATTTCTTGAATTGCGGCATATAATCATAGCCCAGTCTGACTTGCATAATCCTGCATATCGGCATAGCCAAATCAAGGCCCACACCCGATGTGCCGGCCGTCAATGAGACTTCCAGATGTCTGAACGAATTACCCTTGCTCCAGTAGTTCTTTCCGGGGTCTTTTCTGATGACAGCGTCCTTCTGGAAAGCTGGTATATACTGGGCTTCTGCGGTGATGACAGAACAGATTGTCAGACAGGCAATGATGACTTTTCTCATATAGTGGTATTTACACGGCAAATCAATTGATCCAGCTTTTGGGGCTGAACCAATTGATTATAAGGGAGTGACAGTGTCTTACTTCCAAGGATTTTCGTAGCAGACGGGACCGTTCTCTAGCTTCTGGCACACAATCTCGATTTCCTCGTAATGCTGCTGGCCATCTTCCCACTTCTCGATGTAGTTGATGCAGTAGCAGTTAGTACCTTTGAGCTCCTTCATGGCTGCACCGTCTACGGTATTCACAAACTTCACTGTGAAGTCTTTCGGGGATGTCGGATCCAGCATCCAGGCTATCAGCTGGTTGTTGCCATCGTTCATTGCCTTTACACGGATAGTTACCTTACCACCGCGGGGGATACCGGCAATCTGTCCTTCACGATCAGTAGCTTGATCAAACTTGTAGTCTACCATCATGACCTCACGTGGCTCGAAATCCTTGATCTCAAGCACAACAGGTGTTACATTCTCTGCCATAATATTTAGTTTTTATGGTTTAACTCTAAGATTCTTAACTCTTAACTATGAACTCTTAACTATGAACTCCTTAAGCCCAGTCGTTCTCATACTTCACGTTACCGAACTCGATCGCCTTGCAGGTGATGGTGATCTCCTCGAAATGGCCCATCTTGTCCTCCCACTTCTCCTCGAAGTTAACGCAGTAACCATTGGTGAACTTAATGGTCTTCATCTCCTTGTTGGTCTTGGTCTCCAAGAACTTGATTTCGCCATTCTTCGGCAGGCTGCGCTCGGTCATCCACGCCAACAGGTCGGGTGTGCCGTCGTTCAGAGCCTTCACACGGACAATAATCTTGCCGCCACGGGGAATGCCGGCCATCTGACCCTCTACATCAGTTGCCTGACTGAACTCATAGGTCACCATCAGGACTTCTCTCTCCTTGTATCCATCAATAGCGATACTTACAGGTGTTTTAGCCATAATTGTTTTTGTTTTAAATTGTTGTTAATACATATCTTATTTATATAATAATAAGAAACGATTCTTAAGCTCCTGCCATAGCAGCTTCCTTGGCCTTCTTGTCAGCAGCCACCTTGATGATAAAGTTCTTGGCAGCATAGAACGGTGTCAGCGTGATGTCGCAGGTAATCTGCTTAGTGACAGGATCCTGACGGGGCTCGCCGATCTCATAGTTCTGGAACAAGTTACCATAACCCTTGTACTGGTTGAGGAACTCCTGGATCTTGGCCTTCAGGTTCTTCGGGCTGTTGTACGGATCCCAGTTCTCAAGAGCCACCTCGTGCACGAAGTTCATCAGCACCTTCTTCACCCAGTCGAACACACGCACGATAGGATACTCCTTCATAGCGTCGAGGTCACCGTTGTAAAGAGTGGTGTTGTTGAATGCCATCACACGTCCCTCGCTGTAGACCATCGGGATGACCTGATTGTCCATGAGTGCAGCAATCTCCGACTTCAGCAGGTCGCTCTTCACGCCCTTCACGCCATCGAGAGTACCATACTTCTTACCACCGGCTCCCTGAGCCATATTGGCGGTCTCGTCGTAGAGTTTACCACAGAGGGCAGCCGACGGGGCGATATAGAAGGCCTTCTGGTCTTCCTCGTCGCTTGACATCTTCTCTGCCTCACGGCCTACGATCCAGTTGGCGGTCATCACGACGTTCATCAGCTCCTGATCGCTGTCACGATAGCCCTCGGTGTTGGCCTGCAGGTCGTCGAACGAATATTCGTCGGCATGGTCGGTGATAAGCATCACCTTGTACTTGAAAGCCATCTTGGCCCACTGCAGCAGGTCTACCTTGTCGGTGAACACGCCGCCAGGCACACAAACGAGGCTGTAGGCATCTTTCAGGCTCAGGCGATCGAAGCCATTGCGCAGGATGTTCTCCACCTCACCGGCAAAGCCTGAGTCTGCATCGGCGATGTCTTCCTTCAGTACGTTGATGACACGGAGGTTCTTTACCTTGTCGCTGCCGCAGGTCTTGAAAAATGAGTCGAGTTCACGATAGCTGCGCTCCAGGTTCTGCGTGGCATAGAGGGCGTCGGTGATACCCTGCTTCAGAACGTTGGTATATTTCTCCTCTTCCTTCTTACATGCGTCGGCATAACCTGTAGCACTGTCGATGTCGGCCTGCTCGAGCAGTTCGAGCCAGCGGCTGACCTCACGCTTCAGGCTCTCTCTCTTTTCCTTGAAACGCTTGTCCTTCAGGAACACGTCCTTGGCTGCCTTACGGGCAGGGTTCATGTTATCTGCATCGGGCATGAAGCCACGGATGGCATTGAAGCCGCCAAACTGTGACAACAGCTTACTTACATCTTTACCTTTCTCCTGAAGCTCGGCACCAGCCTGCTGGGCCTCTTGAGCTTTCTTCATCTCTACATCTGCCATATCTTAATAATTAACTTCAATTTTTCAATTCTTCAATTCTCTTACTCTGCTCCATTGAGTTCGTCGAGCATCGACTGGAGCATTTCCTTCATCTCTGCACGGCTACCGGCATCCTTGAGGATATCGCGGAGCTTACGGTTCTGCTCAATGCTCTTGCGGATCTTGGCGTTGGTCTCGATTTTCATCTTCGTACCTGAGAGGAACGGGCTATTCTCCACCAAACGGCCCTTGCCGCCATTGGCTTCGAAGTCGCGCAGCTCGCCAAACTTCAGTGTTTCTTCCACAGCACCGCCTTCTTCGTCGGTAAAGGTGACATCTACCTTCGGTTTGAAGTGCTCGAAGGCGTCATTGATGTTCTGGATATCCTCCACAAACTCAGGATTACCAGCTTCTACATCTGTGGTGTACTGATCGATCATCAGGGTCTTGTTCTGGTCGATCAAACTAACTTTCGCACTGCTCTCCTCATCGGGAGCCATCGAAATGAAATTTTCTTTCATTGCCATAGTCGTAATGGTTTTAATTGTTATACATTAAATTAATTATTTCTTTTCTTTTTTCTCTTTTTCTTTTTGTTCCTGCTCCTTTTTACCGTTGATGACGAACACGGCCTGACCGTCCTTGTCGACCTCGACCAGGATCTTGTCGCCGGGTTTCACTTTGCCGGCAATCATCATCTTCGATATCGGGTGGCGCAGCTCCTTACGTATGATGCCGAGCACCGGACGGGCACCGTACTGCTGGTTGTAGCCGCGCAGGGCGATGGCCTGACGTGCCTCGGGCGCCAGCGTCAGCTCGATGTTCTGTTCCTCAAGCAGTTTCAGCAGGCCCTTCAGATGGATGTCGAAGATCGAGGTCACCGTCTTGTCGGTAATCGGCGAGAACGGCACAATCTCCGTCAGACGTGCGAGGAACTCCGGACGGAAGTAGCCCTGCATGATGTCCATCAGTTCGTTATTCTCGGGAATGACGCCGCTGTTGAATTTCTCCACGATCGTCTGTGCACCGATGTTCGAGGTAAAGAGGATGAGGGCGTTAGAGAAGTCACCCACACGGCCAAGACGATCGTGCAGCTTACCCTCATCGAGGATCTGCAGGAACAAGTCGAACACCGACTTGTGGGCTTTCTCAATCTCGTCGAACAGCACGACGCTGTAGGGGTTCTGTCGGATCTTGTTCACCAGCAGACCACCCTCTTCGTAACCTACATATCCCGGAGGCGCACCATAGAGCAGGGCCACCGAGTGCTCTTCCTTAAACTCAGACATATCGAAGCGAATGAGCGCACTCTCGTCACCGAAGAGGAAGGTCGCAAGAGCCTTGGCCAGCTCCGTCTTACCGGTACCAGTCGGGCCGAGGAAGAAGAACGAGCCCATGGGCTGTCCCTTCTTGCTGAGACCGGAACGAGCCTCATAGACGGCGTCGAGCACCTTCTTCACCGCATGATCCTGACCGACGACGCGCTTCTTCAGCGTCTCCTCGGCACCCATCAGACGGTCGCGTTCCTTCGTCTGCACCTTACCAAGAGGTATACCTGTCTGCTTGGCCACGACGGCGCTCAAGTCATCGCTCTTCAGTTCCGTGCGCTGCTCGGCGCTCAGCTCTGCCAACTTGTCGAGGATGCCGCCCAGGAAGTCAGTACGCTCCTGAATGGTGGCAATCTTTGCGAAGTCGGTATCCGAGTCGACACCGGCCAGAAGGATGCAACTCACCTTATTGAATAATTCATAGTTCAGCCAGTCGAGTTCCTTCATCAGTCCCTCGTCAGCCTTATCTTTACCTTCGGCAGAAGCCTTGATGGCGTCCAGTTTCTCGCGCAGACCGGCAATGATGTTGCCCGTCAGGTCATTCATCGTCTTCACTTGAGCCATCGTACGGTCGATCAGGTCGAATGCCGAGTCGGGCAGCGATTTTTCCGTCAGATAGCGCTTGGCCAGACGGATGGCATCGCTCATCACTGTCTCGTCGGCCTTGAGTCCGTGATACTCCTCATAGGCAGGGATGGCGCCCTTCAGGATGCGAAGCGTCAGGTCGGCCGTAGGTTCTTCGACGGTGATCTTCTCCAGTTTTGAGGTCATCTCCTTGTCGGTCTCGATATTCTTCGTGTATCCGTCGATGCTCGATGTGGCGAGCAACTGCAGGCGACCCTTGCTCAGCTCGTTCTTCAGGATGGAAGATGCTCCGAACAATGAGCCCGTCTTGTCGAACAATTTATCAATCGACTCGATAATAAGCACCGCATTGGGCAGGTTCTCCACCTCGTTGATGACATTCTTGAAACGGTCTTCCACCTCACCTTTGTACTGGGCATCGCCACCAAGGGCAGCGGTATCGAGCTCATAGGCCACAGCGCCGCTCAGGAAGCCCGGCACATGATCGGCAGCCAGTTCGCGCACAAAGCCGTTGACAAGTGAAGTCTTACCCACACCAGCCTCACCAGTGATGAGCAGGTTGGCCTTCGTCTTACGACCGAGTATCTCGTAGATGACGGAAATCTCTTTCTCGAAACCAATCACACTGTCCAAGTTGCCGGCGCGAGCGATGGCAGTCTTGTCCACGCAGTATTTTGCCAGGCTGCCCTTGCCACCAGCGGCCGGCGTCTTTTTCGTCAGCTCAGCACCCTCCATATAGGGAGCCTCCACATTGGCGCCTCCACCCATTTTGGCACTGATGTCCGACGGTGTCAGCGGCAGTGTCTTCAACTGGTCGAACGAGAATCCCACGCCAGGTGTCACCAGCGAAGCAAGAATACATACCGGAGTCACCTCGTCGAGGTCGAACTTCACCTTGTAGTTCTCGGCTTCGTCCATGACGGCGATCGACTCGTCGCTGAATTCGAGGTCGCGCATCGGACGGACGGCTCTAGGAGCCAGCTGCATCTGCACGTCGGCCCAGTCCTGAAGGTAATAATAATCCTTGTCGAGTTCTGACTCGATAAAATGAACTAGCCCCATATCCTTATGGAGGATTGCCTTGAACAGATGAGCGGGATGAATGGCATCGCTGCAATACTCTTCTGCGAAGGAATTGGCAATAGCTTTCAATTGGTCATTCATATCAAATTATCTTAGTTTTATGTTTATGCATGCAAAGATAAGAATATTTGTCGCAAAAAACGCTAAAACTCTTACTTTTTAGAATAAGGAGGGTGAAAATTTAACAATATTTTTCATTTCCGTCGTTTGTAGTCCCATATTTCATACGAGTTAATGATGTTCTGCCACAGCACATAACAGCCTGCACCGACAGAAGCGACGGGGTTGAGATAGGTGTAGGCCACCCATATCGAGAGAGCAGTATTCTTCTGGAAAGAGGCCTGTCCGGAGTTGACCTCCTCGCCCAGATGCCGACCGATGCTACGGCCGATGAGAAACAGGACACAACAGAGCAGCAGGCTAAGCACAGCGATCATCAGGAGCAGCGGCAGACCGGCCTCGCAGTGCACGATGTTGCGAACGGTGACACCCGATGTGACACTAAGCTGCACGGCCCAGAGATAGAACGACAGGTCGGGGATGGAGACGATCCAGGCACAAGCCCGCTTGGCATAGTGCTGCATCAGCCAGCCGAGGGCCAGCGGCAGGATGAGCACCACAGCAAGTTTCTGGAGGATGATGAGGAAGGCCGTCCAGAAGTCGAGTCCCGCACCACGCTCCAACAGCGGGAACACCGCAGGGATCATCAGCGCCGAGGCAAACGACGACAGTACCACGAAGGCCGTCATTGTGTTGATGTTGCCCCCGATCTTCGCAGTCACCACGGGAGCTGCCGTCGCAGCAGGGCCGATGATGCACGTCAGCACACTCTCCCAAAGGATCTTCTGCCATACATTAGCCTCCACACAGAAAATGATCCACACATTGAGCGCCACCAGTAGCAACTGTGCCATGAGCACACCGACGTGCCAGCGATGGGGCAGCATTTGGTGGAAGTCGATGCGGCAGAACGTTGAGAACAGCGTACAGAACACCATCATGGGGAATATCGTGTCGACGACCTCACCCAGCACCTCGCCCGCAGCATCCAGCTGAGGCACCCAATAGAACGTGAGATATACCACTGTACCGACAGCAATGGCCACCGGCAGCGTCCAGTCTTTCAGAAATTTCTTCACCTTTCCCATTTTTGCTGACAAAGGTACGAATAAGCGCGCAAATAGCCAAAAAATATTCGAATTTTCAATCCCTATGTCCTGAATTATCTCTTCAAACTATTGTTATTGCTAAGCTGGTAGTAGCTGCACGTTGCCCGTTTTCATATCATTCCATCCGACTTTCCTTAGACCAAAGTATGACTTTCCTTTATCGAAAGTCTCACTTTCCTTAGTCCAAACTCCAACATCAAAAAGCCTTCCGAATCAACATTCCACGCAGGGACGCAGGGTCACAGGGTCATTTGCGAAATTGATTGTTTGGGCAGAATCCTCACAATCTTCATATTTATTTTATATATATTATATATATATTATAATATATATATAATATATATAAAATATAAATAACTATTTTCCACTATCCTCTCTCTATGAAAAAAGCAAATGACTCTGTGACCCTGCGTCTCTGCGTGATAACCTGAGGGCACAACGGGCGCAAATCTGCGCTTATTGACCATCAAAGCATCAGGAGACAACGGTCTTGCATGAGGACGAGGCATGTTATTATTGAGAAAACTCAAAAAACTTTTGGTTTTCTGCTCATTTCTTCGTACCTTTGTCCCCAATTATGAGCGTAACGGAATTGATTCATCAAGATAAGACGGCCAGACGGTTCTCGTTCGAGGTGCTGCCGCCGCTGAAAGGAACGGGCACGGAGCGGCTGTTTGCCGACATCGACAGGCTGCGCGAGTTCGACCCCGCCTATATCAATATCACAACCCATCACTCGGAGTTTGTCTACAAGGAGTTGCCAAACGGACAGTTCGAGCGTCAGCGCATCCGTCGCCGACCTGGCACCGTGGCGATAGCCGCAGCCATCCAGCAGCGGTACAACATCCCCGTGCAGCCCCACGTGATCTGCAGCGGTGCGACGGTAGAGGACATCGAGTACGAGCTGCTCGACCTCCAGTTCCTCGGTATCCACGACCTGCTGCTGTTGCGCGGCGACAAGGCGAAGGAGGACAGTCGTTTCGTGCCGACTCCCGGCGGACATGCCCACACGACGGAGCTGATGAAGCAGGTAAAGCGCTTCAACGAGGGATACTTTGCCGACGGCACGCCTATCAAGAACCCCGGCAGGGCGTTCGACTACGGTGTGGCCTGCTATCCCGAGAAGCACGAGGAGGCGCCCAACATGGAGATGGACATGCAGTATCTGAAGGAGAAACAGGAACTGGGAGCGCAATATGCCGTCACCCAGTTGTTCTTCGACAATGAGAAGTACTTCCAGTTTGTGGAGAAAGCGCAGGCGATGGGCATCACCATCCCCATCATTCCCGGCATCAAGCCGATGGCAAAGCTCTCGCAGCTAACGGTGGTCCCAAAGACGTTCCACTGCGACATCCCAGAGCCGCTGGCCAGGGAGGTCGTAAAGTGCAAAAGCGATGAAGACGCCCGGCAACTGGGCATCGAGTGGACGACACAGCAATGCCGTGAGCTCTACCAGCACGGGGTACAGAATATACATTTCTATACGGTTTCGGCCGTAGACAGCGTGGTGGAGGTCGTGAAGAAACTGTAGCTCAATGAACTGGAATGAGGTGATAGGACAGCAGGAGGCCAAGGAACGGCTGATACAGATGGTCAAGGAAGACCGTCTGCCTCACGCGCTGATGCTCTGCGGACCCGTGGGCAGCGGCAAGTTGGCACTGGCCATCGCCTTCGGCTGCCATCTGCTTTCTGGTTCTTCCCACCAAGGTAATCTCACTCCACACTCCTCACTCCACACTCCACAAGAAAATCCGATGCTCCAAAAACTCGAGCACCCCGACCTGCATTTCACCTACCCCACCATCAAACTGCCGTCGATGAAAAGCGACTACAAGCCCGTCAGCGACGACTTTGCCAAGGAGTGGCACGAGCTGGTGATGCAGAGTCCCTACTTCACTATGGAACAGTGGATGACGGCCATGGGTGGTGAAAACCAGCAGGCCATCATCACCGCTGGCGAAAGTGACGACCTCGTGAGGAAACTGTCGCTGAAGTCGAGTCAGGGCGGCTATAAGGTGAGCATCATCTGGCTACCCGAACGCATGAACATCGAGTGCGCCAACAAATTGCTGAAGCTGATCGAGGAACCCCCGCAGCAGACCGTGTTCATCATGGTGAGCGAGGAGCCCGAGAAGCTGCTGGAAACCATCCGCAGCCGTGTGCAGCGCATCGACATCAAGAAGACCGACAACGAGTCTATCCGCCAGGCACTCATCGAGCGGCGAGGCATCGGCGAGGACACTGCCCTGCGCATCAGCCGCATCGCCAACGGCAACTGGCTCGCTGCCATTGAGGAACTGCAGGCCGACTCGGAGAAAGGGCTCTTCCTCGACATGTACAAGACGCTGATGCGGTTGGCCTATCAGCGGAAAATCAAAGACCTGCGCAAGTGGAGCGAGCAGATGGCAGCCATGGGGCGCGAGAAGCAGAAACGCTGGCTCACCTACTTCCTAAGGATGACACGCGAGAACTTCATGTTCAACTTCCAGCAGGAGGACCTGAACTACATGACAGAAGAGGAGGAAGGCTTCGCCACCAACTTCGCACGCTTTATCAACGAGGGTAATGTCGTGCCCATCAGCGACTTGGGCAACCTGGCCATCCGCGACATCGGGCAGAACGCAAACGCCAAAATCGTGTTCTTCGACTTCGCCTTGCAAATGATCGTACTATTGCTGCAGAAGTAGCGACTAAAAAGAAACAGTAAACAAAAAACATATGACAGAGAATACAAAAGAATCACCCATAATGGTGGGATGCGACAGAGGCTTGTGTCACAAGGCCGTAGGCCGGCAGGACAGACAGCTCAATACCTATGACTGGCTGGCCGATGTCCCTGGCAACGTGGACACCACCGACCTCGTGGAGGTACAGTTCAAGCATACCCGGAAAGGTTACTACCACAACGTGAACAAACTTGACCTGAAGAAAGGCGACGTGGTGGCTGTCGAGGCCAGTCCTGGTCACGACATCGGCGTCGTCACACTCACCGGACGACTGGTGAAACTCCAGGTGAAGAAGGCCAACCTGAAGTCGGCAGACGACATCAAGCGCATCTACCGCGTGGCACGACCCATCGACATGGACAAGTTCCGCGAGGCCAAGGCCCGCGAGCATATGACGATGATCGAGAGCCGACAGATAGCCAAAGGGCTCGGACTGGACATGAAAATCGGCGACGTAGAATACCAGGGTGACGGCAACAAAGCCATCTTCTACTACATTGCCGACGGCCGCGTGGACTTCCGTCAGCTGATCAAGGATCTGGCAGCCGCCTTCCACGTACGCATCGAGATGAAGCAGATCGGTGCCCGGCAGGAAGCAGGGCGCATCGGAGGTACTGGCCCCTGCGGAAGAGAACTGTGCTGCGCCACATGGATGAAGAACTTCAACTCGGTAAGCACCAGTGCTGCCCGATTCCAGGACATCTCGCTTAACCCCCAGAAACTTGCCGGCATGTGCGCCAAGCTGAAGTGCTGCCTGAACTACGAGGTTGACGACTATGTCGAGGCTGGCAAGAAGATGCCTGGCCGGGAAATTGTGCTGCAGACGCAGGATGCCGACTACCACCTCTTCAAGACCGACATACTGGCCGGACTCGTCACCTACAGCACCGACAAGAACATCGCTGCCAATCTGGAGACCATCAGCGCTGCCCACGCCCGCGAGATCATCGAGATGAACCGTCGTGGCGAGAAGCCGCTGACACTTCAGGAGGACAGCAGGAAGCCTGTGGAGACCAAACAGAGCGTAGACCTCGCAGGCGGAGACATCAGCCGCTTCGACAAGTCGAAAAAGAAAAAGAAGAAAAGCAACAAGCAGAGAAGACAGGAGCCGGGAGCCAAGACTCAGGAGCACAGCAACAACCATGCGGAATAGACGGTCGGTTATCCCTTTTCTGATGTTTCTCATCATACTCCTCGGGGCCTGCCAGTCCCGGGTAGTCTTCCATCACTTCAGACACGTCTCAACTCCTGGGTGGGACAAGAGCGACACGCTACACTTCAACATCCCACCCGTCACGGAGAGCGGCACTTACGAGATGACGGCAGAGTTGCGTATCAACAAGAGCTACCCCTTTCAGAAGATTACGCTGATAGTCAGCCAAGAGGTCATCCCCAGCGGACAGAGCCACTACGACGTCCTTGACTGTCGGCTCATCAAACAAAACGGTGTCATCGAGGGCGACGGCATCAGCTACTTCCAGTATCAGTTTCATGTGCGTAACATGGAACTGGGTAAAGGCGATTCCATTCACCTCTACATATCACACAACATGAAACGGGAGATTATGCCTGGCATCACCGACGTAGGCATCTGCCTCTCACGTACGGATAAGGTTACGGCCCGCATCAATACGGAGGAAGATAAACAACAATAGCGTGAATCCCCACAGCGACGATCCACCGTAGCTGAAGAATGGCAAGGGGATACCGATGACGGGAGTCAGGCCGAGCACCATTCCCACATTGATGAACACGTGGAAGAGGAAGATGCTCAAGACACAGTAACCGTAGATGCGCCCAAAAGGATGATACTGGCGCTCAGCCAGATGAATCAACCGCAGGATCAGCGCCAGGAAAAGGAGCAGTACACAGGCCGACCCCAAGAAGCCCTCCTCCTCTCCTACCGTGCAGAATATAAAGTCGGTATCCTGTTCCGGCACAAACTTCAGCTTCGTCTGAGTACCATTAAGGAAACCCTTACCCTCCAATCCGCCCGAGCCGATGGCAATCTCACTCTGATGGACATTATAGCCGGCACCCTTCAGGTCTTCCTCCAAACCCAGAAGAACATTGATTCGCACCCGCTGATGGGGTTCCATCATATGGTTGAGCACATAGTCGGCAGCATTGAAGAACACCAGCGAACCCAAGGCGAAAAGCGTAATCCACAAGTAGTTGCGGATGCGCGTCGCCAGCCACTGCCACAACAGGTAGCCCATCAGCGCCACACAGACCGCCACCTCGACATAAGTAATGTCGAAGGGGATGACATACAGCGAGAAGAGCAGGGCAAGAAGAGAGACACCCAGACAGCCGGCAAGCAGACGCAAAGCCTTCGCCTGGTTCTCACAATACACCCAGACAAGCAGACACGAGAATATCTGTATCAGCAACAGCACGACGAAATGTCCCAACGAGGTGGGCGTGTACCACATGTGCACGTCGGCATAACGGATGCCCACAACAAAATAGACCACCATCGCCACGCCCGTAAAGAGGATGCTGCCGGGCATTCCCTCCCGATAGAGCATCAGGAAGAAAGCCGTATAGACCAAGGCCGAACCCGTCTCCTTCTGTAGGACGATGAAGAGCATGGGGACGATGATGATCGCCAATGCTGTTGCGAAATGCTTCCATTTGTGGATGTCATAGCCATAGATGCTCATGAGCTTCGCCAAGGCAAGCGCCGTAGCGAATTTGGCGAATTCTGCCGGCTGCAGTCGCAGGGGGCCAAGCACCAGCCACGACCGTGACCCCTTGATGGAATGCGGATTGAAAATGGTGGCAAAGAGGAGCACGAGCATCACGCCGAAAATGATGAAGGCGAATGTCTCGTAATAGCTGTCGTCGAGCATCAGCAGGATGAAGCCCAGGATGATCGACGTACCAATCCACACAATCTGCATGCCCGAGCGGGTGTCGAGGCTGAAGATGTCGGTATCGCCATACGAATAGCTGGCTCCGCAAACACTAACCCACCCGAAGGTGAGAAGCGCCAGGTAGATCAATATGGTCCACCAGTCGAGCGAACGGAGCACACCCTTGTGTTGTTTATCTGTCTGTCTCGCCATAAGCAATTCTCCTTTCCTGTATTGACTTGGCCTTCGCCTCGGAAGCCTCAGAGAGCTTTCCCTTGATATACTGTTCCATCAGCAGACCTCCGATGGGCACACCATAGGTGGCACCCCAGCCACCGTTTTCCACATAGACGGCCACAGCGATCTGGGGGTTGTTCATCGGGGCGAAACCCATGAAGACAGAGTGGTCATGCCCCCGGTTCTGCGCCGTACCCGTCTTGCCGCAAGCCTCAAAGTCATAGCGGGAAAGTTCATGGCAGGTGCCGCCAAGCGCTGAGGAGCGCATTCCCTGCACCACATACTCATAGGCATCGCGCGAAGCCTTTGTATAATGACGATGCGAGAAGGTCGTGTCGAGGGGCTCGCCCTGCACTTTCTTGACCACGTGAGGCACGTAGTAATAGCCGCGATTGGCAATAGTGGCACCGAGGTTCGCTATCTGCAGGGGTGTCAGCAGCACCTCACCCTGTCCGATGGCAATGGAGATGACCGTCAGACCGTTCCAAGACCCCTTGTAGGCCTTGTCGTAGAACGTGGCATTGGGAATCAGACCGCGTTTCTCACCGGGGAGGTCGATGCCGAGCTTATATCCAAAGCCCATCGACACCATATAGTCGCGCCATTTGTCCATCGCGTTCTGAACCGAGCCGTACTTCGAGATGTTTGTGTTGATCATGTGGTAGAGTCCCCAGCAGAAGTAACCATTGCACGATGTGCTCAGCGCAGGCACTAGCGGTAAGGGGGCGGCATGCCCGTGACAGCCCACATGAAGGCCCTTGAAGTTGAAACCGTGGGCACAGGGATACATCGTCGAAGGTGTGATGATGCCCTCAGTCATGAACGTCAGCCCCTGAGAGGTCTTGAAGGTCGAGCCCGGGGGATAGAGTCCCATGATACTGCGGTTGAGCAGCGGCTTCCACACATCCTGGGAGAGCAGGCGGTGATTCTTGGAGCGCTGGCGGCCTACCATCAGTCGAGGGTCGTAGGATGGTGACGACACCATGCAGAGCACCTCGCCCGTCGATGGCTCGATGGCTACGATACTGCCTATCTTACCTTCCATCAGGCGCTCGCCCAGAGCCT
>Ga0310691_10001124_pt1 | contig 43166 bp, 39 predicted proteins | sample 176DNAGHGlowgp2_FD_203887 | JGI IMG/M metagenome (GOLD analysis project Ga0310691, IMG submission 203887) | Sheep rumen microbial communities from Palmerston North, Manawatu-Wanganui, New Zealand - 1766 DNA GHGlow gp2 (v2) (version 2) | ecosystem: Host-associated > Mammals > Digestive system >... | reverse complement strand
CGCCATTACGGATTCCGTGGAGTACCAGTAGATATCCGGGCAGAGTATGGAAATCTGTCCGGTAACAAGCTGCTCAAAGTTGCTGACCTCACAGGTTTCCGCATAGCCCTCGGTGAAAACATCTATGCCTGCGGTTTTGTAGTAGACCTTGACATATCTGCTCGGTTTCACCACCTTGTATAGCTGATGACGTCGGGCTTCTACGCCCACACCTCGCATTTCAAAGTGAATGACCACATTCCGCTTTTCGATGAAGGCATTGTTCAGATAGCTTCCGTCCATGCCTGCATAGCCGGAGGTGCTGATTGTGCCGGGTGGAGGATTCAGCCCCTCCACCCGTGATGTCATATATCGGTTTGCCGTGGCGGTCATGTCAATACGATCGCCGTTGGCATTTTCAAGAAAAAGTTTGAAAAACATGATATCACCGCCTTGTTTTTTCAGGGTAAGTATGATATAATATGTTTGTAAGAAGAACATTTCCGTACGTAATCAGAAATCAGTACAGGGGGAAAAACATGATTGACCTTAAAAAACTCGAATCACTTGTTGGCATGATAGAAACCGCTGCTCTTATCGAAGACAGTGAGTATAGCAAGATCCAAAATGATGATAAAACCGGTAGTTATTCATCACCACATATATTTGATGCAACAGGAAAAACTGTAGAAGATATTATTGCTTCAATACGCTGGTGTAAATACAGTGGGCTGACTACATTCGATGAAGGTGCGATGCGAGGCTATGATTCCGATAAAGAAATGGCTGATAAAGTAAACGATTCAAAGTATTATATAATCATACGGAATGTTGATAAGGTGTCCTCTAATCACGGAAGTTGGGACAAACTTATCGAAATCATTAAATCTATGCGATATAATGGAGAAGTAAAACTTCCTGTGAGTTGCTTGATTGTCTTTACCAAAACCGATTTGTCTATCCCAATCTTTGAATTAGATGCATATTGTACTCAATGCCTACAGATTGATACTTAAACAAATAACACTGCCGTTATTACTGTCAAACCAATTATAATAGTTGAGCTGTATTGCGAGTATCATCACATTGCTTACGGAGGATACATTTTTTACTAGTGATTTTGTTGTTCTAATATCCACACTGCCACCGTGGGGATTTTCAAGGATAAATGAAAACTCATGAGCACGCTATTTGATATTCTAGCTTTGCATAAGTTAACAAATACAGCACTTCAAAAAACGGGAGAAACTATGTGTAGATGTAAATTATGCTTGCAAGAGAAGCCACTAAAAGAAAGCCATATTATCAGTAAATTATTTTTCAAGGCTTTGAAAAAAAGATCAGAAGATAGTTCATTTCGGGATTTAAGTGTTCCAAACAGAAGAATCCAGGACGGAATCAAGGTTAACTTGCTTTGCAATGATTGTGAAGAAAAGTTCAGCAAATTTGAAACGTATTATTCGAATCGCTTTTTGAAAAATATTTCAGATGAAAATATCAGCATTAACACTAACGATGACAATCTTCGGTATTTTCTACTTTCCTTGCATTGGAGACTATTGGTTTGGAAAACTCTAAATGACAACATAATGATGGATAATATGAATGTCTCCGAAAAGAAAGCTTTTTTTGATGTGCTGGAATTATGGAGAAAAGCTCTTGATTCCGAGGATTACGATACAATACGAAGCATTAGAATGAGACTAATACCCACTAAAAAACTGGAGTTTTTTTACAATCATAATAGTTATTTTCTTGATTCAATACTGTATGATTTTATATATCCTCCAGAAGATAAAAATTTCGATTTTGCTATATCCTATCTGCAGGTACCAAATTATATTTTCATCTGCGAAGTTTGGGGAAAATACAATAAAATGAAACCATATATTTTAGGAAAAAAAGTAAGGATTCCAAAGAGGATATCCTTCCCAAAGGAAATCCTAATTATAATAAGCAACGCATATGGGTTTTCTTTGGAGGCACTAAAAAAATTAACACAAAAACAAAAGAAATTACTTCTAAAAACAGATTCAAACATCTGATTGCTATTTCATACTACTAGTGTTATGATATAGAGTTGAAAGCGGGTTACATAAATACAAATGTCGTATTAATGGGGACAAATCAGATTTTTGCCCCCATTAATCATTCACACATTCAGCGCATTCCGCGTCTGACGATAGATCTCCAGCCGTGACAGCGATTTCGGACTATTATTGGTCTGATTCACTGTACGGCTGTTGTCGTTATTGTAGTTGTTGACAACGGTCGTACCGCCCGCGCCTACCATTGCGCCGGTCACGCCGGACATATCCACATTGAAGTCGGAATTCATAGCAATAGTCATAGCATCAGCCACGCCGGAAATCGCTTTCTCGACATATTTCTTGCTCTTGTTGATACCGTCAGCCAGCCCCTTCATGAAGTCCGGCATCCAGGATTCAAATTCTGTCAGAGGTCCCTTATCAGGAACGGAGAAATGCAGATAATCGCTGATTGCTCGCGCTACATCCGCAACTGTATTGATGAGATTGCCGAGCATATAGTTCAGACCGTTGATCAGGTTCTGCATGAGGTCTCGTCCCCACGACCACGAGCTGTTGACTTTGTCCATGACAGCATCATAGACAGCCCTCATTGCATTTGTGACCGCATCACGAACGCCGCCGAGCCGATCACCGATACCGTTTCGGATATTATCCCAGATAGACAGCACAGCGTCCTTTACCTGATTCATCGGATTTCTCACGATATCCGGCATCGCATTCCATACAGACTGCACCACGGTTTTGATCGCATTCAGCGCAGTATTCACTACATCCTTCGCAGCATTCCATGTTGTTGAGATCACATTTTTGATGTCAAGCTGTCCGGTATCGATGAGCGTTTTCATCGCTGTCCATACCGCAGTCACGATCTTTTTGATACCGTTCAATGCAGCCTCAATAACAGACGCAGCCGCTTTCCATGTTGTGGTGATGACCTTTTTGATGCTGTCGAGCGCATTTTCAACCACGGATACAATGGCCTTCCAGCCGCCTGTGATGCCGTTTTTAATCTGTGACATGGTTGCATCAATTGCTATATTTGCATTCGCCCAGACGTTTTTTACAGTATCAAAGACCTGTTCCATGAAGCCCTGCACCGCTGTGACAACATTGGACAGTGCATTTCTGATAACAGTGCTGATCGTTTCTGCAAGATTGCCTGCAAAGCCGTTGACAGCATCGCCGACAACACCTGCGTTCTGGTTGATACCGTCCGCAAGTCCCTGCATGAAGTCGGGCATCCAGCTCTCGAAATCCGCAAGAGGTCCCTCATCCGGAACAGAGAAGTGCAGGAAGGATTTGATTTTGTTTGCAACACCCTTTACAGCGTCTGCAACCTTGTTGATACAGCCCTTAATGCCGTTCACAATACCGTTGATGATGTCAGCACCCCATGAGAAAGCCTCGGATGCGAGATTTTTAATGAAGCTGACCGCCGCGTTGAATCCGTTGACAATCGTTGTCTTGATCGCAGTGATCTTCTGAGATACAGCAGACTTCACATTCTCCCAGATATTCGAGACTGTGGTCTTGATGGCATTCATCACATTGGATACTGTATTTTTGATGCTGTTCCAGATATTTGCGATTGTCGCAAAAATTGTATTCAGAATACTGCTGACAAAACCGCTGATAGCGTTCCAGATACTGCTCACCACAGAATAAATGGCATTCAGAACAGCGGAAATGTGTGCGCTGATGCTATTCCAAATGGAAGATACAACCGACCAGATCGCATTGAGAATACCAGAGATAAAGCCGGAGATCGCATTCCACACGGTTGAGATCACGTTGGAAATGGTATCCATTACCGTGCTGACAGTTGTTGAGATTGCGTTCCAGATCGTTTCAAAAAATGTCCGGATTCCTTCTAGTACAATCGTTACTACCGCCTTAATGGTCTCCCATGTGGTTGTGATCTTTTCGTGTATCCAGTCCATAACACGGGAGATGATCACATGGATCGCTTCAAAAATCGTCTCAAACAGGTACCTGAAAGCATCCAGCAGCGGAGAGATGAAATCATAAATGGTCTGCCATACAGTTGTAATGACTGACCAGATTGCATTCAGCACCGTACTGATTGCCGTATAAATGGTGTTCCATACGAACTCGATAACAGCTTTGATGAGATTGATCTTCTCAGATACGCTGTTGTAGATCGCAGTCCAGATACCGACAAAGAAGTCCTTGATAGCTGTCCAGACAGATACAAAAAAGTTTTTTATGCCGTTCAGCACACCGGAAATAAAGCCGGTGATATTATTCCAGAGATTGACGAAAAAGTTCTTGATCGCATTCCATACATCGATCCAGAACTGCTTGACAGTTTCAAGGTCTGTGCCGAAGATATTACACAGTACATTGAGGTAGTTTTTCAGCGTATCCTTCAGGAAGTTCCATACCGCTACAAAAATACCCTTGATACCGTTCCATACCTTATCCCAGTCTCCCGTGAAGATGCCGATAAATACATCAAGAAGATTCAGAATAATATCTGTCACCGCTTTGAAAATGTTTGCGATCTGCTGAAAAGTTCCCTCAAAGATCGGTTTCAGGAACTTGCAGAGTCCGTCCCATACAGCCTTGATGACCTCACCGATGTTTTTGAAGTCGAAGCCGAGTGCGTTGATACGGTCAACAATGCCCTGACAGAAACCGGAAAAGATACTCTTGATCTGCTCCCAGATCGCAGTGATCTTGTTGCGGAAGTCCTCATTGGTTTTCCACAGATGCACAAAAGCCGCCACCAGAGCGGCAATGACCGCAATGACAGCGACTACAGGTGCGGAGATACCGCCGATAGCTCCGCTGAATGCTGCAAACGCAGATTTTGCACCTGCGATGATAGTTGGGAGATTAGAAATAAGCTGCATCAGCTTGCCGACACCGATCATGGTTTTACCGATCACCACAAGCAGAGGCCCCAGTGCCGCCGCCACCAATGCGACTTTGACAATGGTTTCCTTTACTGCAGGATCCATTGCGTTGAGCTTATCCACAAACGCCTGAATCTTGCTGACGATTGCCCGGATAGCGGGCATAAGAATATCGCCAAAACTGATAGCAAGTTCCTGTAACTGCGATTTCAGAATCGTGATCTGACCCGCGAGGTTGTCCTGCATGGTTTCCGCCATGCCCTTTGCAGAGCCTTCACAGCCGTAGATCGCATCGGTCAGCTTGTTGTAGTCCTCCTCGCTGGCGTTGATGATCGCAAGCATACCGGACATATTCTGTTTGCCGAAAATAGCTGCCGCCGCCTGCATCTGCTCTGCCTGTGCAAGTCCCTCAGTAGTCGTGGACAGCTCTGCGACAATGTCATCGAAATCACGGGCATTGCCCTCTGCATCTGTCAGTTCCACATTGACCTTGCCCATTTTCTCACGGAGTATTCCCATGATGTCACCGAGTGACCGCATATTACCATCCGCATCGGTCATGAGTGTATTGGCACCCATGATCTCCTTGGAGACACCTTCCTGTTCTCTGGCCAGTGTCTCCTGCGCCCGAGCGAGTTTGAGCTGTGCCTTTTCATAGTTATTGCTTGCAAGCTGTGCCTGTGAGCTGCCCTCACCGTACTTGCTGATCGCATCATTCAGCTTGATCTGTGCGCTGTCAAGAGAAATAGTCGCATCCTCAACAGCCTGTTCCGCCTTTTCGACCTTGGTAAAGTCAATTTTCTGAATGGTCTCAGTGCTGATAAAGCCGAGCTGCTGCATCGCCGCCGCTTGCTGTTTGGTCGGTTTCGTGAGATTGACCAGAGCATTTTTCAGAGAGTTACCAGCCTGACTGCCCTTGATACCGCTGTTAGCCATCGACAAGCTGACGGAGCTGCTCCATTCGCTCCCTGACAAACTGGTGAATGCACTTGCAGCAAAAGTTCAGGTGCTCAGCGAAAAATACGCTGTGACCTTTGCTTCTGTGGAGGATGAGATCAAACAGACGGAGCAGGAGCTTTCTGCTATGATCGATGATCTGACCGGCAGCGACTTCGATATGCAGGGGCTGAAAGAACTGCAGGCACTCCTTGGAGGTGTTTGATATGGACAAAACGACGAAAAAACCGGATGTTCCTGCGATTCGCTTCAAGGGCTTTACTGACGCTTGGGAACAGCGTAAATTAAGGACGGCTGCGACATTTTCCAAAGGATCAGGCTATTCAAAGAACGATTTGAAAGAAAATGGCACTCCCATAATTCTTTATGGTAGGCTTTACACAAAGTATGAAACTGTTATCAGCGAGGTTGATACTTTCGTAGATGTTCAGCCTAATTCTGTTTATAGCACTGGACACGAAGTTATCGTGCCTGCATCTGGCGAAACGGCAGAAGATATTTCAAGGGCTTCATTTGTCGCAAAATCGGGCATTTTGCTTGGTGGCGATTTGAACATTATCGTTCCCGATGATTATATAAATCCTGTTTTTCTCGCCCTGACAATTTCAAATGGCAATCAGCAAAAAGAACTTTCAAAGAGAGCACAGGGTAAATCCGTTGTTCATATTCATAATTCAGATTTAGAAAATGTTGTTCTGCTATATCCGTCTTATGAAGAACAAGAAAAAATCGGAGCATATTTCTCAAAGCTCGACTCCCTTATCACCCTTCATCAGCGTAAGTCAAAAATCGGCAAAATGCCGTTAAAATATAGGAGGTAACTATTATGTTGCAGACAATCACCAAGGACAGCCTGTTCCATGAGTACTACGCCCAGTGGATCAAGGTCTACAAAGAGGGAGCTATCCGTTCTGTCACGATGAACAAGTATCACATGACGCTGGCGTGGCTGAAGAAGCTGATTCCGAATCTGAAGCTCTGTGAGATGACACGCATCAACTACCAGCAGCTTATCAACGACTATGCCGAAACGCACGAGCGCCAGACAACGATGGATTTCCACCACCAGATCAAGTGTGCGATTCTGGACGCAGTAGATGAAGGACTAATCGCTCGTGATCCTACCAGAAAGGCAATCATTAAGGGTAAAACTCCGAGGGAGAAAAAGCCTAAATACCTCAATCAGTTTGAACTGCACACGATGCTCAATCATCTGAAGCTGACTCATCAGATCAGTTGGGACTGGTTCATTTTGTTGGTAGCCAAGACTGGTATGCGTTTTTCTGAGGCGTTGGCGCTTACTCCGAAGGACTTTGACTTCCCGCATCAGACGCTCTCCATCAGCAAGACATGGGATTATAAGCACGGCACTGGGTTCCTGCCTACAAAGAATCGCTCCTCGGTGCGCAAGATTCAGATGGATTGGCAGACGGTCATTCAATTCTCTGGTTTGGTGAAGGGACTTCCAGAGGACAAGCCGATCTTTGTAAAGGATGGTGAGAAGGTATATAATGCAACGGTCAATGATGTTTTGGAGAGACACTGTAAGGGAGCCGGAGTGCCTGTGATATCGATTCATGGTCTGCGGCATACACACGCTTCCCTTTTGCTGTTTGCAGGCGTATCTATTGCCAGCGTTGCACGGCGGCTCGGACATGCAAGTATGACTACCACGCAAAAGACCTATCTACATATCATCCAGGAACTTGAAAACAAAGATATTGACATTGTTATGCGCTCTTTGTCTGAACTTAGCTGATCCTGCTCCGATGGTTGCTTTTTCACGTGTCTTGTGCTATAATAGAGTAATGAAAGTGGGCTGCCTAGATGAGTTTTTGAGGGTTTCCACATCTATCAACAGCTTTTCAACAGAGTTTTAAACAGAAAGGAGTCTATGGATGTCCACAGACGATATGAATACACCAACAACCACAGATGATGACGCTGTCCCTCTCCTTGATCGCAACCTATACCGTACCATTAAGAAGATGGACCGTAATACCTTAGAAGGTCTACTCAACGACCTTTTCGAGCGCGGACGCAAGAAAGGTCTGGCGGAAGCAGGTGTGATTGTTGCTGAAACTGAGGATGACAGCGATAATGACAAGACATTAGACCTCCGAGCCGTTGAAGCCGATATCAAGAAGTTACGCGGTATCGGTGAGAAACGGGCCGAGGAGATAATGGGGATATTTGAGAAGCATCTGGGAGTGTGAGTCAATCAGTTCGTTTATCTAGATTCGACAAGATAGCGATCCTTTCATTTAACACAGGTGGTGGCAGCAGTTATGAAAATTATGAAAAATATGATAATTAGAACGGTTGTTAATGCTGTGTGGGTTTCCCTGGCGTGGACAGTATTGGTCTTCAATCCCACGGTTTCTAGTAAAGTCGGCTTGATTTGCGTAATGATATATGCGGCAAGTATGCTGTTTTTTCGTCCTATGAAGCCGTTTGTGACTTTTTTCAAAGCAGAAAAAAATAATAATGATTCGCAAGTGCTATTCCATAACAAAAGAACGGTCTTAGTTTTATTATCTGTCAAGATAATAATCCTTATTTGCATTTTCTTTGTTGTATTAACTGGTATTATCCTGTCAAACAAGTTGTTGCTTCTCTATTTAGGCGGAAAAGGCAAAATTATCCCAATTCATAAGGCCATTGCGAATATCACCCTTCTATTTAATAGTCTCCAACTTGGAATTAATATTGCGGTCTTGCCTCTGCCTACAAAACTCGCAATGAAAGAGAGAATAATCCTGTCATCTGCTATAGTAATTGCTATAGTAGGTGCTATCAGTCTTGCTTCATACATCCTATTCCCATTATACAGGAAGTTTATGATATCTGCGATTATTCTAGGATCAATTGCTGCTGGGTACATATTGTATAAACGATTGTCAAATAATAGCTAATTGCAATCCTAATAATAGCAGAAGTAGATATAAGAAGAATTCTAAACAAATAAAACAACCCCCAAAGCTCCCGATATAAGCTTAAGCAAGATTAAAATCATGCTGTTTATCGGGAGCTTTTCTTTATTTTTAATCCAAAACGTTCGTTTCTCCCCATTGTATATATTACACCAAATTGTATTAACGGTATAGAAATTTCTCAACCAAATTGCTTGACAAAATGAGGTGAAATGTGGTATACTTATTGTAGATATTTACAATTTCAGATAGATCTTTCTGGATGCTTAGTTTAGAACATAGTCTTATCGCATTCAAAGAGAGGAGGCTGAAATAGTTGCCATATATAACAACTAAAGTTCAAGCTTTGAAAAGCTACCCGACATATCAGTTTTATGCTACAGCGGATTCGAAAACTGTCAACATAGATGATGTGTTCAAAATCTGCATATTAGAAACAATTCGTTGGGTTCGCTCAAGACTTCAAGCGTTTCATGATTTGCCACAAGAACTCTTAGTTCCAGATCCGGAGCACTTCAGTGCATATTCTGAAAACGACTTAACCTCGTTTAGTTATAACAATGGTTTTCAGATTGATGTAATCTATATAGATTCTATTAGTGTATGGTCATTCAGGATTACTGAACCTGATAACGGAGCTAATCTTGGAACTCCTTATGAACGTCCAGCTGTTAATGGGCGCACTTTTACAACAGAGATTGCTTTCAGAAAGCAAAAGGACTGTGTTGAGGTTGGTATTAAGACTATTTGCTCTGAACCAGCTGATACCACAGCTGACTGTGAAGTATTTCGCCCTAGAGTTGTAAAAGCTCTTATTGAGAACTGCGAATTAGTTCTTCATCACGGTGGGTGGGTGTTGGATGGAACACCAATGGAGATAACAACCAATAATGCTCTTGATCGATTCTTCATGCTATATTCTGATCCCAAGCAAAGTATTCCTTTGATTTTGGTCGCTGACAGTGATTCAGCGCAAAAAGAAGCTCAAGTAGTAGTTTCACCATCGTCGGTAACAGCACTTTCTGCCAGTTCATACAACCTTTCTGGATTTGGCGCGCATGACCGAAAGTATGATATCGAAATAAAAGCTGAAGGAGTAGGTACAAAGAAGAGTATCACTATCCCTAAATCAAAGTCTCCAAAAGCCAAGAAAAATAGCGAAGCCGCTATTTCTAATAGGCGCCCAGTCAGTATTAAGTTGCCTATATTGGACTATTCTGAATTAGCAAAGCATCTGATAAGCTTTGGAATTGTGGCGTTTGTTGATGAAAAGCTTTTTAAACAGCTTTACAACAAAACCCACATTTCTGTTAAACATGGGGATATCCTTATTATATCTCACCAAGAGGCTATCGAATGCCACTCATATAGTCAATACAGTGATGATATGCCGAGCTATTCTCGTTCACTCCGTTCGAACATAATAGAAATGCAAAAGAGGAGCCTATACAACTTTGGTGATGTTTTATTTTATTCGGATGCAAAATTGAAAGAATATCATACTAAGCGGCATCAGACAGACTCTTTGGAAGAGAAATGTCGAATCTACAAACTTGAAATCACTGAGTTAAGATCCCAAATCAAAGAAATCTCGCAGCAACAGTTGGATAAGCAGCATATTGCCGAATCACTTCGCCTGACGCAAAAGAAGGTTGATGGCCTTTCTCTAGAACTTCAATCAAGAAATGATGATTATCAAAGATTGGTTGAAATTATGGAGCATAAGGAGAATGCTTATCAGAAAAGTGCAAGACTGATCCAGTTCTATCAGCAGCAACTTGACATGGCGGCACAGTATCCAACAGATAAAAACGAGATCTGCAACTGGATTGAAGAGTTTTTTTCAGCAGAATTAGTATTATCAAATCGAGCGAAAAGTGAGATGAGAAAATATAGCAACGCACTTGATATAATCAGTTTATGTGACGGCATCGTATTTCTTGACGCATATGTAAAGTATCGTCGGCACGAAATATCAGAAGATGATCTTTCACTTTATGCTGAACATAGGCATTGGGAAATTCAAGGCTGCGGTAAAGAAGCTATCAAAATGCATCGCGCCGACTATACGGTTTCTATCGATGGTGTATCATATCTATTAGACCAGCATATCAAGCATGGAATTCGTGCTGAAGAATTAATTAGAATATACTTTTGTTGGGATGATAGAAATCAAAAAGTTATCATCGGCTCAATGCCCGGTCATTTAGCGACAGTCAAAAATAGCACATGATATCAATACAGTACTTATAGAGGATAATAGAATCTAACTGAAAAAGGGGCGGTGAAATATGGGAAAACGAATACTAAATAAAACTAATTGCGTATTTTTTTGTCCTTCATCTCCTTTGGTTAAATTTACTATCCAGCAGATGGATAATCATGTCAATGATGGTACAGGCATTGCTTTAACAACGAAAGCACAGTTGTCCGGTGTAGGAAACTGCGTAATACAGACAGCTGCCGCAGGCGGCGCACCAGTTCCATGCAGTTTTCAAGCTGCGTCAACATGGATTAGCGGCATAGAATTTGGCAAGACCATAAATGGTACAAATCTGCTCAATGAAGATGCTAAGCAAATCTGTCCTATCTGTCCCGCGTCGCCAATTCAAATACAGCTCATGATTCCTCCAGTGCTACCTGCTATACCTTCAACACCTCCATTGGCATCATTCCCCAAGAACACAGGGAGTTCAGAGAGTGCTAAGGCGGCGCTCTCTGAAGAGGGACAAGAAACAGCTAATGACGAAACAATAGTCCAAGAAGAATCCGCCATAAGTGAGGAGGCGGACAACTCATCTGAAACTGAGAATAATGAGGCTTCTCCTCAGTTAAGGAAATGTCTTTGCGCTTATTCAACATGTGAGAGTACCTCTTTTTGCCCATATGCAACAAGCGCAGATACAATTCCAACGGAAGGTGCCGCTCGAATACTTCGAGATAACAGTCCAAACAAATTCCAAAGATATAGCATTTCTGCAGATGCTAATATGGAACAATATCAAATTTCTTGGAATAATCAAGCACACCATATGATTTCTATTAATGCAGCATATTGTCAATACCCAGAATTGGTAAAACTCGGGAATTACTTTGGATACGACATCAATTCTGAAGCCAACTGTTGCTTTTTACCGTGTTGGGAAAGCGGAGATGGTTATGGGCAAAAGGCTTCACATTTCAAAAAAGCTCAGGCCTACGATGTGATGAAAGCTTCTAAATTACAATGGCACGTGGGACAGCATTCATATCGAATAGACTTTCCCGAAAGCATTCGAATTAAATACCCTGAATTAAGGTCAATAAATAATTATAACGATATAATCAATGCGGAACTGAAGCAAATACTTGCAGAATGTCAGAGCCGTTTCGCGCAGATATGTATATCTGAAAACTATGAAGCACATAAAAAATGGTTTTTAGCAAGGATTAATTCGTTATCATTGGAAATTGAGAGACATTTGAGCGCTTTTAAAGGATCAGGTAGAGAGAGTTTTCCCTACTATGTTTCGGCTGAAGCTTTTCGATATGCTTATGAGGTACCGCGCAGTGGAAAAGTAATTCTAATATATAAAACTCAGACTCAATGGGTTTTTAAGCGTTATCAATATAAGAATAATGCCAAAGATCCTGAAATACAACTTGATTTATTGGAAAATAGCAATTTAGCTATAGCAGAGACTCATCGTCCGGACACTATTCGTAGGATAATACTATTCTGTGAAAATGTATGCTGCTTTTTAGTGGTTGATGAAATAGGCGAATTCAAGATCCCATTCTCTTATTATGCTCAAATACAACGCATAACACAGAATGAGATAATCAGGAAAGAGAGCCATTTTTCAGCAATGCTGGCAGAACGAAGTGGACTTGGCTATGAGGAATACATCGCCCCCAAGGCAATGGTGGTGGAGAGGTTAAAGGAGTGTGGTTTGATTTGATTTACGAATTACATTATAACAAAATGCTTGATGATTTTATCGAGCTACCAACGAATGCATTTTCTGAAATACTTCTTCCTTGTATGTCATCTGAATTTCAAAAAATTGCATTGAACCCCTTGGAAATCAATACTTCAGATGAAATGGGTGGGATGGTATTTCCAGATTTCATTTATGATGGTGCTATTCCTTTATTTTCGGATCGAGTTTTTTCTGCTATGAAAAAAGTAGGAACTGAGCATCTTCTATGTATTAAAGTCAGCGTAACTGACGAAATACAAGATGTTACTCAACAATATGTTTTGGCTTTGCCGCCGCGTATCAATGTGTTTGATGACTTTGGCTCGATTGATGAAACCAAATGCGGGAACTATGCCATATTCAAAAGCTCCGATCCATCCGACAACCGGATATATATCACAGAAGCGATGAGAAAGGCGCTAGATGCAATCAAGCCTATTGGAATGGAGTATTATGTATTATCTGATTGAAATTTCCGGTTCAAGTGAGGCTGCTTTATCCGAATTTCTAACGGAAATAGGAGAACCGGCGGCTAAAGGTGAATTCCAATACTTAGATCATAATGATTTACTGTGGAGATTGAGGAATGACAAGCCATTTTCTTTTAAAGACTTTTACTACGCCAATAATCAGGTTCCCATTTTCTCGCAGCCAATATGGGAAGATGCACTAAGCATTATAGATACAGATGGTGTTTTCCAAATACCACTTAAAATTGAGTATCAAGGGGAACAACATCGTTATACTATTGCTATTCCTTCACGCATACGATGTCTTGACCAAAATGGTCACATTTTGTCAAATCTTGTAGGCAGATATGATATTTTCCGTTCTGAAAATCTTGAAGATCATAGTATCTATGTATCAGAAAGATTGAAAAATAAGTGGTCACATTTCACATCAATAAAATACAAAAGGAGTTAAGAAGATGAAATTGGATTTTTCGTGCGTACCGCAGACTTCTCGTACACTGATTATTGAGCGCTTTAATGATCAAGCGCCGAATCTGTGTACTCTCTTAAGAGGTAGAGAACCGGGTGAAATGCTGGATGAAGTTGCAGAAAAGCTCTGCGTCAAAAGCTTTGAAGAGTTCAAGGCGCGCTTTAAGCCAACAGTATATGAGGTCTTTTCTCAGGATGAGGATGGAAATTTACAGGTTACCTATTCTTTAGAGAAGAAGAGCAATTCTCATGAGATTCTTTTATGTGAACATGAATTTTATAGAGCTGTTCATGAAATTGCAAAGGTGAAGGCCGCTTCAGCGGTTGATCTTGATCGAATCGATTACAGCAAGTTGTACGAAGCCTTAGATCCAGCTAGAATCTACACACGAGCACGTCGCCGCCGCGAAGAAGTTAAACAGTTTGTAACCAGCGCGCTTGAAGAGAATGATAAGGGTAATCCTGATGGCGCAAGAAGGTGGATGAAAAAGGCAGGACAAGTATATCAGGAAGTTCGTGAGGAGTACTCTGGAAGTGCTTTGCGTTTATTACCTCTTGTCGTTAGAGATATTGAGGTAATCATCGAACAGAAACTTGGTATGAGTGCAGATGAGGCCAAGAAGCTTGGAATGTCTGAAGGGCAGACCACTCTCCCTAAATTGATTCCATGCTCGGTGAAATGGGATGCGGAAGGAAATCTGATAACCACTAAAATCGAACCGACAGAACAAGCGCCTGCTATTGCTATCGAAATGATGCAGGACAAAGTTAAGGCTCTTACAGCACAAGGGTGGGAGCAAACTGCGGATGCCATTCCCGAAGGCACTATCGATAAAGGACTGTTTTTATCAATATATTCTGAGCAGCACAACACTGCATTGGCTAATCTTCCAACAGATAAACTCTTGCAGCGCCAGCGGGAATTAGGAGATAATTATATTGCTGCTCAGCAATCATTCTGTAATGCAGTCGGCTATCTTGTACAGAAAGTTGCTAGCCTTGAACAGTTCTTTTTGCATGCCGGTGATAGCAGTGGTGAGGTTGCAAGTGGCGTTGTTATTGCTAATTGTTCAGCATCTGATATTATTGAGCACATGACCGATGTCAAAGAGTATTTAAAGAACGCAAGAAATCATGAAATAGACCATATTTGGTTAGCAGTCCTTCCGGCCATGATGAATTCGGATGTTAATGACCGATGGGAAGACGATGCTCCTGGTGGGGATTTTGATCCGTGGGATACTTCAATTTGGGAAGAACAGGCTCAAATTAAAAAGCCTGAGCGAATGGACGGAATCGTCACAGTAGCCGACATTAATCAGATTACGGAATGCTTTGCTGAATTTGGAATCCTTTCATTTGTTAATTTCAATGCCTGCGAATTTACTAGCTTTAGGAATTTTGGTGCTAACACTAAGGTGATTGATGCTTATGAAGCTGAATTGAAGGGCCTGAAAAAACGAGATTCAACAGTCCTGGCTTATCCGAACTTTACTATTATACCCAGGAATAAGAGCCAACTTAAAGAACTCGTAAATGGTCGTAATCTGTATGTCCCTTCCATTTACATCGATGCCGCATATGTGGCTGCTGGAATCATAGCGGCAACACAGAACGAAAAGATTCAGAAGAAGAAATTCGGAAAGCAGGTTAAGGATGGCCGACCGTTTATGCGTTTCGATCTGGAAGAAGATCAAAATTGTCGTGAATTCATGGCAAAATTCAATCCGGAAAGTCGCGTAAATATGGATATAGAGGTAACTCATCGTCTTCAGGGTAAGGAAGGAAATGCATTCTGCTTTAGAAGTGACACTCAGCAGAACAATGCTTTTGTTCTTACGGCTCGCACACTTAATGCTAAACCTATATACTATTTCCTGACGCAAAACTATTTTAGTTTCTTTTTGGAAAGATCTTATCCCATAGGTCGATTGACAGCAAGCGACATTAAGAGTTTTATTACTGAAATCTCCAATACTATTCAAGGAGAAAAGAGCAATAATTATGTAAATCAGCTTCTCCAAGATGGCGATGAGTTCTTCTTTAACGAGGAAACTCAAAAACCGACTTTGAAGTTTAAGAGAATCGAAGAGCCTGTTGATATCAATGTCGATATTCAAGATGACGAGTAAGAAATGAATAGAATGTGCGTAGGCGATTGTGATTTCAATTCGATAATGCTTGGTAACCGGCAACACTGTTTAGTTTTATCCCAATAATACAAAAACGGCAGTGATAACACAATCGCCTATCACAGTATGTATGGAGGTAAATTATGAATATTGTTTATACTGTCACAATTAAAGGCACACGTGGCACAATCGAATTCAAGACTGATGCGAACAATAACAATAGCGCAATCACTGGTGTAGTATTATCCTTTAATAGCCGCGATGATTCGCAAGATCGTGATAAGGATGGAAGAACGGAGCTCATTATTAAAGGTAAGTACGATAATAGACCAGAATCCTTGTATGCTATTAATGATTTAGCAGAATGGGCAAGAGCAAACGACGATGTCTACCGCGAGATTACCATTGTGGAAGAGACCAAAACAGGAAACGGTGAAAATCAAAAAAACTTCAAACGGACCTATCATTTTGATGCAATGTTTTGCATTGATTACCACGAAAAAACCGGATCATGCGTTGATAAGGATTCCAAGGCAAGTCTGGAATTTGAACTGTTTATTGCACAGGGACCTGATTACACCATTAGCGAAACAAAAAGCGAGATTGTTAGTTAATTACTATAGTTTTAGGGGGAGATTCTGTGAAATTTCAGAATGCACCGAAATTCCTTTCCTATCATAGCTTTGAAATCGAGGCATCGGCAGATGCGCATAGTATCTGTCATGTCTCTTTCAAGATATCTTTAGATATGGTTGAGGAATTCATATCATTAGCTGAGCAGCGCAAACAAATTGACATAACATCAGATAATGGTGATAGGGTGATGTCTGGAATAGTATTCTCTGTCACGATTGATTATGGTGTGGGTGCAGCAATTGCTGATACAATTATCATCTCCAAATCAATAGCGTATCAAGAACAGGGAAAAGAACGAGTTTTCCAAAATCCCCAAAAGACATTTGAAGATATTGTAAAAGCCTTTCCTTCCGTTAATATCGGCAAATGCGAGCACCTTAATGATGTTGTTGAGGAAATCATCTTCCAGCACAACATGGATGATTTTTCCTTCTTAGTATACCTTGCAAATCTTTGCGGTACAAGAGTATGGGTCAATGAATCTGGGAAGGTATCATTTGGTGCTCCTGGGGCAGAATATACTTTTGACTCGCAGGAGAACAATCGATCTCTTGCAGTTCTGAATAAGAAACTGACAATTCAAAAAAATGGGCGGTGTCTCGATTTTGAAACACTCCAGCAATTGCCTAATGGGGCCGTGATAAGTCTTGACCAAAGAGACTATACCGTTTGCGGAGTTCGTATTTTTGAGCGGTATGATGAAACGCGATTTCATTATTCCGGACACACAAATCCATATCCAGCCCCCCAAAGAACAAATTCTGTGCTTATAACAAGAGCGCGTGTAACAGACCAGAACGATCCAGATAATCTTGGAAGAATTCAGGTGCAGTTTCTTGATTTTGAAGATAACGATTCTGATAAAACTTGGATTCCAGTTCTTACACCATTTATTGGAAAGAATAAAGGTGGCATCGTAACGGTTCCTGATGAAGGAGATGAGGTTATAATAGTTCTCTCTGAAGGAAATGCGTTTGTCCTGAATTCTATCCGAAAGGATAAGCTCCCAGACAATTGCCAAGATATATCCAAAAAGCATATTGCAATAAAGGATTCCATTGTCACACTTTCTGAGGAGTCCATCTCTCTGACAAATCAGCAGTCAATAATACAAATTGACGATAAAAGCATATCGGTTTCCCAGAACAAGTCAACAATCACTGTTGAAGCTGATTCTATAGAAAGCGAATCTGGAAAATCGGTGCTAGTACTAAAGGATGGTCAGATGAAACTAGAGAACGGCGACAGCAGCATGGAGTTGCAGAATGGAGAAACTGTAATAGAAGGTGGAAGTTCAAGTCTCTCATTAAATAAGGGCAAAACAAAGGTTAGTGGCAGTGAAATTGATTTTAGCACACAAGGATTTAGTATTTGATAGTGGGGTGTAAACTGCATGCACAAAAGCGAAGAATTAAAGAGAAAATTGGAACAAGTGGTCAATAGCTGCGATAAGCTTGAAGGAACGGAGAAAGCTATGTGGCATACCATTCTTTCCAACCTTTCAGACTATCAAGAGGAAATCCTGCGTGGCATTGCACAGCAGTCAGGAGCTATTTCAACTAAAGAAATAAGTACAGTTCAATGCGGTATTTCTATCCCACAAAAAGAATTGACAAGTGGTTTGCACTATATATCTGTTGCTGATGATATTACTTATGAAGACCGCGATTCAAATACGGATTTTACCGGGCTGAAAACACCTGAAGATGATTCAAAATGTAAACGCGATGGAAAATGGTATATTATAGCGATTGGCTATATGGATTGCGAATATGACGACTTACTTGCCTTTTGCGGAAGAAATAGATCATATATCGGTGAATGTTCTACCGGACAGTTTCGGTATTCTTTAGTTTTAAAGCCAACAATACTGCAAAAAGAAAAAGAGCTAAACGACTTCTTTAACTCGTACCCATTTGAGATCACACCTCCATATGCGCCGATGTTAAGACGCTTGGTCTATGTTGAAACACTACAAGAAGTTGATGGAGATATTGATCTTAAGCTAGACAAAAATGGTCTTGATTGTTTGCACTGTGGATGGCGTTCTGTCTGGAATATCGAAGAACCCGCTTCTCCTGTGTATGTATTTAATAGCGGAAAATATCGCTTTAAATTAGCAAATCATGAATATATGATTCTACTAGGAACATGCCCTGAAGATATAGCCTATTCCTCTGGAATCGATTCTCTGAATGGGCAAAGATACTTTGATGTTATCACAAGCAATGAGAGTGTTGCAAAGGATTCAACACTTAAAATAATTGTTCATGACATAAATAATATAGATTCGCTGAATAACCATCCGGGAATCATCTTGCATCACACACCAACCAATAGCCAAGCCTCCGAACAACATAGAATTTATAGTCGTGGAGATTTAACCGCTTTTCTACACGAATACAATGCCTTTGTGAGGTTTGCGAATGTTTCAACCAGCTATAGATCAGGATTAAAAGTCTGTGCATATGAAAGAGGATATGAGTATCCGGAAATAACTGACTACTATCAGTTCTCTGATCGACCGATTCTGTATGTTGAATTTGAGAATGACGGGAAGGCTTTTTTATATGACAGAATTGTTTATATAATATATCTTCTACATCAAAGATTCCCAGAGTTTCAATGGAAAGGCGGCTATATCATCGATGGATAAGAAATATCTATATGCTTTATTGCCGTACCTAAATCCAAACATTAATCCGATCCAAGAACAAATAATTGATCTGAATTGCTGTGTAGATTACTCCATTCTATGTTCTAATAAACAGAATTCTAATAACACTCGGGAGTATCAATTACAGTGTTTAGAGTTTATTGGATCACATACTGAGCAGATGAACTTTATTGCTCATTATTTATTATATCTAAAGCAAATTAAGAATATCGATGTTCATGACATTAAGTGTATTCAAACATATTATTCCATTCTTGATGGATTGTTTGGTGAGATGGTAGCGGGTTATTTTAAGAACGATGTTTACCGGCATCAACAAAAACGAATTCTTTATCATATAATTAGCCGTGAAAGAACAGACGGTAGAACCGATGAGTTTAGGCAAATACTTGTAGAACTGTTCCCAGAGGGGGTAACATTCTATTACAATAGATTTGAAGATACGCTCTATGTATCATTTGTCGCGATTGGAAGCGATGAGCAAAAAGAAACTTATGAGGTTTGCAAATTCCTATTTGCAGATATATTATTAGATATTCAAGTGAGATGGAATTCATATCCGCTGATTATTGGCAGTAAAAACTGTGTGATTACAGCTGAAAATGAGCAACGGTGCGGGTCAATAATATAAGAGGGGCATATTATGGAAAAAAACATAGGTATAGATTTTGGCACAACTAATACGGTAATCTATAGCCGTGATAATAAAGGAAATTTAAAGAAAATTGGAGGGAAGTGTATTCGGTCTGCAATATATTTCTTTTCCAGGGAAGATTATTGTATTGGTGCAGATGCGTATGAAAGAGGCTGTGATGCTTCTCACGGAAAAGCTTTAGTCACTGATTTTAAGCCAAGAATCACAGAGAAATTTGAAATTACCGCTGAAGACGGTACAGAGTTCCGGTTAAAAGGAGAGGCTATTGCTAGGATGTTTCTTAGTAAGGTGCTCTCCGACTTTATAGAGCCTCGTTTCAAAAAGATTTTTGGTACTGTTGAGATAACAGCAGCTGATAAAACAGTTATCACTGTTCCAGCGAAATTCGATGTTGAGCGTAAATCGAGAATCAAAAAAGCTGCGCATAAAGCGATGTTCACTAATGTAGGCATAGCATTCGAGCCAACTGCGGCTGCACTTGCCGCTTTAGAATCAGACTTTCCGGATGATACGATTGCAGTGTATGATTTTGGTGGCGGTACCTTTGATGTATCGGTTATCGAAAAAGACATCAACGGGCACTACATTTCTGTTGATGAGGATGGTGATTCTAATCTTGGTGGTAATGTAATAACTGATGCAATTGTAGATAAAGTGTTCTTGCCGTTGCTAGAACAGCATGGCATTCACATTAGCCTTGATCCTGATGAAATGGAATTCGATGAAGAATGTGAAATGACAGAAGATGAATACATCTATAATCTACGTACTATCAGAAATCATGTCGAATCCATGAAGGAATTCTTTTCAGAAAACGAAATGGATTATTCTACTCCCATACAAATCTATCAAAGCGGTAATCCATCCACATATCCGATTACAATTGACAAAAAAAGCTTTGAAGCTGTAATCGGACCCCTTGTAAAGAATACTGTTGAGATAACAAGACGTGTAATTGATAGGATCAAAAGCAGAAAAAAATATGTTAGAAAAATCATCATGGCAGGCGGAAGCTCCCAATTAAGTATTGCTGAAAGAATGCTTAGCGAGGAATTTGAAGGAGACGGGATTAGCGTTATATTGAGCGATAGCGTTTTCGATCTGATAGCAAAGGGTGCGCTGCTATTAGCAGAAAAACAGAGACTAATACGAGTTGAAGAAAGAACTGCTACTCAATTTGGCATTGGAGTAAGAACCGGTGTTGGTATTCAAAAATTTGAAATGTTGATTGATGTAGGTGAAACATTGCCAGTTACCGGTACTAGGCGCTTCAGGATTGATCAAAACATCATAGATATTGGGAGTGTGGATATTCCTTGCTATGAAAAGGATGTTAAAAGCTATCCAGCCGCACTCACCGAGAATGATAAAGGCATCCTGCATATTAACACCTACCATATAACAATTGACAAAGGTGTATGTCCTTCTGAAATAGAAGTTTCCTTTACAATTGAGGTTGACGGAACCTTGAATCTTGGCGTTGAATTGTTCGATCATAGTGGAAACACTATTCAAGGATACAATACCGAGATAAATTCCGATAATGATACGGAATAATGGGATGTGATTCAATATGAATGGTATTACAGATTTAGAGCAGACTTATTGTCCCCAGTACACATTTGTTAGTCTTAATGTCTTGCTTGATGAATTAGAGCAAACATATTGCAGAAATAATCCATCAAAGCCAATCACGAAGCTGAAAACCAAACGCACAAAAATTGAGTTTGTTACTCCTGATCGCAAATATGTCTCAGGTCTAGCCAAAACAGTTGGTCTATTAATGAAAAACATTGCAGACATTGAATATGAGCTTGGAAAGGCTCGGAATGGATTAGAACAAATCCTATCTTCCGGTGATTTTGAAGATCCACAAGAAATAATGAATAATGTTCACGAAATTATAAGAAAATACATCTACGGAAGTGACTCTAAGTTAAATAATTCAGATTGGGAAAAGCTGGAAAAATTTCTTCTTCAAGCAGGATATAAGCCTGTTGTGGTTAACGTTGGAGATAGCATTATCCCATTCAGAACATATTTTGATCAGCCAATAGCTGCAGATGGAGGTCAGCACGATGTTATAAAAAGCATTCAGTTAAAGCCATTTGAAATAAGGTATTCAGATGGAGAAGAACTGATCACACTAAAGTTATGCGGAAAATGTACATACTATCGGTAATCGTGAAAGGAGGATAATGTATGCACGACATTTTTATTATAGTTATTTCTGTAATAGCATCATTAACGGCTGATGTCGCCATTGATTACTTGGTCTTTCGGAACAATAAGATTGGAACGAAAGAGTATAGGGAGGCTTTGAAATACCCGAAAGCCTCAGAACAACAGCAACAGGAAATCCTCAGACAATTGTCACGCCTCGAAAATTCCTTGAGTAATATCTCTTCTGTGTCTTATTCAGACATTGAGAGTATTAAAAGAGATATAGAAGAACTGAAAAGAAAGCTTGCGTCTCCTAGTACAGCCGCTTCATCGAGCGAAAAAGAACAGCAAATAATCGATATTCTAAAGAACCTTGCTGCACGTGTTTCAGCAATTGAGTCTAGTCAAAAATCTAATAGCTCAAATGAAGAAATACTTGAATGCATTCGTAGAATAGAAGCAGATGCTGAAAATACAAAGAGTGAGTTGCGATCGATACATGCTGAACTTGCAAATAAAAGGGATCCTGTTTCTATTCCCCAACCCACGATTCCTACTCCGTCCAAACCTGTCCCTCAACCAAGGCCGACATCATATACTCCAGCACCTAAAACAATTATTAATCCAACTTTAGATTATGTTCAATCTCTGATTGACGGGGTAACACTACTCGAAAGCAATACATCTTCAATCTCTTATGAACTTGGGAAACTAAAGGCTGGATTACTTAATGTTAAAAAGGATGGGGATTTTGATGACCTCGAAGAGGTCATGAATCAGATTCATGATTTAATAAAGAAGAACGTATATGATAGTGATTCAAAAGTATCTACTGATGAATGGAGATTTTTAGAGCAGTTCCTTTTACATTCCGGATATGAGCCGGTTCCCGTTAAAGAAGGCGATAGCATAACTCCCTACAGAACCTACTTTGAAAGACCGATACCCGCAACAGGTGGCCCCGCTGATACGATTAAACAAATACAATTAATACCCTTTGTTTTAGCATACTCAGATAGCGGAGAAACTGAAATACTAAAGCTGTGTGGGAAATGCACATATTATAAATAAGAAGTTTAACAAGGAAGTGTTCCCATGAGCAATTTTATCAGTATAGATTTTGGAATGCAGAATCTTAAAGTATGTTATTATGACGGAAGAAAGTGCCATCGAGTTGATCTTGAAGGAAATCAACAGAGTGAAAGCAAAGCTTCCAAAAACGCAGTGTATTATACAGACGATGAAAGCGGAAGTCTGCTACGCTATTTTTTTGGTGCAGAAGAAGCAGAGACAGCGCGTAAATACTTATCTCCGGATTATGTGTGCTATATAAAACGTGAACTACAAAAAGAACACTATTCCCGCAGTGTATGCAATGGCAAGTATTGTTTTTCAGCACTGCAAATTACAACAGACATCTTTAAGCAGATTCTCAAAAAAATGACTGAAGCAAGGTATGACATTAGTGCTCCAACTATTCTCACAGTACCAGTAATCTTTTCTGAGATACAAAAGGCAATGCTTAGATATTGTGCTGAAAAGGCTGGGTTTTGCGTACAGGAGATTATAAGTGAGCCTTTTGCTGCTTTGTTTTCCGAGCAATTCTTTGAAGAATGTATTGAAGAAATTGATGGATCAGAGTACATTTTGATTCTTGACCTTGGTGCTTCAACCTTTGATTTTTGCTTGCTAAATGTACAGCATGAATCTGATACTATTGAGGTTAAAGCTCTATCTTCGGCGGGTATATCTTATGGTGGAAAAGATATTACAGATGCTTTAACTGCTTATCTCATGAACAAATATGAAGATTTATCCCTTTCCATTATAAGCACTGGGCGGCTTGATGAAGATACTTTACAACCCGCATATTTTGAATTAGCCGAAGATTTAAAGAGTTCTCTTTATGAGGAAGAAGACACTGCGGAGTTTTCGCGCTCTTTCTATGGAAACAAGGTTAATCTAAAGACCGCAAATGTAGATGCAATTCTTGATGATAGTAAAATTTGGAGTAAAATCGAACATATAATTCTTAATATGATTGAGGAAACCGATGAGATTGATGTGGAGGACATCAGCAAAGTTATAATGACAGGTGGCACATCAAAAATCCAGTATTTCCGAGACCGAGTTGAGGCACTATTTGATGAAGCAGAGCTAATATGTGACCCTGAAAATCTCGACTCGATATATTGTGCGGTTTCATCTGGTGCGATTAATTATGCTGTTCAAGAAAGTGCAACTGTTTCAAATTCCTTACCAATGACATTTGGAATAGATGTGGGAAATGGATTTGAAGCTGTTTTAAATCGCAATTCATTCTTCAATGTCCCTGGCAAGCGGAAACAGCTAAACCGATCTTGTTTAGAGAAAAACAATTGGAGAATAAGAGTATATCAGACAATGAGTTCAGTAGCTTCAGTGAGAGAACACTCGGATGTGAAACAAGAAGGTTTCCTGTATGCTGGATACATTCAACTTGATCCCAACAAATACTCTCAAGAGGGAGATATTTGTTTGCTATTCAAATACACAAAGTATGGCCTTGTAGCTTCTACTACATATATCCAGGATTTGAAACAATACATTGATGATGGTGTTCTCCTTTCAGCGGAGGTTCAGTATGAATGATATTACAATAGAAGAAATTAAGAGACTTGAGCAGGTTGGGCTTGCGATTGCAGATAGCATTGCCGCAGATTATGAAAGTTGCAAAAACGCTGCAAATGCTCAAAACAATCGTGTTCATGAACTGTATAAAGTATTTAGCGAGACAATTGATTCTCTTGATAAGGAGGACACACCGTGGAAAAGAAAATAAATGATTTGAAAAGAGTCCTCCAACAATTTAGCTTGATAGCGCAGCAGCTGCTAACAGAGAACAACAGCTTAAAAGAGACTTGTTCAAATCAGCAATCAGAAATAGAGCAACTTAGACAATCCTATTTAGGATCGGAGCGTAATCTTGGGATCCTTCGAGGAAAATACGATTCTTTAGTGGAAGAATGTGATTCCTTACGTGATAAGGCTGAACAAAAAGAGCAAGTAAAAAAGAAAAAGGAAGCTCTAGTGTCAGAAAATGCTGATCTTAAGAGCAAAGTTGAGAAGCTTCAGGATAAAGTCAAAGAGATGGAAGCTGAGCTCAAACGTAGAGACAGTGATTTTTACACAACAGTTTCAGCTATGCTTCAAAGCATACAAGAACGCTGCAATAACAATGGGACTGTTGTTGCTAGTATAGAGAGTCAAATTAGCGGTAGCTTTTCTATGCAAACACAAGAAAGATCTTCCGAAGCAATCGAAAAGCCACAAGTTAATGAATCACTAGACTCTGGTATGTCGAATAGTTCTACGGATGATAGTACAGATCCCGATTGCGAACAGTCTGCAAACCCTACAAATGATGACACCTCGGAGTCAAGTGAACATGCCGATGAAAATAATGCCTCAAACAATGGAGGGTTTAATTTCGGCGGTGATTTCTAAAAGCAATGGAGGAACACTATGGGGAACAAAATATATGTAGGTATTGATTTAGGTACAACAAACACGCTTGTAGCATATGAGAAAAACGGAAAGCCCGCTACACTTCCCTTTATTGGTTCAGGTAATGTGCTTCCTTCTGTTCTGTATTTGGATGCAGAGACACAGGCTATTGAGATTGGTCTCGATGCCTATCGAAACGGTAACTACGCACCTGAAAACAGAATAAAATCTTCCAAAACTTTTATGGGAAGAGAAATGGTCTACAATTTACCTGTTAAACACGGTAATCCTATTACTCTGACTCCAACGGATGTTGCAGCTGAGATACTGAAGACGGTTAAAAAACGCATTATTAAAAAATTGAAACTGACCGAAAACGATGAAATATGCGCAGTTATAACTGTTCCTGCAGCATTTTCTTCCTATCAAAAAGAAGAAACTAAAAAAGCTGCTGAAATGGCGGGCTTGCATCTTCTCGGACTCAGACCGGAACCGGTTGCTGCTGCCATAGCAGGCGCAGAAGGCATTACTGCGAATTCGATGGTGTTTGTAGTTGATATCGGCGGAGGCACTTATGATACGGCTGTCGTGTATTTGGACGAAAATCTGAATCCTGAAATAGTCAGCCAAGAGGGTGACCGAGAACTTGGCGGTGATGATTTTGACAATATCATCTATAAGTATCTCCTGGAAAAGGTGGGAGATGAGTTGGGAATAGATTTGTCCGATGAACAACACGCAAATATTCCCCGGGATCAGTATCTTTTCATTGTAGCTGAAATTCGAGATGGCGCTAGAAAAGCCAAAGAAGAACTATCAAATGTCGAGGAATACTATGTTAAATTTGAGAAATTCGTTATCGATGGCTATAACAATAATGAACCCGTTCATCTCAGTTATAAAATCACTAGAGACAGATTCAATTCCCTGTGCAAACACATTTATGCCCGAATTGAGGAGCGTTTAGACAAGTCAATTGCGGCTTTCCAGAATACAGGTCATTCCTTAGATAACATAACTCATCTTGTTCTTGTTGGCGGTAGTTGCTATATTCCTGCTGTAATCGAATTGTGCGAGAGAAAAGTTGGAAAGCGTGCTTCTGCTCAATGTGATAAAACAACCGCTGTAGCTGAAGGTGCCGGAATTATGGCTAAAAACTGGACTACTGTCGGGGAAGGTATAGGCGGTCTTGTAGCACAGTCTATGGGCATCAAAATTGCTGGAGAGAGGTTCTCAAAGATAGTCGAGAAAGGAACAAAGTATCCTTGCAAGAAAACTGAGCCTTATACTACAACTTATGATAATCAGACATCTGTACGAATCGATATCTATTTTGCTGCTCCCGATAAAGAGGACATTGAAAGTATAACAGAACATGAGTACTACGGTTTCTTTACTCTTGAAAATATTCAACGCGCGAAAGCCGGGATACCTCAAATTGATGTCACATTTGATTTCGACTCAAGTGAACAGCTTACTGTTACGGCCACCGATTTGGCAACAGGAAGTACTAACACATTGAAAGTTGATAGAAATGCTTCACATCGGGAAGAATCTTCTTCCGAGGCGCCTATGGCAATTGATTTGTTGATTGATGTAAGCTGGTCAATGAATGGAAAGCCACTATTAGATGCTAAAAGTGCTTGTACATATATGATTTCAAGAGTAGTTAATCTTTCGGTTCATCAAATGGGTGTTACAACTTTTTCCAATAATGGAAAGAGTATCTGTAAAATAACCTCTGATATGCGTAGTTTATTAAGCTGCCTCGATAGCATGGTGGCTGATTCCGGAACCAACATGATGGATGGCATTGATACAAGCTATCAAAAGCTTCTGAAGTCTGAATTGCCCGAAAAAATTATTATTCTGATGACAGATGGTGAGCCTAATAGAAACGACAGATCCGAAGTAATAGCTGCTAAAATTAGACGTGATAATAATGTGCGTCTTGCTGTAATATTTATCGGTTCGTCTAGTAGCGGTGGCTATACAATCGCCCAGAATGTTGCGGCCGCCAATGCAAAAGCTGGTGAGACGCCTCTATTCTATACAGCTAAGAGTATGAGTGAGCTTGGAAAGATATTCCAGCGTGTCTATACTGACATTACAACAAGAAATTGATGGAGGAATAACATGGAATTTAAGAATATTACTGTTGATAACAGCAAACCCCAATTTAGTGTGGTTGAATGGAAGGAGCATTTTCAAAAGCTCGGCAGTATTCTGGAACGTATCTTCGGATCAGGCAATATTCCAGAAGACGAACTGCAATTTCGGAGAGCAATGATGCAGAAAAATTTCCCTATCAAGCTTGTTTCTGATAAAATCATGGCTGTAACTGGAATGGATGCAGATGATTTGGATGATGAGTATCCTGAGCGTGAGCACAAAATCAACGCTTTCTTGAGCATGTATGAGGTAATATACCCTTCAACTCAGCAGCAAACGGCGCAACCTCTTTCTAAAGAAACCAATGTGCAGCAGCCAAATGATAATGTTTCAGAAGCGGAGGCGATGTCGCTTGAAGAAGCGCAGGACTATTTTGAAGAGCATAAAAGTAAAGTGAATCAGGCCCCCGATGGAACATTACGATTCAAAGCGCCTTCGATCTATAAGGATATGCCAGTCACTATTAACAGCAATTTCCAAGTCAAGTGTACTCTCGGCTCTATCAGTCACAACAATGTCCTTATAGTAGATAATGATTCAAACGCTGTCGTTGCTATTGGAAGAATTGTCAAAAAAGAAGATACCGACCTGATTGTTATTTCCAGACAGGACATTAATTTCGAGGCATTCAATAATAAAACTCAATTTTCTCTTGTGGTTATGATTGAGAATGCCGGCGCTTTAACGGGGGAAATGTATAAGAAGCCGATTAAAATTCAGCTTCTTGAAATGAAGAAGAGTGATCGAGTTCTTTGTATTGACTTTGGAACCAGTAATACTACTGCCGGCAGTTATCGTATTAAAGACGAGTATGGCTTTGAGCCTGAGCTCGTTGAATTTGCAGATGTTACACAGGATAATCGTTTGGTCAATTATTTTCCGACTGTTGTATATGTTGAAGACTGCGAAGACCAGGAGCACATTAAGTATCGTTTTGGTTTTGAAGCTAAGGCATTAGAGCGAGAGGGCAATTACGAATCTCCTGCCTCAGTATTCTATCAAATTAAGCATTGGCTGATTGAAGACAGCTATTATCCTGAAACAATCGCTGTATTTGATACGAAGGGCAATACATTTATTATCCCTAAAAAGGATATCGTTAGCGCGTATCTTCGCCATATCATTGTTTTATCTGAGGACTATTTCGGCATAAAATTCCAAGAGCTTCATTTTACTGCCCCAGTTAAGATCAAAAAGAAATTTGTATCTATCCTGAATGAAATCCTTCCTGAGTACACTATAATTGAGGATAGTATCGATGAGGCTGGTGCAATTCTATTTGACTATGTAGCTGATAAGTTCTCAAAGTACAAGTCTAAAACTGAGGGTAGCCGTGCAGACGGAAGTGTTGCTGTTATTGATTGTGGCGGTGGCACTACTGATCTCGCTACCTGCGACTATCGATTTTTCAAGGATCAGTCCGGTCAGTTAGACGAAATCGAAATGACAACGCATTTTACAAACGGTGATTTCAACTATGGCGGTAATAACATTACCTTCCGAATCATGCAGCTTGTAAAGCTTAAAATTGCTGTTAAATACGGTTTTATCAGCGAAGAAGACCTCAACAAGGTACTAGAACGTTCTGAAAACGATCTGCTTTCGGATGCAGATCATGTTGAATATAATGCCGATGCTTTGTACAGTGATTTTAATGATCTGTATGCTTCCTGTGAAGAATTCATTCCGACACAGTTCAATAATATGGCAGATGTTTTCTTTGATGATGATAAGTCTAAGATTAAACGAAACTTCTATTACCTTTGGCAATTCGCCGATCAGGTCAAAATCATCTTCTATCGGGAAGAAAAAGAGGTCAAAAAAGATAAGTGGGATGATGCCATTCAGAATATCGGCGACTGGAACCTGAATTATCTTTACAGAAGAGAAGATGACACGCTCGTTAAGATTGATAATCCGTTTAATCTTGAGATTACAATCACAGAGATTCGCAAGGTGATTTTTGGCGATATTTACACACTTTTAAATCGCATCCTGAACTTGAAAAATGGTCTCCCTGATCCGGTTTACGACTACTACCGCCTTTCAGGACAGTCATGTAAGATCAATCTGTTCAATGAACTCCTGAAAGAGTTCATTCCGGGAAAGCGCCTTCGCGCTTTGATGGAGAGAAGTAACGAACACCTGGAAAGCATTACTCTTAAAAAGCATTGTATCGATGGTAGTATCCGTTATATCATGTACAAGAAATTGAACATGAGAACTGAGCTAAAGGCAACTTATAAGCCAGCTGAACGTATCTATAGCGTTTTCTTTTCTGATTTGATGGGAGATGTTCCGGCAGAAATCAGGACTGATGGACTGTCACAGCTTAAATTCTATCCGGTTAAGGATGAATTGAATGAGGTTATGCTTGTAATTAAAGACTCCCAGAAGGTCATTCGTAGGCTGAACCTTTCAACGAAGAAAAATGAGGCTCTTGGAAGTTGCTCCGATCCACATGAAATTGTGAATATCCTAAGTGCTGGAAATGACACAATCGACTGGAATGCAGCTTGTGCTAAACTTGCCAACTTTAAGCCCTTGGACGGAAATAGCGGTAATTATGTGTGGATTACGGCAGTACCTGCAGGTAATTGTGATGGTTATGGCTTCTTTATTTATTATATTAAAAAGATCATCCAAGGAGATAAAGAAGAGTATCGCATCACAAAGGGTAAATACTACAACTATGAGGAAACCGCATCAGGGTTCTTCGACGGCATGAGGTGATGATACATGGTTGTTGGAAAATCGACCACTGTAGAATTCAAAAGCGGTATTCTGTTGAGCAAAGAGATGCTTGAACAACTTGAATACCAAACACACTTGGGTGAACTTCAATACAGTGGGTATCCTGATGGCATAATATACGGGCTCATCCCCTATGAAGAAAATGAAAGGCTATTCTTCTCACCGGGACTAGTAAAGCTTAAAGGTGAATTATTCTATATACATACTTATATTGACATCTACAGTATTCTAGAAAACGCTGATATGACTTGGGATAAGGGAACTGTCCATTCAGCTATTATTCTTGAAGCGGGTCAATCAGCTTTAGTCAATGAAGGAGTTTCTGTTAAAGAGATATATGTTAAGCTTGTTGATCACAGTGCTGTTCAAGACGATATGCTTTGTCTGGCTGAATTCCAATATTACAAGGGAAAACGTGACTGGGATATTAAGAACTCTAATTTACAATCTCAGTTAAATACAAAAGGAACAGTATTTTCTTTGATGAATGTTCAATATAGTCTTAATGGTGAATCCGTTTTCTCACCATACATCTTTGGTATGATGAAGAAATGCCTTGAACAAATTGAATCTCCCTTTACGGAAGACTATGCTTTGTTATTCTTGCTATGCCAAAATCGCTTGATTACGTTCGATTCGCTACGTCAATGGTTTAGTTGTAAAAAAATAAAAGTAGACTTTCAGTCAAGGGAAGATGTTATTAAAAAGTTCTTAGAAGGCGTTTCAACCCAAAAAATAGTCAGTCAACCTACAGATCTGCCTCCAAAGCAGCATGTTTCCGATGGCGGATTTGGTCTGTAATACCTATCCTGTTCAGCTCCCAATCTAAAACCAATTGAATCTCATGCTACAGAAGACTGTTGTATTGCTGCAACTCTCAAATGAAAGCTAAGCACTTTCAAATAATAGCCTTACCTTTCATTTGCATAGTGTTGTTTGTGTAAAACTCTGTAACGAAACTATACTTCACTTTTTTCTCGCATCTACGGTATTTTCTTCACAAACAACACTAAGAAAATGATTGGTGGTTGCACCCTCAAATAAAAGCCCCTGCACTTTCAAACGAAAGCCTAACCTTTCATTTGCATAGTGTTGTTTGTGGAAAACCTTTCGTTTGAAGGTGATAATCTAACTATCAACCACTTGATCCGCTGCTTCAAACAACAAAACAAGGTCAACTACCGAAAATGTCGCAATTCTGCGTGTTTTTCGGCGGTTGACCTTTCATTTTATTGTATTCAATAGGGAGTCTAAGCATCTCAGAAAAACCCTTTTTTACATAAATTTTTCGTGGATAATGGTTAGTAGTAAAACGGTAGTAATCCTCGCTTTATCTCGCTACATTATTCGGAATTATTCCGAAGCTACGCAGAACTGGACGGAAGCTTCGACTCTCTTGCCGTGGCAGACGAACATAACCTTTATCATACGTTTTTTCCTCTCTGATTTGCTCTGTATTGCCGTATTTTGCGCGGTATATCGAAGCTTTTCTTTCCTACTACCAATTTGGCAGAAAGGGGCGAAAACTACAAAACGCGGCAAGTTTTAGCAAACTGCGGACGTCGTTAGTAGTAAAATAGTAGTAGAAATCGGGGTGTTTTACTACTAAGGAATTGTGGTAGTATTATTTACAGAATCGTCCGATTAGAGATAATCGCTCTGATACTCCACACTTTTCTCTGGCAGAATGCAGACTGCGATACCTTCATCAAGGTCTTGTTCATCATCGCAGAGCAATGCGCAGCTGCCGTTCTTTTTGAACAATAGGGTTCGCGGCGAAAAACGGGATGCTGCATCAGAACTGAAATCCAGCATCAGTTGCTCCATACTTTTCAGATTTTCTGCTTCATTTTCAATATATGTACGGCAAGCCTGATCCTGAGCAGGCGGAATGCTATCTTCAGGTTCATAAGCTTGAATTTTCACTTTAATTGAATAAGTTTCACCGAACAACTGAATATCTCTGGTTGTTTTCCAACCGATGGAATACGTCAGTTCACCAAAATATTGATTCATCATAGTGTTTTACCTCTTATATACGTTTTTCGTACCATACCATTATACCATAATCCTTCCGATTCATCAAGTCAAAACAGGCAAAAAAATAGCGGCTCACTTCAAGTGAGCCGCAGCCGGAAGCAATCAGACTGCTTCATACTTTGTTCTGTTCATCTCCTGACGGGCGTTCTGGAGTTCCTCCATGCGGTGAAGCTCCGCAGCAGCATCCTCAGCCCCAGATGAAAGCTGTTGCGGAGGTGTCTGGTAATTGGCAAGATTGGGTATATCCGTGTTTCTACTGAACATTAGAAAACCGCACGTCATGAAGCATTGATGATGCTGTATCAGGTAGAGCGTGTCTTCGCAGAGAAAATGTCCGGTAAGAATGCTAACCGTCCTGAGCTGAAAGCTATGCTGGAATACGTCCGAGAAGGCGATACCTTGTACATTGAGAGTATCAGAAGGCTTGGCCGTTCTACCCGAGCTCTGCTCAACATTATAGATGTGCTTCAGCGTAAAGGCGTTACTCTTGTCAGCAGCAAGGAGAATATCGATACGAATACTCCACAGGGGCGATTCGTCCTGTCTATCTTTGCGGCACTCTCCGAGCTTGAATGTGAACAGACCTTACAGCGTCAGCGTGAAGATATTGCTATTGCTAAGTCTCAAGGGAAATACAAAGGCAGGCAGCCTATTTCTATCGACTGGGTAAGATTCGGGCAGCTTTACGAGCAGTTGAAGTCCGGCACAATTACGGCAGTATGGTTTCAGAAAGAAATGGGCCTGCGTGCCAACACCTTTTACCGCAGACTAAAAGAGTACGAAAGAAAGTATATATAAATGAGACGGAGCCGGGGGAAACGGCTCCAATCATATTACCATAGGGTGGCTGTTTTTATTGAAATATTTCAAAAGCAAAAAAAGCTTATATGGCATACTTTTTCTATGTCAATAGACTGTAGGCAAATGACGCACATTAAAGTATAGCCTATTCTACATCTGATACTCTCAAACTTTATTTGAGAAGACATTCATGATAAAGATTATACAAAACAGCTTGCGGTTTTATCATATAGCTGAAAGAGCTTCAATATCCTTAACTGAAGGATTGACTTTACCTTCAATGATCTCTGCATCAGGAGCGCTGGGCTTCAGGTTCTTAACAGCTTTTCCGAATCCGCTGCCGCCTGATGTGGCAAAAAGAATGATCTTTTTGCCCGAAAAGTCATAGCTTTCAAGGAAGGAATTGATGATTGTCGGTGCAATGTACCACCATACGGGAAAACACACATAGACCGTGTCATATGCTGCAATATCAGCGTTTTTATCAGCAAGCTCAGGACGTGAGCTGTGGTCGCTCATCTCTACGCTGCTGCGTGACTGCTTGTTCTGCCAGTTCAGATCAGCACTTGTGTAGGGAACGGCAGGGCGTATTTCATATATGTCAGCGCCTGCTGTTTCTGCCAGCTTCTTTGCAAGCCTTGCAGTGTTGCCGCTTGCGGAAAAATATGCTACTAATTTCTTGTTCATAAGATTACCTCCGTTATAATGATCTTCCTAAATTGTATGCCTGTTCGGGGGATTTACTCGACCGTGTCATAGACGGACTTCCGCAGCCATAGCCAAGTATCATACCTTTGTCTTCAAAATTGATGTACCTCACCAGCGTTTTGTAATGAGCAATCAGTGCATCAAATGTCCAGTCATCGGCGTTCCACGCAACTGTCAGAAGTGCAGATTTCAGATGTCTGCGGTTCAGACTGCTGTTGTATGCACAGAAACGGTCAACCACTGTTTTCAGCTGTGCGCTCATTCCGTAGTAATAAAGCGGAGTAGCGAACACCACCATATTACAGCTAAGCAGTGCTTTTCGGATATGCTCGATCTCATCATGCTGAACGCAGTCGCCCTCGTAACCGCAGGCTACACAGCCCGTGCAGGGGTGGATATCTGCATGACAGACATCTATCACTTCGACATTATGCCCGCTTTCCTCTGCACCTTTTTTGAAGCTGTCAACGAGTATGCTCGTAGAGCCTTTTTTGTTGGGACTTCCCATAAGAATCACTATCTTCATATTATACCTCACTTTTCTTCAATGCTGTTTTCTTTGAGCCGTACTGAACTTTCAAAGCCTGTTCTGCCTGAGCTTTATCTCAGAGCAAAGAACATTACCGCACCTATAACTATAGCGCTGCCAAACCATATCAGCGGATTCAGAGAGTACTTCTTATCCTTGCCCTTTGTGGTAACCTCCGACAGCACATACCCGATAAGCACAAAGAACAGAAGCATTGCAAGGTTTTGCAGGATAATGAGCCACTTTGCTGTAGTGTATTCAAGAAAGGCAAAGTGCGTCCGGAACGTGATATAGTTCACGATACCGCTTTTCAAAAACAGCCAAAGCCCTACACCAGAAACACCCGTGAGTATCACCTTGAAAACAATTTTGCCCTTGTCAGGCATTTTTGCAGTCATGGCTTTTATGTGCAGACCGATATGCACTCCCATGAGAATGAATGACCAGTAGGACATAGCAAGGTGTAAAGTCCTTGCTGTCATCACATTTATCAGCCCATACATAAAGGGTACAGCATGACCGCTCATTGACATTCCGCTGACAGCAGTCAGTGCGATAGAAACCAGCATAAGCGTGTTTACCGCCGTCATAACGATACGGTAGGGCGAATAATTCCCCTTGAACACCGCCTTGTACCATTTTCGGTTGAGGATATGGTGAAGTATCAGCGTAACGGTCATGCCTATACCCAGCCACTCGTGAAGCACATCACCCGTCACCTGAAAAGCCATTAAAAACAGCAAGAGAACTGTCAGCACCATATCGACTATCCTTTTGATGATGTTTGCAGTCTTTGTCGGCATAACAGTCCCTCCATGTTTAATTTATATCATTTATCCAGTCCTGTATCTCGCTCTCGGAAATACCTGCGTCAAGTCTGCCGCCTTCCAGCCAATTTCCGCTTCCTGCCTGTGAAGCGAGGTTACTTCCGCTTCTGCCTATTCCGCTGCCTCCCGAAGTGCAGAAGGGTATCACTGTTTTGCCGCTAAAATCATGAGCCTCAACAAAGGTACTCATCATTCTCGGTGCATCGCCCCACCATATGGGATAGCCGATATATACAGTGGAATAGCCATCCAGATCGACTGTATCATTTGCGATGGCAGGGCGTACATCTGGATCGTTCATCTCAATTGTCGTGCGGCTGTTCCTATCGTTCCAGTCAAGGTCTGCATCGCTGTATGGCTCGGCAGGAATAATCTCGTAGAGATCGGCGTTTGTGACATTTGCGATACGCTCCGCAACTCCCTTTGTGGTGCCTGTTGCAGAGAAATACACAACTATCGTATCCTTGCCGCTGCTCTCAGCAGTATCCGGATTATCCGGCTGCTTCTCAGTCTGTCCGGAAGCAGCTTTATCTTCATCCGGCTTTTCTGCTTCAGTATCTTCGGCAGGCTGCTCTATCTGTATTTCCTGCTGCAGAGCAGTTTCTGCCGGAGCGGAGCTGAGGTCTGTATTTCCGCAGCCCGTGAAGCACAGCATACACATTGCAGCTAACATTGAAAGAATAATCTTTTTCATACATTTCACCTGTTTATTTCATTTCCTTTTCCCAGAAACGGATAACATTCAGACCAAGACTGTCGGCAACGCTTTCAAGCTCCTTTACCTCGTCGGCAGTCAGTGTGATATTGGCCGCCTTTACTGCGTCCTCAACATGGCTCACCTTTGTGACACCGATGATCGGCAGAGTCCCCTTTGCGACAGCCCACGCAACAGGAACCTGTGCGATACCTACGCCGTATTTTTCAGCGATCTTGCCGAGAGCCTTGTTCATGACCTCCAGCTTGTCGAGAATAGGGTTATAGCTGTCAGCTCTTGCGGAGCCTGCGGGCATGGGGTGGGCAGTATCATACTTGCCGGAAAGTGCGCCCTGTTCAAGCACCATATAGGAGAAGAATGTGATCCCGTTTTCCTTGCAGTAGTCCAGAATACCGGACTCCTCAGAGGAACGGTTGATAAGGCTGTAATGGTTCTGAACCGCTGAGAGTTTCAGACCATGCGCCTTGAGGATTTCAGCCGCCTGCTTTATCTCCGCAAGGTTGTGATTTGATACTCCGATCATAGGAACATTGTCTTTTCCCTCAAAGTATTTTGCAAGCTCCTCAGTCCATTTCGGAGCGTCCCAGACGTTGTGGATCCAATAGATATCAAAGCGGTCAAGCTCCATGAGTTTAAGCTGCATCCCGATCATATCCTTCATAGCCGTCGGAGATGAACCGTCAGCACACTGGGGTGTGAACTTATCTGATATGAGATAGCTGTCTCTCGGCAGGTCCTTTATAAAGCCTGCAAGCACCTTTTCGGAAGTGCCCATACCGTAGGCATATGCGGTATCCCAAAGGTTCAGGCCGTTTTCCATCGCCTTGTCGAATATGGGGCGGAGCGTATCTGCTGTCAGGCTTCCGCCGAATGTTCCGTCATTTCCCCATGCCCACGCACCGAGGGCGATTTTCGGTAAATTAGTCATAGTATTATCCTCCTTATATTTTCTGACTGCCTGTAGACCAGACGTGTTTGTCGTTTGCGTTCGCAGGCTTGTTCTGCGCCATAACGCCTGCCAGCGCATGAGGGACATAGGGTTCTTCGAGATAAGCGATTTCCTCAGCAGTCAGATTTAAATCGACTGCCTTTGCAGCACCCTCGATGTGATGCAGTTTCGTCGCACCGACAACGGGGGATGTTACCTTTGTCAGCAGCCACGCAAGACTTACCTCTGTCATGGAAACGCCGTGCTTTTCAGCAACCTCTGCAACCCGGCGGATGATAACTTCATCCTGTTCTTTCGTGGCATCATACTTGAATTTAGCGTAGCTATCCTCCTCGGCACGTTTTGAGGTCTCACCGGGAAGACGGCTGAGTCTGCCACTGGCAAGAGCACTGTATGGTGTCATAGCGATATTGTCCTCAGCGCAGAGCATAGCCATTTCTCTCTCCTCCTCACGGAAGATAAGATTGTAATGTCCCTGTACACTGACGAACTTTGCAAAACCTTCTTTCTCAGCGAGAGCATTTGCCTTGGCAAGCTGCCATGCATAGCAGTTTGAAATGCCGATATATCGTGCCTTTCCGGCCTTGACTATCCTGTTGAGACCGTCCATAATGTCGTAGATAGGCGTGTTCCAATCCCACATATGATAAATGTACAGGTCAACATAGTCCATTCCGAGGTTTTCAAGACTCTTGTTTATCATACGCTCTATATGCTTCTGTCCGCTGATACCTGCTTCAATATCCGCAGGAGTTCTCGGCAGGAACTTTGTTGCGACCACTACTTCATCACGCCTGGCAAAGTCACGAAGCGCCCTGCCCACATACTGCTCACTGGTTCCGGACTGGTAGGCTATTGCAGTATCGTAGAAGTTGACACCCAGTTCAAGGCCACGCTTTATGATCTCACGGCTGTGCTCCTCGTCTATCGTCCATGAGTGCTGACCGTTTGACGCATCTCCGAAGCCCATACAGCCCATACATATCCTTGAAACGTTCAGATCTGAATTACCAAGTTTTGTGTATTTCATTTTGTACCTCCCAACAACTGCATCACGCAGGAATAAACGATCTCGTATATGCTGTGCATCCTGAAATCCATTTTTGCATCACGCATGGCGTTAAGCTGCTTTTCTGTCGCCACCGAATATGGATATACACCGAACAGGAACGGAAAGAATACGAATATAAAGCTTTCGCAGTCCGTTTCGGGGAAGAATTTTCTGACACATACTCTTACTGCATCAAGAGAAGCACCGTAAGCGACCTTGAACTCCGTCAGCCGTTCGGGTCGTGAGTTTTCCTCCATATCGTAGTGATTCATAGCAAGGAGCTTCAGAAGCTGCTCGTGTTTTTCAAGAGAGTGTGCAAGTGCTGATGAAAACTCCTCAGTGGTCATAGTTTCATTTTCCTTTGCAAGCTCGTTCATTTCCTCAGCCCACAGCTCGTACTCACGCTGCATCAGGGCAAGGAAAATTTCCTCTTTCGTCTGAAAATAGTTGTAGATAGAAGTCCTTGTGAATGATGTCACAGCACCTATATCCTTTATTGTGATCTCCTTGAAGCTCATTGTCTGATAGAGCTTTTCGCAGGCGTTCACGATCTCTTCCTTACGTGAAGCTGTCAGCTCCGGTGAACCTTTTGGCATAGTACATTCTCCTTCTTCCTCGTCACGATCAGTGTTTTTTCGCATGGATATTGTCCATTGTACGTTGCGCAATCTATTCTGACATCGTGTCACTATAGTTAGTATAACACTATTCTGACACGGCGTCAATATAAAGCAGGAACATTTTTGAATTTTCGTCATTACTTACTATATCGGATTTTGTTTTTATAGCAAATTGCACAAGCATACTTTATATCAAAAAGCCTCCCGCAATCGGAAGGCTTTAGCTATCATTCAATTGGCAGATCTATAAATGTTGGCTCATGCTTGGCTTCACTGACATACCTCAGCATATCATCACGGAGCAGGCGGACTCATCATTCATAAGATCATTATCAATGAAGAACCGGATATTGTTATCAGTATCAAATATCAGTTCAAGGGCTGAGACTGCGCCTGCGAGAGCAGTTACGTGCTGGACGGATCGAGGTTCAGCAGATTCTGTACATCTTTGAGCTGCGTATGCGTGTTCTTGACACCTTCCTGCGACCTCAAAAGCCTTTTGGTATCGCCACCGATCGGGGCGGTAATACCCTTGATTCTGCTTGCCATGCAGTTTCACCTCCTCCGTGAGGGCATGAAAAAAGCAGCCCCGAAGGACTGCTCAGTGTATATTCAGTTAAAAAGGCGCATTACATATTCTGCATTCTCTTCGTCTGTGCCATTCAGTTCGTGCAGACCTGACAGCCATATAAGGCGATATATGCGTCATGTTTTGAACATTTGGGAAATCCGCATTTCGGCGGCTCATCCGGATCATGCCAATCAAGCCATTCGGTTAGGACTTCATCTTTGATATCGGCTTCTGTCATGCGTTCCATCAAAACCTGATACCCGTCAAGATAGTATTTCACGCATTCCGAATTCGGTTCATACCGGTCACAAAGCGTTTCCCAGCCGAGCTTCTGACGTGCGCCTTCGATCACACGCAGCATGAATGCCTTGTCCTCTGCAAAATGCGCCCTGTCCCACGGGAGACAGTCAATATCCAGATCGACATTTCCAAGTCCCAGTGCAGTCTGATTCTGTTCTGCAAGATATACCATCATCCGCTTCTGGCTTTCGGTTTCTGCAAGCCGTCCGCCGCTCAGACACAGAATATTAACGAGAACTGCCGCGCCGCCGTTGGACATATGCAGCGAATCACGCATATGCTCATCCCAATAGGCACGGTCTGAAAGCGGATGATCGTCTCCTCCACCGAATGAAAAACATATCGTAACTCCCATCTTTATCGCCTCCTGTGATTTTTTCATAACTGAATTATAGCACAGAAGGAAGAAAAAGTCAATCAGAACGCATCAAAGTCCGCCTGTCCAGCGACCTCCGACCAGCTTGGTAGTATCGCCGCCGATCTCAACGGTGATGCCCTTGATTCTGTTTGCAATGCGGTTCACCTCCTCCGTGAGGGCATGAAAAAAGCACCTGCCGGAGCAAGTGCTTAGTGTATATAAAACGCATAGACGGTTGTCAATAATCAGCCATCAACCGATACATACTGAATATCGTTGAATTCGTCATCCAGATACTCAAAGCTGATGACATGAGTATCATCAAACAAACTCTCATTGTATGTGACTTGACCATTATCAGGATTGATAACAGGTTTGCCCAGTTTTGAAATCACATCATCTGCATCTGCAACGTCAAACATCCCCTTGATTTCGTCATAAATGGTTTCAGCGATGTGTTTGATATTTTGAAAATAAGCATTTCTGACATCCTCAGCAACCTGTGTGCAGCTTTTATCCGGCTCATCGTCCCAACAAATAACTGCGTCATCAAACTCGATGACATATGCATCATATTCTTCGCTATATTCGATCATGATACGCCAAGCCTCCTATCACAAGTTTTCATCTGCATTAGAAAGCGCAATACTTTCCATATATCAAATTATAGCACAGAAGTTTATAAATGTCAATATCAAAACGCATCATAATCCGCCTGTCCAGCGACCTCCGAGAGCTTGGTGGTATCGCCGCCGATCTCAACGGTGATGCCCTTGATTCTGTTTGCCATGCGGTTTCACTTCCTTCGTGATGGCATAAAAAAGCAGCCCCGAAGGACTGCTCAGTGTATATTCAGTTAACGCGCTAAATCAGAATTTGCGGGGAGCCCCCGCTGGCAGGATTCTTCCAATGCGCCTCACAGCGCAAAGATCGAATAGGCTCTGCGATAAATCAAATTTTAACTGTTAAAGTATTTTTTCTATTCCGTTTGTTCCTCTATTCTCTCCAGAAAGTCGCTGATGATCTCTGCGACATCATCGGGACGCTGGTCATAAATACAGTGTATCCCCGGCAGCAGCACCAGCTCACAGTTCCCCATTTTGTCAAGATAGGGCTGCAATTCGGTATCACGGAGTTTTTGCAGCATATCCATATCATACCCGGATTCCGGAAACTTAGGCTGTTTCCTCCCCGTGAATTCACATTCTTGCTTATCCCAAGCCAGCATTTCATCTATTTCTTGTCCGGACTGAAATCCCCAACTTGAACAAATATAAACTTTCGGAACATCATTTGGCTTGATCGCATGATATGCAGTATTGCAGATTTCATTCATATGCTCATCTTCGTAGCATAAAGCAGGATTAAATGTATGATGCAGATTCAATGCTTCCGAATACTTTCGCTGTTCATCCGAATAATTCATACCGGGGATTACAGTTTTTAACAGAAACGACTTCGCAAGTCTTACCAGTCCCATCTGATTTGCCGCAATCGCAAACCGATTCTCAAATGCACTGCCATCTTCCAAAGCAATATCAGGGTTATCGCTGAGTTGTGTTCCGGCAAGAAAAATGACACCCTCGATCTCTTCCGGATACTGACTTACCCAATATGTCGCATAAGCACCGCCCAGCGAATGTGGAAGCAGAATGTATGGCGCTTCGATACCGGCATCTTTCAGCGCAGTACGGTAGTGATCCACAACACGCTCCACTGTCTGCGGCTCCTTTGTATCATCGCTGAGTCCATAACCCGCACGGTCAACGATTACGATCCGGTTTTTTTCAGCCAGACCGCCCATGAGGCGCTCCATTCTGACACTGTAATCAAATACGCCTTTGCCCGATAATCCTACGAATGTATGCTTACCGTTTTGAATTCCGAAATCATGTACATTCAGCGAATAATCCCCGACCGAAACAGGATTGTAATACCCTGCTTCGGTCAGCATCTGCTTTTCTTTTGATAACAGGATTCTGTGGATTACAAATGTGATCGCCAGAAACAGAATCATAATACAAGCCATGATCGCAAGTACTTTTTTTACTCTATTTGATTTTTCAGATTTCATCGCTTTATCCTCCAAATTCACACAGAGAATGCTGTTAGGATTTCTTTCAGTTCGTCAAGCTTTTCTCCTGTAAATTCCGATTTAGCGAAGGAAGCTTCATGTTTCCTTCACACCAGAATTATAACACAGAAGGAAGAAAAAGTCAATCAGAACGCATCAAAGTCTGCCTGTCCAGCGACCTCCGACCATCTTGGTCGTATCTCCGCCGATCTCAACGGTGATGCCCTTGATTCTGTTTGCCATGCGGTTTCACCTCCTCCGTGAGGGCATGAAAAAAGCAGCCCCGAAGGACTGCTCAGTGTAAATTCGTTAGGATAATAAAAAATCTATGCTCAATGGATAAAACTCCTGAAAACAACTTATTATAGCAGGGTAATCTCCTTTAGAAAAGAGATGTATACTTCCGTTTTTAATCTTTGAGACCATATCGCCATAAACTTTTTCATAATAATGATCCGAAATACTATACATAAATTTATCTTCAGTGCTACCGGTCAACAAAATATCGGTCTCAAGTGATTCCAACTGTTTGTGAAAAAAATGTCCTATTTCTTTTTGATGCCTTATTATTGCAGAAGTATCATTATCAACTATTTGTTCCCAGTCCGAACCATGCATATATTCATAGAATCCTCTGGCACCTGCATTGTTTTTTGCATTCTCACGGTCTTTCAAGAGATTCTGCGTAAATATACTGCTGGAGAATTCGCCCTCAAAGCTGTCAGCTATTATTTTATTTACAAGTTTTGGAGCTTCAAGTGCAATATTTATTGCTACCATTGCACCGCCGCTACTGCCGATTAAATTTACATCTTGATACTGCTTTTCTTTTAGAAATGCAATGATCTGTTGAGCTTCATAAAACCAAAGATCTGAGGGGAACACATCAAGTCTGTCTGATTTTCCGTGTCCTAAGAAATCAATCAGAATAACCCTGAAATCTTTGCTGTATTTATCTGAAATTTGTTCAAACATACGAGAGGAGGCAGTATTTCCATGAAGAAATATCAATGGTTTTCCTGAACCTGTTTCCTTATAGAACACTTTTTTCCCTTCATAGACAAAATGATTCATATATCGACTCTCCTTTCCATACCCGAATTATAGCACAGCAGGGAAAAAAAGTCAATCAGAACGCATCAAAGTCTGCCTGTCCAGCGACCTCATGCCAGCCGTCATATTCGTCATTTTCCTTTTCGGTGAACATATCATTCACGACTCCGATCGTGAGCAGATCAAGCTCCGA
>Ga0310691_10001123_pt1 | contig 43170 bp, 39 predicted proteins | sample 176DNAGHGlowgp2_FD_203887 | JGI IMG/M metagenome (GOLD analysis project Ga0310691, IMG submission 203887) | Sheep rumen microbial communities from Palmerston North, Manawatu-Wanganui, New Zealand - 1766 DNA GHGlow gp2 (v2) (version 2) | ecosystem: Host-associated > Mammals > Digestive system >... | reverse complement strand
TCATCCCCGAGGCCTGCAAACTGGTGCTGGAAGCCGGAACCAAGGGCAACGGCGGTGAAATCTTCGTCTTCGACATGGGCGCTCCGGTAAAGATTGCCGACCTGGCCAAGCGCATGATTGCCATGTCCGGCGCCAAGAATGTGGAAATCAAGTACACCGGCCTCCGGGAGGGCGAAAAACTGTACGAGGAAGTGCTCAACGAACTGGAGGGCACCAAGCCCACGTTCCACGAGAAAATCCGCATCGCCCAGGTCCGTGAGTACGACTATGACAAGGTGAACCGCGATATCGAAGAACTGGTGGAGATTTCCAAGCAGTTCGACGACATGGAAACGGTGCGGAAGATGAAGCAGATTGTGCCGGAATACAAGAGCAACAACTCCAAGTACGAAGTGCTGGACAAATAAACCCCGCCCGGCGATTCTTGTAAAATAAAAAGATTTTTTATCTTTTTGCTTAATATTTTTGCGCAGAACGAGGAGTTTTGCGCAAAAAGTGTTATATTTACGGAGGTAAAAGATTTTTTATGGAACTTCATGTAACATCGGAGACAGGAAGGCTCAGGGCCGTCGTGCTGGGGCTTCCAACCTCTCCGGGCCCTACGCCCGCGCTGGAAGAGACTTTCGACAGCAAATCCTACGAATCCGTTCTGCACGGGGTCTATCCCAAAGAGGAGGATATGATCCGGGAAATGGGCGCCTTCGAGGAAATCCTCCGGAAATACGACGTGGACGTCTATCGGCCCCGGCCCGTGAAAGACTGCAACCAGGTGTTCTCCCGGGACGTGGGGTTCGTGATTGACGACAAGATTATCGTGGCCAACGTGATCCCCGACCGCCAGGAAGAGATCGATGCCTACGAGGACATCTATCGGCAAATCCATTACAAGCAGATTTACAACCTCCCCGAGTCCGTGCATGTGGAAGGGGGAGACGTGGTCCTGTACAAGGACTATATCTTCGTCGGCCAGTACAATTTCCCGGACTACAGCCAGGTGAAGACCGCCCGGACCAACCGGCTGGCCATCGATTACCTGAAGATGATTTTCCCGGACCGCGTCATCCTGCCGCTCAACCTCCTGAAAAGTGATACCGACCCGTACGAGGGCATCCTTCACCTGGACTGCACCTTCATGCCGGTGGGCCCGGACAAGGCCATCATCTACAAGCGCGGCTTCATGAACCCGCGGGATGCCGACCACCTGATCGAAATCTTCGGCCGGGACAATGTCTTCGAAATCACCACCGAGGAAATGTATGCCATGAACCCCAACATCTTCTCCATTTCGGAGAACGTGGTCGTGGTGGAAGAGCATTTCTATCGGCTTATCAAGCATTTGCGCGAAAGATGGGGCTTCACCGTAGAAACGGTCCCTTACCGCGAAATATCCAAGATGGGCGGCCTTCTCCGCTGCTCTACATTACCGCTCAGAAGAGACTAATACAATATGACTAAACTGGCTATGATTTCTCTCGGCGGGAATGCACTTCTTCGCGCCGGGCAAAAAGGAACTTTCCCCGAGCAGGTGGAAAACATACAGCGCACCTGCGAAAACTTGATTCCGCTGTTGAAGCAAGGCTATAATATCGTCATCGGACACGGAAACGGTCCCCAGGTGGGAAACGGCCTCCTGCGGCATCAGGCGGGCGAATGCCAGTACGGGCTTCCCGCTCAGCCGCTGGATTTCTGCGGCGCCGAGACGCAGGGCGCCATCGCCTACCTCATCGAGACGGACTTGGACCGCGTGATGGCCGCCCACGGAATAGACCGCCGGGTGGTGAGTCTTTTTACCCGTGTAGAGGTCAGGGCCGACGACCCCGGTTTTCAGAATCCCACCAAGCCGATCGGCCCGTTCTATCCGGAGAAACCGGCCGCCGAAGGCACCTTCCGTGAAGACCCGAAGGGCCGCGGTTGGCGCCGGGTGGTGGCTTCGCCTGTCCCCGTCGCCATCCAGAATGTGGACCTGGTGGGCCGCCTGGCCCGGGAAGGCTATATCGTCGTCACGGTGGGCGGCGGCGGCATCCCGGTGGTCCGGGACGGGCAGTGCCCGGCCGGGCCGGGAGGGAAGGTGGCCCTGAAGGGGGTCGAGGCCGTCATCGACAAGGACCTCGCATCGGCCCTCTGCGCCCATGCCATCGGGGCCGATGAGTTCTACATCCTCACCGACGTGCCCAAAGTGTATATCAACTTCCGCCGCGAAGACGAGAAGGCCCTGGACACCCTCACCGTGGCGGAGGCCCGCCGCTACCTGGCCGAGGGACAGTTCGCCGAGGGTTCCATGGCCCCCAAGGTCCGCGCCGGCATCTATTTTATCGAAAACGGCGGAAAACAGTGTATCATAACCGAGGCAGGGGAGTTAGGCAATCCCTCCTGCGGAACCAGAATCACACAATAATTATGGAACAAAACCTCAAGAATCGCAGTTTCCTGAAACTGCTGGACTTTACCCCGGAAGAAATCCGTTATCTGCTGGATTTGGCCCGCGACCTCAAGAAGGCCAAGAAAACCGACATGGAAGTACAACATCTCAAGGGCAAGAATATCGCGCTCATCTTTGAGAAGACTTCTACGCGCACCCGCTGCTCCTTCGAGGTGGCGGCGCACGACCAGGGTGCCCATGTCACCTACCTGGGCCCTACGGGCTCGCAGATCGGCATCAAGGAGACGATGAAGGACACCGCCCGTGTGCTGGGCCGTATGTATGACGGCATCGAGTACCGCGGCTTCGCCCAGGCTACGGTGGAGGAACTGGCCCGCTATTCCGGCGTGCCGGTGTGGAACGGCCTCACCAACGAATTCCATCCCACGCAAATCCTGGCCGACCTCCTCACCATGCAGGAACATTCCACCAAACCGCTCAACCAGATTAAGTTCGCTTATCTTGGAGACGCCCGCTTCAACATGGGCAATTCACTCCTGGTGGGCGGCGCCAAGATGGGCATGGACGTGCGCATCGTGGCCCCGAAAGCCCTCCAGCCCGGGGAACAGTTGCAGGCCGAGTGCCTGAAAGTGGCCGCCCAGACGGGCGCCCGCATCACCATCACCGACGATGTGGATGCCGGCGTGAAGGACTGCGACTTTATCTACACGGATATCTGGGTGTCCATGGGTGAGCCCGACAGCGTGTGGAAAGAGCGCATCGACCTGCTGCTCCCGTACCAGGTGAACGCCAGCCTGATGGAGCGCACCGGCAACCCCGACTGCAAGTTCATGCACTGCCTCCCGTCCTATCACAACCGCGACACCAAAGCCGGCGAACAGGTGTACCAGAAGTTCGGCCTGGACGGCGTGGAAGTCACCGAAGAGGTGTTCGAGGGCCCGCAGAGCATTGTCTTTGACGAGGCCGAGAACCGTTTGCACACCATCAAGGCTGTGATGGTGGCAACACTTGGAGAATAGCGGGATTTTTTATAACTTTCGGCCATGAGTAAGAAAAGACTGACTATTGACTATGAGGAATTTGCCTCTGTGGATGAGATGACGCCCGAAGACCGGAAACTGGTCGGCCTGGCGTTGGAAGCCCAGAAGGGCTCGTATTCCCCTTATTCTCATTTCCAGGTAGGTGCCGCTCTTCTTCTGGCCGACGGAACCATCATCAAGGGCGCCAACCAGGAGAACGCCGCCTATCCCTCCGGCCTCTGTGCAGAGCGCACGGCCCTGTTCGCCGCCGGAGCCAATTATCCGGACGTTCCCCTGGAGTGCCTTGCCATCGCCGGAAGCGACCATGGCGTGCTGTGCGAAAGCCCGGCTTCGCCCTGCGGAGCCTGCCGGCAAGTGATGGCGGAGTATCAGAAAAAATTCGGCAAGCCGCTCAAAATCATTCTGGTGGGAAGCAAGAGAATCCGCAAATTCTACAAGGTGGAAGATATTCTGCCCTTCATTTTTGACAGCCTGAAAGTGGAATAAAAAAAGGGAAAGCCCCTTACATCGCACCGCTACGACCTCTTACCCTTGCTACATTCCTGTCCTGGGGGATTCAGAGGGAGCTGGTCGTGTAAGACTTTCCCGGGTGCAAAGGTAGCAAATTTTTTTTATGATCGCAATTTATACCATCACTTCCGGCCTGCATGACGAGCAGTCCGTCTCCAAAATCAGCGATGCCTTCCTTCACGGCATCTTTCCCGAAGGCGGATTCGACTACCGGGGCTCCAACTTCCAGGACTTCGGTAGCCATACGCTGGACCTGATTTATGTGCGGACCGGCGGGGCCGAGGGCATCTTCAAAAGCCTTCTCCCGGAGATGCTGTCCCGCGGGATCGAGCGCTATTACCTGCTGACCTCCGGAAAGAGCAATTCGCTGGCCGCGTCGCTGGAAATCCTGTCATACCTGAAGCAGCAGGGCCTCCAGGGAGAGGTGCTGCACGGCTCCCCGGACTATTTGAAAGAGCGGGTGAAACTGCTGGAGAAGGTGGCTGATGCCCGCCGCAGGCTCAGCGGCGTCCGGATCGGCGTCATAGGGCAGCCTTCCGACTGGCTCATCGCCAGCCACGCAGACGCCGTGAAGGTGATGGACCGCCTGGGCGCCCGCTTGGTGGAAGTGCCCATGGAGGAACTTCTGCAGGAGATTGCCAAAGCCCCCCAGGATGCCGCTCCGGCCGACGAGATGGCTCCCAAGGTGCGGGACGCCTTCCCCGGCGCCACCCGGATTTACCATGCCCTGCAGGTGATTGTGGAGCGTTACGGGCTCGGCGCCTTCACCCTGCGCTGCTTCGCCCTGCTTACCGCCGTGGGCAACACGGGCTGCCTGGCCCTGGCTTCTTTCAATGCCGACGGCATCCCTGCGGCCTGCGAGGGGGATGTGCCGGCGCTGCTGTCCATGATGATCGCCCAGGCGCTTACCGGAAAAACGGGCTTCCAGGCCAATCCGGCCCGGATCGATGTGGAGACGGGCCAGATCCTTTTCGCCCACTGCACCGTGCCTTTCAATATGGTCACCAACTGGAATTACGACACGCACTTTGAGTCCGGCATCGGCGTGGGCATCCACGGCGAACTGCTGCAAGGCCCGGTGACGGTGTTCAAGGTCTCCGGCAACCTGGAGCGCCATTTCGTTGCCGAGGGCGAACTGATCTACAATCAGTATGAGGAGAATCTCTGCCGGACGCAGGTGATGCTCCAACTCTCTCCGGCCGATGCGCGCTATTTCCTGACCGACCCCATCGGCAACCATCATATCATTCTGCCGGGCCGTCACAAGGCCCTTTTGGAGGCGCTGCTATGAGTCTGGAACACTTGCTGGAGCATCATGGCGTAAAGGTTACGGCCAACCGGCTGCTCATCGCCCGGGCGCTGGAGCGGGCGGGCCGTCCGCTCTCGCTCATGGAACTGGAGCAGGAGATCGATTCCATCGACAAGAGCAATATCTTCCGGGCGCTGGTGGCCTTCAAGGAGGTGCATCTGGTGCATGTGCTGGAAGGGGACCCTGTGCGCTACGAACTGTGCCACAGCCATCATGCCGACCACGACGACGACCTGCACGTCCATTTTTACTGCACGCGCTGCCACAGGACCTACTGCATGGAGGAAACGCCCATCCCGCCCATCCGGATGCCGGAAGGCTATGTGGCCGAAGAGGCCAGTTATCTGGTCAGAGGGATTTGTCCAGCATGTGCCGAAGGGCCAGTCCGGCCAGCGTAAATCCGACGATTCCCGTAATATGGGCCATCGTTCCGTTGGCCACCGCTTTTCCCGGCCCCGGGTCCATTTCCGGACCTTGGTTCGGGAGGACTTCTTCGTCATAGACGCAGAGGAAGGGCTTGGCGGGGAGGGTGCCGTTTTTGCGGAGCCGCTTCCGGAGGGCGGCGCCCAGCGGACAGCCGCGCACCTCGAAGAATTCCGCCACCCGTATTTTCGTGGGATCCATCTTGCAGGCGGCACCCATGGCGCTGAAGAATCCGGCCTGCGTGGCGCTGGCTTCCAGGATGAGGTTGGCTTTGTCCGTCAGGGAATCGATGGCGTCGATGATCACGTCGTAGCCGCTCAGGTGGAAATCGGCCCCGAGGGTGTAGCGCTCCTGGAGGGCCGTCACTTCGCAGGCGGGGTTGATGGTGGCGAAGCGTTCCTTGAGAACCTCCACTTTGGGCCGGCCTACGGTTTCCAGCGTGGCGGGGAGTTGGCGGTTGATGTTGGTGATGTCCACGCAGTCCGGGTCAACCAGGGTGAGATGGCCAATCCCGCTCCGTACCAGGGATTCCGCGCACCAACTGCCCACGCCGCCCACGCCGAAGAGGATGACGCGGGCATCGGCCAGGCGCTTCAGGGCTTCCGTGCCGACGAGGCGCTCGGTGCGGGAAAGGGGGTTCATAACCAGGATTTCAGGAGGGCGGCGACGTCTCTCCAGACGTCCTCTTTGCCGATTTCGTTCAGGATTTCGTGGCGGAGGCCGGGATAAACTTTGCTGGTGACGGTCCGGTAGCCGCGGGCACGGATGAAACTCACGGCCCGGGAGAATTTCCGGATGTTCACGATGCAGGGGTCGTCGGCCCCGGCGATGAAGTGGATGGGCAGTTCCGGCCGGGTGACGTTCCAGTCGTCCACGTCGTAGGTTTCTTCCATCAGGCCCAGCAGGCCCTGGTAGCCGAGGACGGTGAAGGGGAAGCCGCAGAGGGTGTCGTTGTTGTAGGCCTGGACGTTGGCTTTGTTGGTGGAGAGCCAGGCATTGTCGCCTTCCTGGGCGAAACGCTTGTTGTACCCGCCCGTGGCCATGTTTTCCAGGAATTTGGAACGGTAGTGCCTGCCTTTGAACAGGGCGATGAGCCGGGTGAGGAGGATGCCCATGCCGGCGGCGCCGTTGCGGGACGGGGAGCCGCAGACCACCAGGCCGTCAATCTCGCTGTCGTAGCGCTTGGTAAAGCAGCGGACGATGAGGGACCCCATGCTGTGGCCCATCAGGAACACCTTTTTCCCGGGATACAGTTCTTTTGCATACCGGACGACGGCCAGTGTATCCGCTACCAGCAACTGGTCTCCTTTCTTGTCGAAGTGCCCCAGGTCGGCCTTGTCGGTCACCGTGGCGCCGTGGCCGCGGAGGTCGGTGATGAGGCAGGCGAAGCCCTTCTCGGCCAGGTAGGTCATGAAGGGGAAGTAACGCTCCTTGTGCTCGGCCATGCCGTGTACCAGAACCAGAACGGCTTGCGGGGTTTCGGGAGTTTCGAGGGCGGCGGCCAGTTGCAGGCCGTCAGGAGCGGGGATGGGGAAGGTTTTCATCGGACAAAACGGTCAAAGGATTCGGGGAGAGGGGAGAGGCAGCGCACGATTTTCTGGCTGTAGGGATTGCGGAAGACCAGGGTCTGCGCATGCAGGGCGAGCCGGCGGATGGGGTCGGTCTCGGCCCCGTATTTGTCGTCTCCGGCCACGGGATGGCCCAGGTCGGCGGCATGGACGCGGATCTGGTTCTTCCGGCCGGTTTCCAGGGAGAACTCCACCTGGGTGTAATGGCGGCTGCGCTGGAGCACCTTGTAGTGCGTGATGGCCAGTTGGCCGTCTTTCACATCCTTGGGGTAGGAGTACATTTTGAGGGACTTGGGGCTTTCCAGGAGCCAGCTCTGCACGGCGCCGCCGTCCTTTTCCACGTTCCCTTCCAGCCAGGCAACGTATTTGCGCTCCAGCACCAGTTCTTTCCACTTGCTCTGCAGGAGGTCCTTGGCGCGCTCGTCCTTGGCGAAGATCACGGCGCCGGAGGTGCCTTTGTCCAGACGGTGGACAATCCACACCTTGGCGGTGCTGCGGTCGGGCTCCTTGCCGGTGAGCAGGTCTTCCTTGCGCTGCATGCGGGCGTTGATTTTCACGTAGGCGTTCAGGAGGGCGTAGAGGGTTTTTTCGCGGTGGCCGCTCTTGGCCTGGGAGCCGTGGGCGGTGGAGACGGAGAGCATGCCGGAGGGCTTGTCCACCACCAGGTAATGCTCGTCCTCGAAGAGGATTTTCACGCCGGCTTTCTCCACTTCCTCACGGGCGTCGCTGCGGGTGGCGCGGGCAATGGAGACGCCTTTGGGCAGAATCTGGAGCGTGTCGCCTTTCCGGAGGGGTTGGTCGAAGGCCGTGACGGGCTTGCCGTTCAGGGTTATCTGGCCTTTGGACAGCATGTTCTTGACGCTGGTGCGGGACTGCTGGGGCAGTATCTCGAAGAGATAGGCGAGCAGGGCGCCCTCGTGCGCTACTTTATACTGGGTCATAATTCTTCCAAACAATTGTGTAAGTCTTTGGGCAGCAGGCTCATGAAGTGATTCAGCGTGCCGTGCGGGATGAGGATGGTTTCCAGGGACTCGCAGTCGTCGAAGGCGTCCTCGCCAATCTCCTGCAGCCCTTTGTTCAGTTTCACCTGATACAGGTTGATGCAGCCCTGGAAGGCCCTGGGGCCGATGGTGCGGAGTTTCGCAGGCATGCTCACCCTTTCCAACTGCCAGCAGTCCACAAAGGCCGATTCCCCGATTTCCACCAGGGAGGTGGGCAGTTTGATGGTGAGCAGTTCCCCGCATTCGGCAAAGGCATTGGCGCCGATATGGGTGACGGTATTGGGCAGGTGGATTTTTTCCAGGTAGGACGATCGGTCCTCCAGCGGGACTTCCTCTCCGATCTTGAGCCCGGCCATGTAGTCCTGAAAGGCGAAAACGTTGTCGCAGATGACTTCACAGCCTACCTGTACGCTTACTTCGCCGGGGAAATTCTCCGCATCCAGAAGGCGTTTTCCATCGGCCGAATAACTAAGGCAGTTCTCGCTGTCCCAGATATCCCGGGCAAGCTCTTCCGGCGTGGCGGCTGTGTTCATGGGGCTAGAAATTTTTTACGAAGTCAATGTCCTTTTTGAGCATTACTTTGGGCTCCATCTTGGACACTTTCTGGAAAAGTTTGAACTGGTAGGCGGGAGAAAGATAGACCCTGTGCTCGTTCTTGCCCTTCCGCCACCATTTATAAAAGGCGATGGGGTCTGTGTCGTAGGGAATACGGGCTTCAATCTCCGAGGTGTAGCCGGGAAAATCGATGATCATCTTGAGGCCGGTGATGCGTTTGTAGTACTCGTAATCGGCTCTGCGCAACTTGGAAACGAGTGGGGCAAACACTTCATATTGATCTACTTGCAGGATTTTTTCCTTCACGATCATCCGGTGGATGCGAACAGGGTCCTTGTGTAGCCATTCGGTAAGGGAATAAGTCTCCGGACCATTTTCACAGTCCAGGGTTAACATGTCCGAAGAGAGGTAAATCTTTTCGCTATCCAGGGGAAAATTTTCCATTTTTGGGCGGCTACGCAGCAAATATAAGAATATTTTTTCTTTTTTCAGTGATTTTTTTTATCTTTGAAGATGAAAAGTGAACTTAATCCCTTAATTTTTATAAACCATGGCTTACAAAATCATTGACATCCAAGGAATCGGCCCCGTCTATGCCGAAAAACTCATCGCCGTCGGTATCGAAACTGTCGACCAGCTCCTCGTGGAAGGCGCTTCCGCCAAGGGCCGCAAGGCTCTGGAAGAAAAGACCGGCATCCGCGGTGACCTCATTCTCACCTGGGTGAACCATGCCGACCTGTTCCGCATCAAAGGCGTAGGCCCCCAGTTCTCCGAACTTCTGGAGGCCGCCGGTGTTGATACCGTGAAGGAACTCCGCAACCGCAACGCCGCCAACCTCGCCGCCAAGATGCTGGAAGTGAACGAGGCCAAGCACCTTTGCAAGCGTACCCCCGTGGAAAAGGAAATTCAGAAGTACATCGACCTCGCTAAAGAACTCGAACCGGTAGTTACCTACTAGTCTCCCCGTGGCAGCCAACCCGCTGTCACTGAGTTGTTTACGTACAATCCTCTGCGCAAAAAGCGCAGAGGATTGTGCGTAATTGATTGTGTTGCAAGGGCTTACTTGCCAGTGGTTTGAGGGTGGTGGAAGGGCGGGGAAGAGGCGGCCGGCCGGAGATATGTAAAAAAATTAAAAAAAATTGTCGGCACCCCTTGCAGATTCAAAAATAGTTTGTACCTTTGCAATCCCGAAAGGGAAGTTCACTGAAAACTTGGTGCGGTAGTTCAGTCGGTTTAGAATACCGGCCTGTCACGCCGGGGGTCGCGAGTTCGAGCCTCGTCCGCACCGCTTAAAGAAGCCTCACAGACACCTGCGAGGCTTCTTTTGTTTATTCCCTGTTTTTCGTGTCGATGCAGATGGTCACCGGGCCGTCGTTTACGAGGGAGACTTGCATGTCGGCGCCGAATTCCCCGGTTCCCACCGGATGGCCGATGGCGGCCGACAGCGCTTCGCAGAACTGCCCGTAGAGCGGAATGGCCACATCGTGCCCGGCCGCTCCGATATAGGAGGGCCGGTTGCCTTTCCGGGTAGAGGCCATCAGCGTGAACTGGCTGACAACCAGGGCTTCGCCTTCCACATCGGTCACGCTGCGGTTCATGACGCCCGCTTCGTCGTTGAAGATGCGGAGCCCCGCAATCTTTTTCACCAGCCAGTCGATATCCTCCCGGCCATCCTCATGGCCGATTCCAAGGAGGATCAGCAGTCCCGGGCCGATGGCCGATTTCACCGCTCCGCCGATGGCGACGGATGCGGAAGATACTCTTTGGATTACTGCGCGCATACTGTTTATCAATCCGTCAGGGGCAAATTTAATCATTTTTATCGGCAAAAAATATTATTTTTGCAACAGTCAGATTTGAAATGCACACGATATGATTCACGATTTTGTTTATGACATCCCGGTCAAGGTGTACTTTGGCACGGAACAACTGAAGAATTTGGGCCCTGAACTCAGGAAGTATGGCACGCGGGTGCTGATGACCTACGGGGGAGGATCCATCAAACGAATCGGCCTGTACGACCGCGTGGTGAAGGAAATCCGCGATGCGGGGCTGGAACTGTACGAACTTTCCGGCATCGAACCCAATCCGCGGGTCGCTTCCGTGCGGGAAGGCGCGCGCCTGTGCAAGGAGCACCGGATCGACGTGCTGCTGGCCGTGGGCGGCGGTTCCACCATCGACGCCACCAAGTGGATTGCGGCGGCGGCCTGCGTGGACCACGATGCCTGGGATTTTTTCGACTATAAGATCTGGGCGCCCGTGGAGAAGGCCCTGCCCGTGCTGGATATCCTCACCCTCTCCGCGACCGGCTCGGAGATGGACAGCGGCGGCGTCATCTCCAATCCGGACACCCGGGACAAGCACGGCCGCATGCATCCGCTGCTGCTCCCGAAGGTCTCCTTCCTGGACCCGTCCACGACCTTCAGCGTCAGCGCTTACCAGACGGCCTGCGGCAGTGCCGATATGCTCTCGCACATCATCGAGGTGTACTTCAACATGGACCAGGACCTCTACATGCTGGACTGCGTGATGGAGGGCCTGATGAAAACCATCATCAAGTACACGCCCGTCGCCATCCGGGAGCCGGACAACTACGAGGCCCGTGCCAACCTGATGTGGGCGTCTTCCTGGGCCATCAACGGCTTTGTGGACGGCGGCAAGCAGCAGGCGTGGAGTTGCCATCCGATGGAACACGAACTGTCGGCCGTCTATGATATCACCCACGGTCTGGGACTGGCCATTCTCACGCCCCGCTGGATGAAGTACTGCCTGGACGAAAGCACCGTTTCCAAGTATGTCCAGTTCGGGGTCAACGTGCTGGGCATCAGTCCCGAAAAGGCCCCGATGGACATTGCCAACGAGGCCATTGAGCGTTTCGCATCCGTCCTCTTCGATTCCTTCGGCCTCCAGCGGACGTTCCCGGAGGCGGGCATCGACGAAAGCCATTTCGACAGCATGGCCGAAAAGGCCGTGCAGGGCGGCGCCATCGACGGCTTCAGGACATTAAAAAAGGAAGATGTGCTGAACATCTTCCAAATGTGCATGAAATAGCCTTTTAACTCGGCCCGCAGGCGGAATTACTCCACGGTGATCTGTTTGCGGGCTTTTTCTACCTCCGCTTTCTTAATCTTGGGCAGGTTCACGGTGAGGACACCGTTCTCTACCTTGGCGGCGATGGCTTCGCGGTCGGTGTCTTCCGGGAGCAGCATCGTCTGCTGGAACTTGGTGTAAGAGAACTCGCGGCGCACATAGTGGCCTTTCTGCTTCTCGTTCTCGCTGCTCTTTTTCTCCATGTTGATGACGAGGTCTCCGTCTTCATCCAGATGGATGTCAAAATCGGCCTTGGTCATACCGGGGGCGGCCAGTTCCAACTGATAGGCTTCCGGGGTTTCTAAAACATTGATGGCCGGGGCGGTGGCCTTCGGGCGTTCCATCCAAGTGTTGTCGAAGAAATCGTTGAAGATGTCGGGCATCCAATTCTGATTATGTCTTGCAGGTACCATAGTAGTAATCTCCTATTTTAAGTTTTTGTTTTTCTTTTTCTTTTCGGGCCGATCCGCTGACCGACGTTCGGCATAAGGAAAGGCAAATCCGGGACCAGTGATGAAAAATGGTCAAAAGGTTGACAAAATGTCGCAAAATGTTGCCAAGATGGCAGTAAAAACTGTCAAATTGGCGTTATTCACACGCGCGCGTGAAGAAATCCAAGAAATAAATCGTACTTTTGTAACTCCCAAAATCCATCAAGATGCTGCATTGGTATGCCCTCAAAATCTTCTATAACAAGGTCTTCACCTGGGAAGGCCTTCTGGAAGACAAAGGCCTTGAGACCTATCTGGCCGTGCAGAAAGTGCAGTTGAAGGGCGCGGCGCATCTGGCTGCCAGGAAAAGGCTGGCCGAAGAGACCGCGCGGAAAGACATGCGCTACATCGAGGACGGACCGGTGATCTATGAGCGGAAGCCGCTCGTGACCTCCCTTCTCTTCGTGAAGGCCGACTCGGAGGAAATCAATGAGATTCAGGCGCTTCTGAATGAGAAGGATGCCTTCGGCCGCGTGAAGGGATTCATTTACCGGAGCGCCGACAAGGAGAGTTACGCCACCATATCGGCCCGGGAGATGGAGATTTTCAAACTGGTCGTGGAGTCCGGCGCCGGCGGGCTGGAGTTTTTTGCCGATGACGATTTCACCCGTTTCAAGAAGGGGAGCAAGGTTCGCGTGAAGGAAGGGCCGCTCAAAGGGGCCGAGGGCTACATCAAGCGCATCCGGAAAGACCGCCGGCTGCTGGTGTGCATCGAAGGCGTCATCGCCGTGGCCACATCCTACATCCCGCCGGAGAACCTGGATATTATAGAAGAAGAGTTATGCCTGCAGAAGGAAATATCATCATCCGAAAAGCCCGGGTCAACAACCTGAAGGACATCACCGTGGAGATCCCCCGGAACCGCCTGGTAGTGGTGACGGGCGTCTCCGGCAGCGGAAAAAGTTCCCTCGCCTTCGACACGCTTTTTGCCGAAGGGCAGCGCCGCTTTGCGGAAAGCCTTTCCTCCTATGCCCGCCAGTTCCTGGGCCGCATGGTGAAGCCCGACGTGGATGTCATCGAGGGCATTCCGCCGGCCATCGCCATCGAGCAGAAGGTGAATATCCGGAACCCCCGCTCCACCGTGGCCACCACGACGGAAATCTATGACTACTTGCGCATCCTGTTCGCCAGGATTGGACGCACCTATTCGCCCGTGAGCGGGGAGGAGGTGAAAGCCCACACGGTGAAGGATGTGCTGGACGCCATCGACGACGGTAAGCCGCACGCCCTGTACATCCTGGCCGACCTCCGCTGGGACAGCCGCCAGGACCGGGTGGAACTGATGCTCGGCCTCAAGGAAGAAGGGTACGGCCGCCTGTTCTCCCCGCAGCAGGGCACCATCTTCCAGATAGAAGATGTCCTGAAGATGGACGGTAACTACCCCGAAGGCCTCTGGCTCCTGGTGGACCGCGTAAAAACGTCCGCTGCCCTGGATGCCGATCTGCGCACCCGTCTGAACGCCTCCGTCCAGGCGGCCTTCGACAAAGGCAACGGAGACATGGCCCTTTGGAGCCCGGAGGCGGAAGCCGGACTCCTGCGCTTTTGTTCGCGCTTTGAAAAAGACGGGCTGGTGTTCCGGCAGCCGGACGAGTACCTTTTCTCCTTCAACAGTCCGTTGGGCGCCTGCCCGGTGTGCGGCGGCCTGGGAAAGATCGTGGGCGTGAGCGAGGACCTGGTGGTCCCCGACAAGACCAAGAGCATCTACGACGGCGCCATCGCCTGCTGGCGGGGAGAGAAGATGAGTTGGTTCAGGGACCTGGTCATCAAGAACTCGGAAAAATACGGCATCCCCATCTTCGAACCCTATTGCAAACTCACCGAAGCGCAGAAACGCACCCTCTGGGAGTCCCGCGCCACCATGGGCGACGAAAGCACCATCGTGGGCATCAACGAGTTCTTCGAGTGGGTGGAAGCCAATCGTTATAAAATCCAGTATAAATACATGCTCAGCCGCTATTCCGGCCGGACTACCTGCCATTCCTGCGGCGGCAGCCGGCTCCGGAAAGAGGCCCTGTATGTGAAAATCGGCGGAAAAACCATCCATGACCTCCTTTCCATGACCGTGGAGAGTCTTCTCCGCTGGTTCCGGGAGGTCCCGCTCACCGAGTATGAGCGGGACGTGGCGGGAAAAGCCGTCGAGGAAATCACTTACCGGCTCCAGTGCATCCAGGATGTGGGCTTGGGCTATCTGACGCTGAGCCGGACCATGAACACCCTCTCCGGCGGAGAGAGCCAGCGGGTGAACCTGGTGACGGCCCTCGGCAGTTCGCTGGTGGGGTCCATGTACATTCTGGACGAGCCTTCCATCGGCCTGCATCCCCGGGATACGGAGCGGCTCATCGCCGTGCTCCGGCGCCTCAGGGACATCGGCAATACCGTTGTGGTGGTGGAGCATGACCCCGAGATCATCCGGGCGGCCGACTGCCTCATCGACCTGGGCCCCAGGGCCGGCGTGAACGGCGGCGAGGTGGTCTTCCAGGGCGTTGTAGGGGAGGAAAGCGCGGCCCAGACGGAGCGTTCCCTCACCCTCCAGTACCTCAAGGGCATCCGGAAGCCCTATCTGCGGGAGAAGAACCCCTGGCACTATTCCATCACGGTGCAGGGGGCCATGCAGAACAATCTCAAGGACATCGACGTCCGCTTCCCGCTGAACGTGTTGACCGTCGTGACGGGCGTTTCCGGCAGCGGCAAGAGTTCGCTGGTGGGCGATATCCTGTATCCGGCCCTGCACCGCCGCCTCAATGAGACCGGAGACCTCCCGGGAACCTTCAAGGGACTCGCCGGAGACCTCAGCCGCATCACCCGCGTGGAGTATGTGGACCAGAATCCCATCGGCAAGAGCAGCCGTTCCAATGCCGTCACCTACCTCAAGGTTTACGACGACATCCGCAAACTCCTCTCCGAGCAGCAGTATGCCAAAATCAACGGCTTTACGCCTTCCTACTTCTCCTTCAACCAGGACGGCGGGCGCTGCCCCGAGTGCCAGGGAGACGGATTCGTGAAGATCGGGATGCAGTTCATGGCCGATGTCACCATGGTGTGCGAATCCTGCGGCGGCAGGCGCTTCAAGCCGGAGATCCTGGAAGTGAAATACCGCGACAAGAATGTCGATGATATCCTGAACATGAGTGTGGAGGAGGCCATGGCCTTCTTCGGCGCGCAGAAGGAGGAGGCGGCCCGGACCATTGCCGCCAAACTGCAGCCGCTGGCCGACGTAGGGCTGGGCTATATCAAATTGGGACAGCCCTCCAGCACGCTATCCGGCGGTGAGAGCCAGCGCATCAAACTGGCGTATTTCCTCTCGCTGGCCGAAGGCGGCCGCGAAAAGATTCTTTTCATCTTCGACGAACCCACCACCGGCCTGCATTTCTACGATGTGGAGAAACTCCTGAAGGCCTTCGACGTGCTCATCGGCAAGGGACACACCGTGGTGGTCGTAGAGCACAACGTGGATGTGATCCGCAGTGCCGACTGGGTCATCGACCTGGGCCCGGACGCCGGCGACAAAGGCGGCGAGGTGGTCTTTGCCGGCACTCCAGAAGACCTTGTTAAAAATGGTAAAACCTTTACCGCACAGTATCTCAAAGCATGAAAACAGCCGTCCTCACCATGGTTCGCAACGACGATTTCTTCCTTCGCAAGTGGGTGGAATACTACGGCCGTGAACTGGGGCGGGACAACCTCTATATCTTCTTCGACGGCAAGGACCAGGCGGTGCCGCCCTTCTGCGAAGGCACCCACTGTGAGGTGCTGGAAAAGATTGGCACGGATGTGGTGTCCAATGACAAGGGGCGCGTGGCGGTGATGAGCGCCAAGGCCGCGGAACTCCTGGCGGCCGGCTATGAGCGGGTAATCGGCACCGATGCCGACGAGTTCCTGGTGCCGGATCCGGCCCTCGGCAAGGGGCTGGCTGCCTATCTGGAAGGGATGCCCGTGAAGGGGTGCCTGTCGGCCCTGGGGCTGGATGTGGGGCAGAAACTGGGCGAAGAGGACGACATCCGGGAAGACGCCCCGTTCCTTTCGCAGCGGCACTATGCCCTCCTGGGCACGCGCTATACCAAGGCTTCCATCCTTTCGGAACCCCTGGAGTGGGGAAGCGGTTTCCACCGGGTGAAAGGACGGAATTTCCAAATCGCTCCTGATTTGTATCTTTTCCACCTGGGCTATTTTGACAAGGCCCGCATCGAGGCGCGCTTCGCCGATCCTTCCCGCCGCGAACAGGGCTGGGAGCGGCATCTTCTCAAGCGCACCCGCGTGATCCGGACGGTGAGCCGGAAAAAGCCCCGTTCCTTTGCCTTCTGGACCCGTTTTGCACGCCTGTGCCAAACGCTGGTCCGTCCGCCCTATGCCTGGAACAAGCCGGCCATGTTCGGCCTGAAAATTGTGGTTCGTATTCCGGACCGTTTTGCCTCTGTGCTCTGAATATGGAAAAACCCCTCATATCCGTTGTCGTCCCCATCTATGGGGTGGAGGCCTATATCGGCGAGTGCGCCCGTTCCCTCTTGGCGCAGCCATCTGACAATGTGGAGTTTATCTTTGTAAACGACGGTACCCGGGACCGCTCCATGGAGGTGCTTTCCCAGGTGCTGGACGCCTGTCCCGGCCGCACGGTGAAAATCATCAACCAGGCCAATGCCGGCCTGCCGCAGGCCCGCATGGCCGGTATCCGTGCCGCGGAAGGGGAGTATATCATGCATCTGGACGCGGACGACTGGCTGGAAGCCGGCGCCCTGGAACGCCTTTGCACCGAGGCCCGCACCACCGGGGCCGACCTCATCTACTACGATTTCTGGAAAGAGTACGGAACCCGCAGCAAACTGGACCGGGAAAGGGATTTCACCCCGGCCGGCAAGACCGGCTGGATGCGCCGCCTGTACCGGGACGGCGCCTATGGCTATGTCTGGTGCAAAATGGCCCGGAAAAGCCTTTACGAGGGCATTTTTGCCCCTCGCCACACCATGCACGAAGACGTGGTCTTCTCCACCCAACTTATCTTCCGTGCCGCCAGTTTCGTGCATCTGCGGCAGCCGCTGGTGCATTATCGGCGCAACAATCCGTCTGCCTCGACGCGGGTGGCCAGGAAGATCCGCCGCGGGCAGATGGCCCGGAATTATCTGGACCTGTATGAGCATTACCGCGACTCGCTGGCGGGGTCTCCGGTGGAGCCTGTGCTGAATGACCTGCTCCTGAGGGCGGCCTATGTGGGCTTCTCGCTGGACCGGGACCTGTTCCGGGAGCGTCCTTACCTGAAAGAGATGGCCCGCCATCTTCCCCTGATGCCTTTCCACCGGGTTCTGCTTGCGGAACAGTTGATTCTCAAACTGTGGCTCCTATGGTGAAAGTGTCGGTGATTGTCCCTGTCTATGGGGCCGAAGCCTATATCGCGCAGTGCGCTCGTTCCGTCCTGGGCCAGACCTGGGACAACACCGAGTTCCTCTTCGTGAACGACGGCACCCCGGACCGGAGCATGGAAATCCTCAGGGAGGTGATCGGCCGGGAATTCCCGGGAAAGGATGTCCGTATCCTCGAGAAAGCCAACGAAGGGGCTCCGCTGGCACGGCAGAAGGGCCTGGAAGCCGCCACGGGGGATTATATCCTTTATGCCGATGCCGATGATTTCCTCGAGCCCGGAATGGTGGAAAAACTGGCCCTGGCCGCTACGGAGGCCGATGCCGACATGGCTTACTGCGCTTTTTACAAGGGTTCGCGCGTGTGCCGGGACCGCCTGTTCTCCTCCGGAAAGGAGTTCTCCCGTGACATGCTGGCCTACCGCGCCTATGGCTATCTCTGGAACAAACTCCTCCGCCGCTCCCTTTTCGAAAGCCGCTACTGTTGTCCGCGCTATGGCATGCACGATGACATGGTCCTTCTTTGCCAAATCCTGCCCGGAGCCCGGAAACTGGTCCGGGTGGAGGATCCGCTGTATCACTACCGCTGCGACAATGCCTCCTCCATCTCCCACCGGGGGAAGGCGGCAAGGGATGCGGAATCGGCCCGTAACTTCTTGGAGATGATCCGTTTCTGGGAAGGGGAGAAGGAGATTCCCTTTGCCGGGTCGCTGCCGCTTCTGTATGCGCGCGCCGGCTGGGCGGCCTACCGCTACGACCGTTCCCTTCCGGCCGATTATCCCGAACTCGCCGCCCGTGTGCTGGCGCTCCCTTCGGCTCCGGAGCATCCGCTTCGCTTCTGGCGGGTGAAACGCTGGCTCCGTATGGCGAAATAAGAGAATTATCACTATTTTTGCAGTGTAAAAATGTACTGGCGCGCAAGCAATCATGATTAAAGTCATCGAAACAGAGATTCCCGGCGTTTTCATCCTTGAGCCTCAGGTGTTCGGAGATGAAAGGGGATATTTTATGGAAAGTTGGAGTCAGCGGGATTTCGATGCCGCCGTGCGCCCCATCCGTTTTGTGCAGGACAACGAAAGCAAAAGCCGCTACGGTGTGCTCCGGGGCCTGCATTTCCAGAAGGGAAGGTATTCGCAGAGCAAACTGGTGCGCGTCGTGAGCGGCCGGGTGCTGGACATCGCGGTGGATATCCGTGTGGGGTCGCCCACCTTCGGCCGGCACGTAGCCTGCGAACTGTCGGGAGAGAACCATCGGCAGTTCTTCATCCCCCGCGGTTTTGCCCACGGTTTTTCCGTCCTCAGCGGCGAGGCCCTCTTCCAGTACAAGTGCGACAATCCCTATGTGCCCTCGGCGGAAGGCGCCATCGCCTGGGATGACCCCGCCCTCGGCATCGACTGGGGCCTTCCCGAGGCCGATATCATCCTGTCGGAGAAAGACCGTCATCACTTGCCCCTTTCCCGGGCGGAAGGTCTTTTCGACTATCATACAGATTATTACGCCCTATGAAAATCCTCGTTACCGGCGCCTGCGGGCAACTGGGCATGAGCCTTCGTTCCGTCCTTCCGGAAGGGACGGTCTATACCGACGTTGCGCCGGAGGCTCCCCGTTATCTGGATATCACCGATCCCGGGGCCGTCCGTTCCCTGGTGGCGGAGGAGAAAGTGGACTGCATCGTCAACTGTGCGGCCTACACCAACGTGGAAGCGGCCGAGGACCACGTCGAACTGGCCGAAAAACTCAATGCCCGGGCGGTGGAGAACCTGGCCCTGGCCCTGAAAGCCGTGGACGGGCTTCTGGTGCACATTTCCACGGACTATGTCTTCGGGACCGAACCCTATAACCGTCCCTGCCGGGAAGACCAGAAAGGGACGCCTACGGGCGTGTACGGCCTCACCAAGCTGCATGGGGAGCAGGCTGTGCTCTCTTCCGGGGTGCGCCATGTCATCATCCGCACCGGCTGGCTGTATAGCGAATATGGCAAGAATTTCGTGAAGACCATGCTCCGTCTCACGGCGGAAAAGCCTTCCCTGAAGGTGGTCTTCGACCAGGTGGGCACTCCCACCTACGCCGGAGACCTGGCGGCCGCCGTCGGCATCCTCCTTTCCCGCGTCCCCGGGCAAAGCGAAATCTTTCACTACAGCAATGAGGGCGTGTGCTCGTGGTACGACTTTGCCAAGGCCATTGCGGCTTATGCCGGCCATACGGGCTGCGATATCCAGCCCTGCCACAGCGACGAGTTCCCGTCCAAGGTGCATCGGCCCGCCTATTCCGTGCTGGACAAGAGCAAGATCAAGGAGCATCTGGGCCTTCGCATCCCGTACTGGACCGATTCCCTGCAAGTCTGCCTCCGGAACCTCCTGGCTCAGTAGCCGTTCCTTGCCAGGGCGCTTTGGTCCACGCGCCAGCCGTCCTCTTCCAGTCCGTCCCCTTCCGGCTTTACCGTAATGCGGTAGAGAACGTTTCGGCGCACCGTATAGACGCCGGGGCTTTCTTGCAGGAAGAAGCGGTAAACCAGGTATTCGCCGGCTCTCGTGTGGAAAGAGTCCGAGTGGTATTCCATCTTGATTTCGATGTAGGAGCAGTCGGCCCGGGACGGCTCCGGACGCTCTCCCTGGGCGTTTTCCAACAAATAAACCCCCAGGCTGCCGCCTTCGTTCAGGGCTCTCACCTGGGACCAGTCCTTCAGATAGCCGTTGGCGAAAAAGTGCAGGCCCCGGCTCTCCCCGGACAACTGGACGGAGGACGGGCAACTCCCTACTTTCACTTGCCGCACAACCAGTTGCACGTCCTCATCCAGCGCCCGCCGGTCCACTGACAGAACCACTTTCGCCATCAGTCTTTCCAGCGGTATTTCCATTTGTTCCGTCGTTTCCTGATTCTCCAGGATGGCCACCATGGGGATTCCGGACCGGAACTCGTCCGGGTAGGCCATGTGGTAGCGGTAGGCCCGTGCTTCTTCCAGCGTCCGGCAGGGGAGTTCGTAGCCCAGGTTGGCGGCTGCCAGGAAAGTGTAGGGAACACCCTTCAGGAGGTATGTCCGGTGGCAGACGGCACCGCCCCGGTATTCCATCTGCCGGCCGGAAACGAAGACCTTCTCTTCAAGTTCTCCGAGCGGGTTGAAGATGAGAAGGTTGTAGTCGGAGATGTGCTCCTCGTCCGGGTCGGCTGCACGCGTTGCCGGAGTCTGAGTTTTCAGAACGATCGTTGCCGGGCAGCGTTCAGGCATCGGCATGCGCGTGCAGGCGGCCAGGATCAGAAGCGGTATGATGGTGAACTTTTTCATCCGAAGATTTCGGTTTTCGGGGTTTCTTCCTCCCAGGGAAGGCAGTGGAGTTCCAGGATGACGGCTCCGCTTTCCGCAGGGATGTCCGGCGCCGGGGATCCCATCCTTCGCAGGGTGATGTCCAGGTCGATCCGGGTGTCCGGTGCAAGGGAGGGGAGCGGAATGGGATAGAAGCAGGGCTTGTCGCCGATGCGTCCTTCCAGGACCAGGTGCGTGGGGGCGCCCGGATAACAGTAGAATGTCTGTTGGGGATAGAGGCGTGTTTTCCCTACCTCGCCGATGCCTTTTTGCCACAGCATGTCCGGCTCCGGAAGTGCCCGGACGGCCAGGGTGTCCAGAAACCCCGGGTTCATCCAGGAAACCGGCTCTCCGCCTTCTTCTCCCAGCGGCCGGTATTCGGACCCTGCATAGGATAAAAAAGTTTGCGTGTTAACGAACCGGGATTGGGCGTAGGGCCTGCCGCTGAAATCACAGGAGACGGAGCGGAGCCGGATTGCCGTGAGCATAGGGCGGAGTTGGAGTTTCGCCTGGCGGGAATTGCCCGCCGGCAGCAGGATTTCTCCGCAAAGAAGCGGAGTGCCGCTGCTTTCCCTGTCCAGGGAGAAGGTATGTTTGCAGAGGTTGCCGTAGGTGCGGATCCGGGCCCACTGGCTTTTCTCGCCGGCCTTCCCCGACAGGGCCACCAGGTGTTTGGGGCCGGAGGTTGAGACGCCGAAGGCCTTGCCCTGCGGCAGGAGGAGCTGCTGATAGGAGTCCAGGAGTTGCGCTCCCGGGGGCGTATCGAAGAAGAAGAGGTCGATGGCGTCCGGCACCGCTCCTTTTGTCGCGCACGCAACGGTAATCTCGATGGGCTGCGAAACCGTTTCCCGTGCGCACGAAGCCAAAAAGGCCGGACCCTGCAGGAAGGCAGAGAGTGAAGCCGCAGACGCGCAGCGAGCGAAACGCCCCGAGAAGATGTGGTGATGTGGTAACTGAGAATTCCGGCCTGTATTTGTGCTTCGTGACATGTGCAGATGCGATTGTTTCGGAAGCAAAACTACGCACAGGAGGTCCTGAAATCCAAGAATCGTAAAAAAGAAAGTGTTGTTTCAGGTGTTTTCAGCCTTTCGCCGCCTGTTTTTTACGGTCAATCGTAAAAAAAGAATCCTGTTTTTTACGATGGGGCCGATGCAAAAGAAAACCGGTCCTGGAATACCAGAACCGGTTTTGGGAAGATACCCCGGGGATTAACCGCCGAAGTTGTCGTAGAGGATGCTCTCGGGGGCTACGCCCAGGGAGTCCAGCAGTTCGTTCACGCACTTGACCATCATGGGCGGACCGCACATGAAGTACTTGATGTCCTCGGGAGCCTCGTGGTTCTTGAGGTAGGTCTCGTACATCACGTTGTGCACGAAGCCGGGCGTGTACTTGACACCGGCGGCGTCGGCTGCAGGGTCGGGACGGTCCAGGGCCAGGGTGAAGTGGAAATTCGGGAATTCCTTCTCGATTTCCGCGAAGTCTTCCAGGTAGAAGGCTTCCACCAGGGCGCGGGCGCCATAGAAGAAGCGCACGGGCTTTTTGGTCTTCAGAGTCTTGAACAGGTGCATGATGTGGCTGCGCAGAGGTGCCATGCCGGCGCCACCGCCCACGAAGATGTATTCCTGGGTGTCGGGGTCGTCCTTCGGGAGCAGGAACTCGCCGTAAGGGCCGGAAATCATCACCTTGTCACCCGGCTTGCGGGAGAACACGTAGGTGGAGGCGATTCCCGGAGGAACACCGGGGACAAACTTGAACACGCCCTTGGGCTGGGTACGGTCGAACGGAGGGGTTGCGATACGTACGTTCAGTTTGATGAGGTCTTTCTCCGCGGGATACGAAGCCATGGAATAGGCCCTGATGGTGGGAACGGTGTTCTTGAACTTCAGGGAAGTGATGCCGTACTTTTCCCAGTCACCCTTGTAGATATCGGCCACGCCCATGTCGGCGAAGTCGGCCTCGTATTCGGGAATGTCGATCTGGATGTATTCACCGGACTTGAAGTCGATATGCTCGCCTTCGGGCAGACGCACGGTGAATTCCTTGATGAAGGTGGCCACGTTCTCGTTGGAAATGACCTCGCATTCGAGTTTCTTGACGCTGAGGGCGCTTTCCGGAACGGCAATCTGGATGTTGTCCTTCACTTTCACCTGGCAGCCCAGACGCCAGCCTTCCTTGATCTGCTTGCGGGAGAAGAAACCCGTTTCAGTGGGAAGGATGGTGCCGCCGCCTTCCAGGACCTGCAGTTTGCACTGGCCGCAGTTGGCCTTGCCGCCGCAGGCGGAGGGGAGGAAGATGCCGTGGTCGGCGAGGGTGTGCATCACGTCACCGCCGGGAGTGACTTCCAGTTCCTTGGTGCCGTTGTTGATGTTGATCTTGACGGTGCCGGAAGGGGTGACGGCGGCCTTGATGATGAGCAGGAGAGCGACCAGAATCAGGGTCACCACTGTGATGACGATGATCGAGAAGATAATTGTATTACCCATAGTGCGTTCCTCCTACAATGAAATGCCCATGAAGGTCATGAAGGCGATACCCATCAGACCCACGGTGATGAAGGTGATACCCAGGCCCTTGAGGGCGTTCGGGACATTGGAGTAACTCATTTTCTCGCGGATGGCAGCCAGGGATACGATGGCCAGGAACCAGCCGATGCCGGAACCCAGGGCGTAAACGGTGGCTTCACCGATATTGATGAAGTCTTTCTGCTGCATGAACAGGGAACCGCCCAGGATGGCGCAGTTCACGGCGATCAGGGGCAGGAAGATACCCAGTGCGGAATAGAGTTCGGGAGAGAACTTCTCCACCAGCATTTCTACGATCTGTACGATGGCGGCGATGACGGCGATGAAGACGATGAAACTGAGGAAACTCAGGTCCACCCCTTCGATGAGGGCGTCCGGGGCCAGTACATAGGTGTTGAGAAGATAGTTCACGGGAAGCGTGATCAGGAGCACGGCGATAACCGCGACACCCAGGCCAGCTGCCGTTTTGACATTCTTCGATACCGCCAGGAACGAGCACATTCCCAGGAAGTAAGCGAAGATCATGTTGTCCACGAAGATGGACTTGACGAATAAGCTAAGATATTCCATAGGGCGCGATTATTTTTCCTGGAGGTCTTTCTGGATACTGCGCTGCACCCATACGATGCATCCCAGGAGGATGAGGGCGAACGGAGGCAGGATCACCAGGTTGTTAGGTACATAGCCGAAGCGGTTCAGGATATCGATGCCGAACAGGGTTCCGCTGCCCAGAAGTTCGCGGAAGAAGGCGACGACGAGGAGGATCATGCCGTAGCCGGCACCGTTGGCGAGTCCGTCGAGGAAGGAAGGCCAGGGCTTGTTGCCCAGGGCGAACGCTTCGATGCGGCCCATCACGATACAGTTGGTGATGATGAGGCCGATATAGACGGACAACTGCTTGTCGATGGCGTAGGTGGCCTCGAAGGATTTGAGAATCTGGTCCACGAGGATTACCATCATGGCCACCACCACCAACTGGACGATGATACGCACGCGGCCGGGAATGGTGTTACGCAGCAGGGAAAGGATGAGACTGGAAATGCCCGTGACAACAATGACGGAGAGGGCCATCACCAGGGCACCCTTCATGGTAACGGTAACCGCCAGGGAGGAGCAAATGCCCAGCACCAGGACGGTAATGGGGTTCCCCTTGAAAATGGGGTTCAGAATGGTTTCTTTCAGTTTTGCATCCATAACTTAGTCCTCCTTGTGTTTCATGTTTCCGCTACATTCGGGGCATTCGCAACCGGGGCAGTGGCAGCCGTCCTGACCGGGAGTGCAATGACAGTCGCAAGGGCAGTCTTCGCAGGGGCAGGATGCGCATTTGCAGGGGTTTTTCTGCATGTCGGTGGAGCCAAGAAGAATGGCAACCCCGAAGTGATTGGCATAGGCGCCCAGCCAGGTGTCAATGGCGGCATCCAGGCCCTGGGAAGTCATGGTGGCGCCGGTAATGGCGTCAATCTTGTTGTCGATCAGGGACTTGCCTTCGGCGTCCTTGGGAGCGCCGCCTTTCACGATTTCAAAGACGTTGGCGTTGGAGAAATCGGCCTTTTCGCCTACGAATTCGTTTTGGAAAGCAGGGTCATCCTTGATTTTGGCACCCAGGCCGGCGGTCTCCGACTCGTGGTCGAAGTATGCGCCCTTGATGACAGGGGTTCCCTGTTCGAAGGCGATGTAACCCCAGATGGGGCCCCAGAGGCCGGCGCCGTAGATGGGCACCACCACCGTTCCGTTCTTGAACAGGAAGACGGGCAGTTCGGGCTCTCCGCTTTTGTTGGCGCCGCCTTTGATGTTGTAATTCTGACGCTTGAGTTCGCCGGGGCTGTACACTTTGTCCAGGGGCAGGTCGCTGACCTTTTCACCCTTGAGATTGATGGTGTAGGCCTCGTCGATTTCCTGGGCGTACTTTTCCAGTTTGGCGGTGTTGCTGAGTTTGTCCATTTCGGCCTTGGTGCCATACTGGGCGGCGGTGAGCATCTGGGAGATGGTCTCGGCCTTTTCGTTGGCGTCCTGCTTGGCCTTGAGGCTCTGGGATACGAAAGCCAGGAGCGCTGCTACGACCACCACGATGATGGTGGTGTAGATGACTGTATATACATTGTTATTTGTATTCATAGCGCGATTCCTTTAAGCGTTTAAGGCTTTCTTGGCCCTGCGGCTGGTGTGCACGGACACGACGCAGTGGTCGATGAGCGGAGCCATGGTGTTCATGAACAGGATGGCGAGCATCATGCCTTCCATGTAACCGGGGTTCCACAGGCGTACGACAACGGCCAGGGCGCCTACGAGGAAACCGTAGATCCACTTGCCGGTCTCGGTCTGGGCGGCGGTGACAGGGTCGGTGGCCATGAAGACGGAGCCGAAGAGGAAGCCGCCCATCACCAGCTGGTAGTAGCAGGGAACGGCGGTGGCACCGGCCATCTGACCCAGCCAGCCCACGAGGAGGCCGCCGGCGACGGAGGAAACCATGATCTTCCAGGAGGCTACGCCGGACCAGACCAGCAGGAGGGCGCCGATGAGGATGGCGATCACGCTGGTTTCACCGGTACTGCCGGGGATGAAGCCATAGAACATGTCCATGAAGGAATAGGAACCCACGGCACCGGTGGCGGCGTCGAAGCCGCCGTCGTGGGCGATGGCCAGGGGCGTGGCGGCGCTGATGGCGTCCACGTCACCGAGACCGGCCCATGTCTTGGACACCCATACGCTGGAGCCGGACATGCTGGAGGGATAGGAGAAGAACAGGAAGGCGCGGGCCACCAGGGCCGGATTCCAGATGTTCATGCCGGTGCCGCCGAAGACCTCCTTCACGAAGATGACGGAGAAAGCGACGGCGAGGGCGAGCATCCACAGGGGAACGTCCACGGGGACGATCAGCGGAATCAGGAAACCGGTGACGAGGTAACCTTCGTTCACTTCTTCACCACGGATCTGGGAACTTGCGAATTCGATGGCAAGGCCCACTACATAGGAGACCACGAACAGCGGGAGCATGCGGAGGAGTCCGTAGAAGAACATCCGCCAGAAGCCCCATTCGAGGCCGTAAAGGGTTGCGGTCTGGAGACCCACGTTGTACATGCCAAAGAGGGCAGCGGGAACCAGCGCGATCACAACCATGATCATCACGCGCTTGAGGTCGATACCGTCACGCACATGGGCGCCCTTGCGGGTTACCGTTCCGGGAACACGCAGGAAGGTGTCGAAAGCGTCATAGGTGGAATACCACCAGGGTTTTTTCTCTTCTGCCATAGTCTTATGCCATTTCTTTGATCATGAGATCGATACCCTGGCCGATGATGGCCTGGATCTCGTTCTTGGAAGGGTCAACGTAGTCACAGAGGGCGAGGTCTTCGGGGAGCACCTCGTAAATGCCGAATTTCTCCATCTTTTCGATGTCACCGGCCAGGCAGGCCTTGATGAGGTAGATGGGGAAGATGTCCATGGGAGTGACATCTTCGAAGCATTTGGTTTCCACGAAGGCGCGCGGGCCGCCGTGCATGTTGGTGTCCATGTCGTACTTCTTTCGGGGGGTGAGCCAGGAGAAGTAACTCCAGGACGAACTGTACACATTGGGACGGATGGGCTTGGCCCAGCCGAACCACTCCCGGTCAAAGCCCTCGCGGAGGAGGGTGACCTGGTTGTCGAAGAAGCCGAGGCAGCCTTCCGCGCCGAGGCATTCACCGGTGAGGACGTCTCCGCCGATGACGCGGATGCCTTCACCGACCTCGGTGAGGGATTTCACGGGCGTGCCGGGAAGGGCCGTCACATAGCCGGTCTTGGGAGCGGCGGGGCCGGTGACGGCCACCTTGCGGGTGAGGTCCAGTTTGCCGGTGTTGACCACGTGGCCGATGGCGGCCAGGTGCAGGAGAGAGACCGTCCAGACAAGTTCACCCTTCCGGATGGGGGCGATGTGGCTGATCTGGACGCCGACGTTGCCGGCCGGATGGGGACCGGAAACGGTGTAAACGGAAGCGTTGGACACGCCGGCAAACGGAGAGCCCTTGGCCACGCCGATGTGCACGGGGGCGATCTTGGCCAGCGCATCGATGCCGGCCTGGATGTCCTTCAGGGCATCACCGAGTACGAAGGCACTGTCCGCTGCAAGCGGAGCCGTGCTGAAAGAGGAAACGAAAATTGCCTTGGGCGTTTCTTCGGGATGGGCCATGACGCCGTAAGGGCGCTGGACCAGCGAACCCCAGAGGCCGCTCTTGAGGAGGAGGTCTTTGGTTTCAGCCGCCGAAGCCGGGGCCTTGGAACCGAAGTCCACATAGTCCTGTTGGGCATCGGCCTTCACGAGAACTGCAAGCAATTTTCTCTTTTCGCCCCGGACGATCTGCTGCACCGTACCGCTGACGGGGGAGGTGAACAGAATCTCGGGACGCTGTTTGTCGGCCATCACGGGGGAGCCTGCCTTCACCGCGTCGCCTTCCTTGACCAGCAGCCTGGGAACCAGGCCTTTGAAATCGGTGGGCTTTACGGCAACAACGTCAGGACTCACGGTTTTGATGACTTCCGGGACGGCGGCACCCTTGATGGGAATGTCGAGTCCCTTTTTCAAAGCGAGATTGTTAGACATTATTGATACAGTTTTGTGTATTTGCAAAAAACTTCGCGAAGTTACGAAATTTTTACTAATTTCGCGTTATAAATATGGGTCAATATGAGCGAGATTTTGAAGGATTTGAACGAAGAGCAGAAGAAGGCCGTCACCTGCACGGAAGGTCCCGTGCTCATTGTGGCGGGAGCGGGGTCGGGGAAGACCCGTGTATTAACTTCCAGAATAGCCTATTTGATAGAGAAAGGAATCGCTCCGGAGCGCATTCTTTCCCTTACTTTTACGAAGAAGGCGGCCGGGGAGATGAAAGAGCGCATCGCCCTCATGGTGGGGGAGCGCCAGGCCCGCCGCATCTGGATGGGAACCTTCCATTCCGTCTTCATCCGTTTTCTCCGGGAGTATGCGGGTGTCATCGGCTTTCCCCAGACGTTTACCATATATGATACGGCCGATTCGGTGAGCGCCGTCAAGACATGCATCCGGCAACTGAACCTGGATGACAAACTGTACAAGCCCAAGGAGGTGCTCTCCCGTATCTCCAAGGCCAAGAACGACCTCGTAACCCCGACGCCCTACATGAACGGCGCCGGCGGCTACCGGGAAGAGGACGGCCGGCACAAGAAGCCGGAAATCTACCGCATCTATGCCCAGTACTGCCAACTGTGCCGGCAGGCGGGCGTGATGGATTTCGACGATATCCTCCTGTACCTGAATATCCTGCTCAAGCAGAGCCCGGACGCCCTGCAGGCCATATCGGCCCGGTTCAGCCATATCCTGGTGGACGAGTACCAGGACACCAACATGGCCCAGTACCTGATCCTGAAAAAACTGGCCTCGGATCACCAGAACCTCTGTGTGGTGGGAGACGATTCCCAGTCCATCTATGGCTTCCGCGGGGCCCAGATCCAGAATATCTTCAATTTCCACAAGGATTTCCCGGAGGCCCGGACTTTCCGGCTGGAGCGCAATTACCGAAGCACGCAGACCATCGTCAACGCGGCCAATTCCCTCATCGCCCACAACGAAGGCCGCATTCCCAAACAGTGCGTGTCCATGGGGGAGAAGGGAGAGGTCATCCACCTCGTCCGCGCCTATACCGAGCAGGAGGAAGCCATGCAGATCGCATCGGCCATCCTGACGCGCATGCGGGCCGAACAGGCCGAGTATGAGGACTTTGCCATCCTGTATCGGACCAATTCCCAGTCGCGCGCGCTGGAAGAGCAGCTTCGCCGCCGCAACATCCCCTATATGATTTATTCGGGCAATTCCTTCTTCGAGCGGGCGGAGGTGAAGGACATGATGGCCTATTTCAAACTGGCAGTCAATCTGAACGACGACGAATCGTTCAAGCGGGTGGTGAACAAACCGGCCCGGGGCATCGGCGACACTTCCCTGAATGCCCTCGTGACGGCGGCGCAAGCCTCCCGGCTGTCCCTTTTCAAGGCGGCTGCCCTGCCCGATCTGGAGCAGTTCGGCCTCAAGAGCACCGCCATCGGCAAAATCCGGGCTTTCTGTACCCTGATGGAAAAGGCCGCCCAGGAAGCGGTGGCGGGAGACGCCTTCGACGTGGCCCGTTCGCTGGCCTCCGACAGCGGGCTCTACCTTTTCTATAAGGCCGACAATTCCGTGGAGGGGCAGAGCCGCTTCGCCAACATCGAGGAACTGCTGAACTCCGTGAAGGCCTACGTGGAGGACGTGCAGGGAGATTACCGGAATTCGCTCGTGGAGGACGGAGCCGTACAGGATGCCTCCCTGGTCCCCGATGCAGACCTTCCCCGGGTGTCCCTGGCCGATTATCTGGAAAATGTCTCGCTTCTTTCCAATGCCGACGTGGCCGACGACGAGACCAACAACAAGGTGGCGCTGATGACGGTGCACACCGCCAAGGGTCTGGAGTTTCCCTATGTGTTCGTGGCCGGCATGGAGGAGAACCTGTTTCCCTCCGGCGGCTGGATGGTCACACCGAATGAACTGGAGGAAGAACGCCGGCTCTTCTATGTGGCCCTGACGCGGGCCAAGCGGGCGGTTTCGCTCTCCTATGCCGAGACCCGGATGCGAAACGGCAAGCACGAGTCCAATGCGCCCAGCCGTTTCCTGCGGGAACTGGCCCCCCAGTATCTGGACCACCCGCTGCGCCGGGAGGACATGCAGGCCGCGTCCGAAGAGCCGGACTCCGGCGGTTTCCGCTGGTCCGCCCCCCGCCGCTTCCGTCCCGAGGAGCGCCGGTATCCCTCGGCACCGGCCCCTTCGGCCAGTCATGCCAGTCCGCGGATTCCTTCGGCTCCCGCGGTGGAGCGCCCGCCTTTGATCGACGCCGATTTTGTCCCTGAACCCATGTCTTCCTTCCGGGTGGGAGAGGAAATTGAACACAATCGGTTCGGGGCAGGAAAAGTCCTTGAAATAAGTGGTCAGGTGCCCGATTTAAAGGCAAAAATTCTCTTCGAAAAGTACGGTGAAAAACTTCTTTTGTTAAAATTTGCGAAAATTCGTCATAAAAAGTTTTGATAATCAATATTTATCACTATCTTTGCAGTGAAGTTTTTCATAGTTTAAGTTTAGGTTAAGTTATCGGCCCTTCGCAGTGATGCGAGGGGCCGGTTAATTTAATGTTTCGGGTACTGTATAGGGATAAAAAGTCCTATCCGCAGTAGAAATACTGGGCGACAAGTTTTCGCATCAGCTTCGTGTCATTGCGGGCTTCTTTGTGCAAATTCTCGTCATGATGCGCGTAGAGGGCCTTCAAAATGCCGTCGATCATCCGGGGACGGAAAACGTCGGCCTGTTCGTAAACGCTCCGGTTTTCTTCCAGACAATGGGCGGATTCTGTACAACAGGTGGGCAGTTGGGCCAGGGTTGCCAGGCGGTCGGCATTCTCGCTTTTGTGGATGTCCATGTCCACGTAGGTGTCTTCTGCAATTTTCAGGGCTTTCTCTTCGGGCATTTCCAAGCCGATGCGGGCGGCAACGCAGAGACCGGCCATGAGCTGGTAGATATCGGCCGAGCAGTCGGGGCTGCGCATTTCGAAGGTTTGCTTGCCGGTGGTGTCGTGGTCGGTGGGCTTTTCGTTGGGATTGGCCTTGGAGCACATGTCGGTGCCGGCGCTCCAGCCCAGCGGAACGCGGACCAGGGCGCTGCGGTTGCAGTCTCCCCAGCATACGTTGGTGGGGGCTTCCTGATGGGGGACCAGCCGGAAGTAGGAGGTGGGGTTCTTGTTGCCGAAGGCCGTGATGGACGGGGCCATGGTCATGAGGCCTGCGATGGCGCGGCGGGCTTCCTTGGAAAGTTTGCCGTCGGGACCCAGCGTGACGTTCTTTTCGCCCCGCATCAGGCGCATGTGGATATGCATGCCGGAACCGGCCTTGCCGGTGGTGATCTTGGGGGCGAAACTCACGTCCAGATTATAGCGGTATGCAAGGTTGCGGATCACCCATTTGGCCAGCAGAAGCTGGTCGGCCGCCGTTTCGACCGGGCAGGGGAGGAATTCGATTTCGTTCTGCTCGTAAACTTTCCCGTCCAGGGTGAAGTTGCCCACTTCGGAGTGGCCGTACTTGATCTGACCGCCGGTCTTGGCGACGTGGTCCATGCATTCGCGGCGGAAATCGTTCAGTTTGGCGAAGGGCTCGCTTTCGTGGTAGCCTTTCTGGTCGGTGGCGGGGAAGAGTTTGTCTTCTTCGCAGATCACGTAATATTCCAGTTCTCCCATGGCCTCGAACTGCAGGCCCGTGGATTTCTCGAAGGCCTTTTCGGCCCGCATGAGTGTGGCATGGGGAGCGCAGTCGAAGGGCTCACCGTCCTTGTTGAAGAATCCGCAGAGGAAGCACAGGGTAGGGATCTCGTTGAACGGGTCCACGAAGGCCGTGCGGTAGCGCGGAACAACGTAGAGATCACTGTTTCCGGCTTCGATAAAGGAGGGGAAGAGGCTGGAACCGTCCACCCGCTCGCCTTCCGTGAGGATGGTCTCGGCATAGGCGAGGCTGTTCACGGTGAAATTGAGGGTTTTTACCCGGCCGTCTTCGGCAGGATACATAAAGTCGATCATCCGGATGTTTTTCTCGCAGATGAAGGTGAGCATATCTTCTCGGGTGAAGTCTTCGGGGTGCTTTTCGAGAAAAGCCACCACTTCGTTGGGATTTAGTGCAATGCTTTTATTCATGGTTCAGTGGTTAGGGCAACAAAGATACCCAATCTTTGCCGATTTGTCAATACCCATGCCGCCCTCCGCAACCTCCTTCCAGATTGTTAGCCAAGCATCCGGACACTAAATTATTTTCAGGAAAATACAAAGGAGATGATTTTCCTCCGAAAATGCGTATCTTTGAAACGAAGTATGAATGAGTTGCTTGATACCCTGCTAAGCCGTGCCGATCCTTCCCAGGTGCCGGTCCTGTCCCGCTTCTTCAAAACCGGGCCCGGCCAGTATGGGGAAGGGGATGTGTTTTTGGGCCTCAAGGTTCCGGTTACCCGTGAGGTGGTGAAAGCCTGCTGGCGTGATTTGCAGCCTGGGCAATTGGAGGAATGCATGGCCAGCGAGTACCATGAAGTCCAGCTGGCGGCGCTTTTGTCCCTGATCGAAATCTATTCCCATCCAGGGAAGTGGAACGCCGCTGGGACTTGTTTTTCGAAAGGTTCCCCGGACCGGACCCGGCGGTACTGCATAGATTTTTATCTCTCCCATACAGCGCGGATCAACAACTGGGACCTTGTGGACCTGTCCTGCTATCAATTGCTGGGCCGATGGCTCCTTCCCCGGAAAGACCGCACGCTCCTTTACCACCTGGCCCGGAATGGCAAGACCCTTTGGGAGCAGCGGATGGGGATTGTCAGCACCATGGCTTTTGTCCGTCAAGGGCAGTTGGAAGATACCTTTGCCATCTCCGACATCCTTCTTCACCATCCCCACGACCTCATCCACAAAGCCGTCGGCTGGCTGTTGCGCGAGGCCGGGAAGCGGGACAAGGAGGCGCTTACGGCGTTTCTCGGTGCCCGTGCCCCGATCATGCCCCGCACCATGCTTCGATATGCCATTGAAAAGTTTCCACAGGAAGAACGGGCCCGATACTTGAAAATGTAAAACAGGTGCTAAAGAAAGTGACCCGGGTCGATCTGACCGGGGTCACTTTTCCTGGTTGGAGCGAGATACGAGGCTCGAACTCGCGACCTTCGGCTTGGGAAGCCAACGCTCTACCAACTGAGCTAATCTCGCTTGCGGACTACAAATATACACATTTTTTATTATTTTTGTAAAAAATTTCAAAGATGTCTGTTCAGAAACCCTCCATTCCCAAAGGAACGCGCGATTTCGGCCAGAAGGAAATGGCCCGCCGCAATTACATATTCGATACCATCCGCAGTGTTTTCCGCACCTACGGTTACCAGCAAATCGAGACTCCGGCCCTGGAAAATCTTTCCACGCTGCTGGGCAAATACGGGGAAGAGGGAGACAAACTTCTTTTCCGCATCCTCAATTCCGGAGATGCGTTTGCGAAGGTGGATTTTCAGAAGCCGCTTGCTTCGCAGGTGTGTGAAAAGGGCCTCCGGTACGACCTCACCGTCCCTTTCGCCCGTTACGTCGTCCAGCATCAGAACGAGATTTCCTTCCCGTTCAAGCGTTTCCAAATCCAGCCGGTCTGGCGGGCCGACCGTCCCCAGAAGGGCCGCTACCGTGAGTTTTATCAGTGCGACGTGGATGTCATCGGCTCCCGTTCCCAACTGAATGAACTGGAATTGGTGCAGATGGTGGATGCCGTATTCGGCAAACTGAATGTCCGCGTGGGCATCCACATCAACAACCGCAAACTGCTCACCGGCTTTGCCGAGATTGCCGGTGCCCCCGACAAGGTGGTGGACATCACCGTGGCGATCGACAAACTGGACAAAATCGGCCTGGAGAAGGTGAAGGAAGAGATGGCCGAAAAGGGGCTGGATGCCCGGGGAATCGCCGTCATCGAGCAAATCCTTTCCCTGCAGGGCGGTTTTGAGGAGAAACAGGCTGCCATGAGGGCCCTTTTCAACGGCGGCAGTGCTTCCGGCATCGTCTCAGAGGCGGGGCTCCGCGGTCTGGAAGAACTGGCCGAACTCTTCGGCCTCATCGACGCCGCCGGCGTTTCCGCTCCCGTGGAGATGGACCTCTCGCTGGCCCGTGGCCTTAATTATTATACCGGCGCCATCTTCGAGGTGAAGGCGCTGGACTGGGAGATCGGCAGCATCTGCGGCGGTGGCCGCTACGACAACCTCACCGGCATTTTCGGCCTTCCGGACCTTTCCGGCGTAGGGATTTCCTTCGGCGCGGACCGCATCTACGATGTCCTGACCGGCCTGGATCTGTTCCCGGCGTCGCTGGAAACGTCCACGCGCCTGCTTTTCGCCGTGATGGGAGAGGAGGAGATGAAGTATGTCCTGCCCATTGCCAAGTCGCTCCGGGAAAAGGGCATATCCGTAGAGATTTATCCCGAAGCCACCAAACTGAAGAAGCAGTTCGACTATGCCGACAGGAAGTCCATTCCTTTCATTTCCATCAACGGCTCCAATGAAACCGCCTCCGGGACCGTCAATTTGAAGAACTTGGAAAGCGGTCAGCAGCAGTCGTTTAGTTTGTCCGACATGGAAGGAATTCTCAATTTCATTGCATAGGATTTGGTTTTTTCTGAAAAAGTTCATACCTTTGCAATCCACATCGCGGAGTAGAGCAGTTGGTAGCTCGTCGGGCTCATAACCCGGAGGTCGCAGGTTCGAGTCCTGCCTCCGCTACTACAGAGGATAAATCGAAAGATTTGTCCTCTTTTTCTATTGTTGTGGCTTCGTAATCGCTTGATATGGGCTCAATGCAAAAAACCGATTTGCATTTTGGCTCAATTTGCCCCGCGGAGGCCCCAAAGACTGCATCCCAGGGGCAAAAACGGTTCAATTTGCCCCGCGGAGGCCCCAAAGACTGCACCCCAGGGGCAAAAACGGCTCAATCTGCCCCGCAGAGGCCCCAAAGAATGCACCCCAGGGGCAAAAACGGCTCAATTTGCCCCGCGCAGGCCCCAAAGACTGCACCACAGGGGCAACGCCAGGCCTGGTTATGTGTGGCGGCGGTGCCTGAGAGCACAAAAGTTTGGCTACCGGGTGGCCGCCAGTCTGCTTCCTTCTTGTTGGAATCGCTGTGAAAGTTCCGTTGAGTGGACCGTCAGGGAAACATTCTGCACCATGCATCATTCCCAACTATCTTTTTCTCTTGATCCCTGATATGGAGCGTGACAGGCCCGGGATTACTTATACCTGGAGAAATAGTAAGTGGTGACCCCGGCAAAGGAGTCGGACTTGCGGATGACAAATTTCTTGTCCGTGAGTTCCAGCACGTCCAGGGTGCCGTCAAGGATCATGTTATACTTCAGGAAACCGTCCGACAGCCAGATTTTCTTCTTGAACGAAATCTTCTTCTGGTTCTCGTTGTAGGTAAAACCTACGGCATCGACATCCACATCGTCCAGGTCAAAGTCCGTAAAACTGCCCTTCTTGGCAATGGCGTGCGGGAAAGGGAATTCTCCCAGCGCCAGGTAAAAGTGGACGCCGGAGTAGTCGGTCTCGGATGCTTCTTCACCGGCCCCGGCAGCTTCGGACACGGTATCCAGCAACCAAACCCCGTACAGGTTGCCGCTGGTGTCTCCGGTGTTATCGACGCCCTTCTTCTCACAGGAAGTAAAAAGGGCCAGGCAGGCGATGGCCGCCGCAAATAAGATTTTTTTCATAACGTTTTAAGTTTATTACAGGTACTGATACTGCTTCAACTTTCGTTCCAGAGTGCACCGCCCGGCAATGCAGGGCGACAGGGCGGTCGTGCACATACAGAATAATGGCAGAAAGATTTGCTCAAAAGCGTCTGAATTGTTAATTTTGCATAAACACAGGTTAGCCATGATTGTCAAAACATTTGTTCTCAAGAAGTCTTCTATTGACGCCATTTCGATGTTGTGCGGAGAGGGCACCATCGCCGTAATCCGTCCCCAGAGAAAGATTGAAGCCGTTTTCCGTGAAGCCGTTTTCAAGACCCTCATCGAGAAGAAATCGGCCGATGAAGAGATGACCCGCATCCGGGAGTATTTCCAGTCGATGGACGCCGATCCGGCCTACAGGGCGGGCGTGGAAAAGACAGTGGATGCCATTGCTACCTATCTGCGGGAAGCCATGTATGTGCAGACCGCTCCCACGGCCATCGAAGACTACGTGATGGCCAAATGCGCCCGACTCTGTGCGGAGGCCGTGAACCAGCGTGTCAAGGGCACCTTCATCGACGGCACGGAACTGATGATCTGCTCCGGCGTGGAGCACTTTGACTGGGCCGCTTCCAGGCAGCAGATCGCCGCCCGCTGCCCTGCCACGGGCAATCTGGTCATCTCCGGCGGTTACGGCCGTCTCACCTCCGGCTATGTCGTGCGGGTGGGGAAGGACGGTGCCCATCTGATGGCCGCCCTCATCGCCTCCGTCCTCAAGGCCCGGAGCATCGAGTTCCACATCGAGGCCCACGGGGTGGACGGTGTCGGGGCCATGACCTACGACGAAGCCGCCCATTACTGCGCATCGGCCAAGGCGCCCTTCTCCTCATCGGCCATCTGGCCTGCCAAGAATGCGGGCATTCCCATCCTGGTGAAGGATATCGAGGACGAGGACTATGAAGGCACGCTCATCTCCACGGGCTCGGCCCACAAGACGGCGGTGATCGCCGACAGCGACCTGGACCTCATCACAGTCTATGGTACGGGCCTTCTGGGCCGTGTGGGCATGTCCGGCGCCATTTTCTCCTGTTTGGCCGAAAAGGGCGTGAACGTTCGTTTCATCGCCCAGACCTCTTCGGAATACAGCATCAGTTTCGCCATCCGCAGTGAAGAGAAGGATGCGGCGCTGGAGGCCATCCGCGGCCTGTTCCTCGAGAATCCGCTCCTTCCGCTGGACGATGTCGTGGTGCTGAACCAGGCCGTTGGAATCATCACGGTTTTCGGCAGCCGGATGCGGAACCTGCCCGGCACCTCCGCCGCCGTTTTCGGAAAGATGGGGGAGGCGGGCATCAATATCATCGCCAGCGCCCAGGGCGGTGAGGAACTGAGCATCTCCCTTGTGGTGAGTGCGGATGACCTTGAAAAAGCAACGGAGGTTCTGCAATAGAACCTCCGTTTTTTCTTACTTGATGATGCCTTCTTCCTTGAAGATTTTGGTGAGGGCATCAACGGCGCGGTCCACTTGTTCGCGGGTGTGGGTGGCCATCAGGGAGAAACGGATGAGCGTGTCCTGCGGGGCGCATGCCGGCGGAACCACGGAGTTGATGAAGACTCCGCCTTCGTCGAAGGCGCGTTTGGTGACCACGAAGGTCTTTTCCAGGTCTCGCACATACAGCGGGATGATGGGGCTTTCGGTGTCTCCGATTTCGAAGCCGGCTTCCTTGAAACGCCTTAATGCATAGTTGGTTACATCCCAGAGATTGGTGATGCGCTTGGGCTCATTCTGGATGATGTGAAGGGCCTCCAGGGCGCTGGCCGTGGCGGCCGGGGTGTCCGAAGCCTGGAAGATGTAGGTGCGGGCCGTGTGGCGGAGGTAGTTGATGATGACGCTGTCGGCCGCAATGAAACCGCCGATGGCGGCCAGGCTCTTGGAGAAGGTGCCCATGATGAGGTCGATCTGGTCCGTGAGGCCGAAGTGGTTGCAGACGCCGCGTCCCTGCTTGCCGAAAACGCCGATGCCGTGGGCTTCGTCCACCATGATCACCACATTGTCGTACTTGTGCTTGAGTTCCACGATGTCGGGGAGTTTGGCCAGGTCTCCTTCCATGGAGAATACACCGTCCACGACGATGAGTTTGACGGAGTTCTTGGGGCAGCGGCGCAGGCAGCGCTCCAGGTCCTTCATGTCGTTGTGCTTGTAGTGCATGCTCTTGGCGAAGGACAGACGGCGTCCGTCCACGATGGAGGCATGGTCGCGGTCATCGCAGATGATGAAGTCGTCCTTGGTGAGAAGTTGGGGGATGACTCCGCTGTTGACCGTGAAACCGGTGGAGAACACCAGGGCCTCGTCTTTCCCGATGAATTGGGCGAGTTCTTTTTCCAGTTGGACGTGCAGGTCCAGGGTCCCGTTGAGAAAACGGGAACCGGCACAGCCGGAACCGTATTTTCTGAGTGCCTCGATGCCGGCGTTGATGACGCGCTCGTCACCGGTGAGGCCGGTATATGCGTTGGAACCGAACATGAGAATCTGCTTGCCGTCCATGGTCACTTCGGTGCCCTGTTTGCTGGTAATCTGGCGGAAATAGGGATAGATACCCTTCTCCATCATCTTCTGGGGAAGGTCATATTTTGCCAGTCTGGCGTGTAAAAGTCCCATATTTTGTAGGTTTTAGTAGTCAATAAATCATGCAAAAGTACAAAAAAAAATTTTATATTAATGATTATAGGGATTTTTTCGTACCTTTGAGGGATTATTTTACAATATATGGAAGAGCGTAAACTGAATTTTCTGGAAGAAATCATCGAAAAAGACTTGGCCGACGGCAAAGTAGAGAGCATCATGACCCGTTTCCCTCCGGAGCCCAACGGCTACCTTCATCTGGGACATGCCAAAAGCATTTGCCTGAATTTCGGCCTGGCGCAGAAATACGGCGGAAAGACCAATCTCCGCTATGACGACACCAACCCCACCAAGGAAGACACCGAATATGTGGATTCCATCAAGGAAGACATCAAATGGCTCGGCTTCCAGTGGGACAAGGAACTGTATGCTTCCGATTATTTCGACCAGCTTTACGAGTGGGCCGAAGACCTTATCAAACGGGGTCTCGCCTATGTGGATGACCAGACCCAGGAGGAGATCCGTCTGAACCGCGGCACCGTGGACAAGCCCGGCACCCCCAGCCCCTGGAGAGACCGCACCCCCGAAGAGAACCTCCGGCTGTTCCGCGAGATGAAGGCCGGCAAGTACGCGGAAGGGGAGAAGGTACTCCGTGCCAAGATTGACATGGCGCACCCCAACATGATGTTCCGCGACCCTCTTCTGTACCGCATCAAATTCGCCCATCATCACCGTACCGGAGACAAATGGTGCATCTACCCGATGTACGACTATACCCACGGCCAGTGCGACTCCATCGAGCACATCACCCATTCCATCTGCACGCTGGAGTTCGACGTCCACCGTCCCCTGTATGACTGGTTCATCCAGACGCTCGGAATCTATCCTTCCCATCAGTATGAGTTTGCCCGCCTGAACCTCACCTACACGCTCATGAGCAAGCGCAAACTGCTGGAACTGGTGCAGAAAGGCCTTGTGAGCGGCTGGGACGACCCCCGCATGCCCACCCTCTGCGGCGTGCGGCGCCGCGGCTACACCGCCGAGGCCCTCAAGATGTTCTGCGACAAAATCGGCGTATCCAAGCGTGACCAGCTGATGGACATCCAACTGCTGGAATGGTGCGTACGGCAGGACCTCAATGAGCGCAGCAACCGCTACATGGTTGTGCAGGACCCCGTCAAACTCACCATCACCAACTGGCCCGAGGGCAAGGTGGAGTGGTTCGACTGCCCCCTGAACCCCGCAGACCCGGAAGGCGCCAAGCGCAGCGTCCCCTTCACCGGCGACCTCTATATCGAGAAGGCCGATTTCATGGAGGATGCCCCCAAGAAGTTCTTCCGTCTCAAACCCGACGGCGAAGTGCGTCTGAAGTACACCTACATTGTCAAGTGCAACGAGGTGGTGAAGGACGAGAATGGCGAAGTGGTGGAACTCAAATGCACCTACGACCCTTCCACCCATCCCGTCACCGGAGAGTGGCGCTCGGTGAAGGGCACCATCCATTGGGTGAGCGTCCCACATGCCCGCGAACTGGAACTGCGGAATTACGACCGCCTTTTCACCCTGGCCGACATGTCCCAGGTCCCGGAAGACAAAGACTACAAGGATTTCCTGAATCCGGAGAGTCTTGTCATCGGCAGGGGTTTTGCCGAACCCGCCCTCCTGGAGGACGCTTCCGGCCTCGCCGTCCAGTTCGAGCGCACCGGCTATTACGTGAAAGACAAAGATTCAACGCCGCAGCATGTTGTCTTCAACAAAACCACGGCGCTGAAAGATTCTTACAAACCGGAATAATCAGATTTTCTGCTTGAAGACGCGATAGCCGTAGATGGCGATCACCACAAAGCAGATCATCGGCAGAACAAACGAAACGTTGACCGCGGGCATTCCCAGGAGTGTTCCGCGGTCAATGATCAGTGCCTGCAGGGGAGGAAGCACGGAACCGCCCAGGATGGCCATGATGAGGCCGGCGGCACCGAATTTGGCGTCCTCTCCCAGTCCGTCCAGCGCGATGCCGTAGATGGTCGGGAACATCAGGGACATGCAGGCGCTTACCGCTACCAGGCAGTACAGTCCGGCGATGCCCTGGAGGAAAATCACGCCCAGGGTGCAGGCGATGCCGGCCAGGGCGAAGATGTGGAGCATCTTGCCGGGCTGGAGGTACTTCATGAGCCAGGTGCAGATGAAGCGGCTGCAGCAGAAGATGATCATGGCGGCGATATTATAGCGCTGGGAAAGGACCTCGGCGTCGATTTCGCTCATGCCGCGCTCCATGAAGATGCGCGTTCCGTACTGGATGATGAAAGTCCAGCACATGATCTGGACGCCCACATAGAAGAACTGCGTGAGAACGCCTTCACGGTAGCGTTTTTTGCCGATGAGGTCGCTCAGCGTCTCGCGGATGCTGCCCTTGTTCTCTTCTTTCACGCGCGGCATCTTCACCAGGAGAATCAGGAGGAACATCACCACGATCACCATGCCGATGATGACATACGGGGCGATGAGGATGCCCAGGTCGCTCTGTCTGATGGCTTCGAACTCGGCATCGGGCAGGGAAGCGCGCTCGGCGCTGCTGAGCGGGTTGAGGCGGGCCTGGATGAAATTCATGGCCACGAACATCCCGCAGAGCGAGCCGATGGGATTGAACGACTGAGCGAAGTTCAGCCGCCGCGTGGCCGTCTCGGGGGAGCCCATGGCCAGAATGTAGGGATTGGCACTGGTTTCCAGGAAACTGAGTCCGCAGGTGAGGATGAAGTAGGCGCAGAGGAAAGGCCAGTATGCGCCGGTGGAGCGCGCCCCGATGAAGAGGAACGCTCCGGCGGCATACAGTCCCAGGCCCATCAGAATACCTGTCTTGTAGTTGAATATGCGGATGAAGAGGGCCGCCGGCAGCGCCATGGCGAAGTAACCGCCATAGAACGCCACCTGCGTGAGGGCCCCTTCGGTTACGCTCATCCGGAAGATTTTGGAGAACGCTTTCACCATGGGGTTTGTGATATCGTTCGCAAAACCCCACAGTGCAAAGCAAGCCGTAATCAATATAAACGGAATCAAGTAGTTAACCCCGTTGTATTTCAGAATACTATTCTTCTCTTTCATTTGACTGTCAACGATGGAACGAAGTGACTCAGGGGGTCTGGGGGATTAGTCCCCCAGTGAGTTAGAAGCCCATCGGGCCGTTGTTCATTTTTTGAACAACGGTCCGTAGGCCTGGCAGGCGCGGTAGTCGGCCCCTTCGGGATCCATGCCGAAGGCACGCCAGGTGGAAGGACGGAAGATTTGCTCTTCGGGAACGTTGTGCATGCAAACGGGGATGCGGAGCATGGAGCAGAGGGTGATGAGGTCGGCACCCACATGGCCATAGACGATGGCTCCGTGGTTGGCGCCCCAGTTGTTCATCACGCTGTACACATCCTTGAACGGAGCCTTGGTGGCATCCAGGCGCGGGGCGAACCAGGTGGTGGGCCAGCCTTTGTCGGTGCGGTCGTCCAGGATCTTGAACTGCTTCTCGCTCACGTCCACCGTCCAGCCTTCGGCCAGTTGCAGGACCGGTCCCAGGTTCTTGACGATATTCATGCGGATCATGGTGCAAGGCATGCCGCCGCGGGAGAGGAACTTGGAAGAGAAGCCGCCGCCGCGGAAGTACTCGCGGTTGGCCGGAACCCAGACCGTGCTGTCCAGGCAGTCCTGGGCTTCTTTTTCGCTGATTTCCCAGAAAGGCTTCATGGCCGGTTCGCCATCCTTGAAGCAGCGGCCGCTGCCGTCCAGGGTGGCGGCGCCGGAGTTGATGAGGTGGATGATGCCGTTCGCGGCCTGTCCTTCCAGTTTCTCGCCGGTCACGCGCTCCACCGCCTCGGGGCTCCAGTAGGTGCGCACGTCGGCGAAGATGGCGGGACCCTGGGTGACCAGGTGGCCCAGCAGCATGGCGACGCCGTTCAGGGAATCGTTCTCGGTGGCCAGGACGAAGGGCTTGCGGACGCCGTTCCAGTCAAAGGACGAGTTGAGGATGGCCTCGGCGAAGTCTCCGTTGGGGTAGAAGTCGGTCCACTGGCGCTGGCCCTGGAAACCGCCCAGGATGGCGTTGTGACCCAGGGACTCTTCTCCGAAGCCCATTTCGCGGAGTTTGGGATTGCCCTGCAGGAGGTCCCGGATGATGATGGCCATCTTCACGACGAACTCCCAGTCCTTGTCCTTCTCTTCGCGGGTCTTTTTGAGGTCGGGACGGTTGCAGATGTCTTCATATTCCTTGCAGTTCTTCCGGGCCCAGGCGAGGGCTTTCTCGAACTCTTCGTGGTCGTAGATGTCACGTTCCATGCGGCGGATGATTTCCACCTCGTCGATGCCTTCGACGCGCATGCCAAGGTAGTCTTCAAAGAAGTCGGGGTTCACGATGGAACCGGCGATGCCCATGCACACGGCGCCGATGGAGAGATAGGACTTGCCGCGCATGGAGACGGCGGCGATGGCTGTGCGGGCAAAGCGGAGGAGTTTTTCCTCTACATCGGCCGGAATCTCCTGGTTGTCAGCGTCCTGGACATCGTGTCCGTAAATGCCGAAGGCAGGCAGGCCCTTCTGTGCGTGGGCGGCTAGCACGGCGGCCAGATAGACGGCGCCGGGGCGCTCGGTCCCGTTGAAACCCCAGACAGCCTTGATGGTATGCGGGTCCATGTCCATGGTCTCGCTGCCATAGCACCAGCAGGGGGTGACGGTGATGGTGACGGCCACGCCTTCGCGGGCGAATTTCTCGGCACAGGCGGCCGTTT